>JAESGL010000248.1_pt1 | contig 44150 bp, 32 predicted proteins | sample 9269711 | NCBI WGS metagenome assembly JAESGL01 (sample SAMN14515918, study PRJNA621676) | algae metagenome | isolation source: Kastovskya adunca ATA6-11-RM4 and co-occurring heterotrophs from soil and... | place: Chile: Atacama Desert | collected 2011-06-27
CAGGCGCTATTTAGGGTTAAACTGGTAACTGGGGCTAAGTCGTAACAAGGTAGCCGTACCGGAAGGTGCGGCTGGAACACCTCCTTTCTGGAGTGTTCCGAAACTCTGGTGAGCGGTTTGCTGTCAAACAACTATTCTAATTAAGGTATGAGGTATCAGGTAAACCATCAGCAAAGGCCAAAGTCCGGAGCTGATACCTGAAAGCTGAAAGCCAGATATAATACCTTACTTGATACTAAAGCTTAAAAAAAAAGCCCCTTGAGAATCGTCTCAAGGGGCTTTTTTGTTTTGCTTTTAGGCAGAAAGAGGGTGTTTATGCATGTGCTTTCGCCTAATGTTGGGGTGCTGGTTTAAACCTCTGTTCTTAGAATCTCAAGCGGGGGCTTGCTGACTACACTGCGGCTGTTGGAGAGGCCTATGAGGATGGTAAGTCCGGTTATAACTATGTAAGCTGCCAGTATGGGCCATAAGGGAGGGGAGAATGGTGTTTCAAAACTGAAGTAGGCCAAAGCCCAGCTGCCCAGCAGTGAAATGACCACACCTGTTAAGGCTGCCAGGCTGCCTAAAAAGAAGTACTCCTTAAGGTTAATGCTTAAGATCTGCCTGCGGCTGGCACCAAGCGTTCGCAGCAATACACTTTCCTTGATGCGCTGGTATTTGCTGATGATTACCGAGCCGATCAGCACAATTAAGCCGGTAACAATGCTGAAGAAAGCCATAAAGCGGATTACAAAAGAAACCTTGCCAATGACCTCATCTACAGTTTTTAAGATGAGGTTGAGGTCAATCAGGGAAATGTTGGCAAAACGCTGCACCACCGCCCGCTGAAAAGCAGCAGCCTGCTGGGCAGAATCTACCCGTGTTATGATTACATGAAATTTGGGTGCCCGCTCCAGTACTCCTTCGGGGAACACCACCAGGAAATTGGTTTGTACCCGCTGCCAGTCTATTTCCCGAATGCTGCCCACCCAGGTATCCATAATAGCACCCTGCACATTGAATGTAACTTTATCGCCAATGCCTACCTTCATGTCTTCGGCAATGTTTTCAGAAAGCGATACAAAGATGCTATCTGTTGGGGAGGATACCATGCCCCTCCAGTTGCCTGCAATAATGGTTTCTGAATCTATCAGTGAATCGCGGTAGGTTACCCTGTACTCACGGTTGAGGACCCAGTTGCGGATACCTGAGGTAGTATCTTCCTTGATGGCTGCGGCATTACGACCATTGATGCCTTCCAGCCGCATGGTTACCACCGGTACCTCCTGGATGAGTGGCAGATTATACTGCCTGGTAAGAGATGCTACTTCTGCTACCTGATCGTCCTGTATATCAAAAAGTACCATGTTAGGCTGATTTTCACTGCCGGTTAGTTCAATTTTATCCAGGAGCAGATTTTGCACAAAGAACAGGATACAGATCAGGGCGGTGCCCAAACCTATGGTCGTTACCAGCACGCCCGTCTGGTTATTAGGGCGGTATAGGTTAGCCAGACTCTGCCGCCAGCTGTACGACCATTCCACAGGAAAGAAGCGGCGTACCAGCCAGATCATGAGTTGAGCAATGGCTGCCAGCATCAGAAAGGCCAGAAGAATACCTCCCGTAAAAGCCATTGCTTCTATAAACTCACCCAGCTGCAGGTAGGAGAAGCCGGCAACAAACAGGATGATCAGCAGGAAAATGGCATAACGTAATTTGTCTTTTTCGGGATGCTCATAGGAAGCACGCAGGGCAGTGAGTGGCGATACTTTACGAATGCCAAGCAGGGGAAGCAAGCCAAATAAAATGGCTACCACCACCCCCAGCAGAATTCCCTGTAGTATGGCCGGCCAGGAAAGTTGCGTGCTAACCTCTACTGCCAGAAAATCTGCAAATAATACGGGCAAACCAAATTGTAACAGCGTGCCTAAAAGAGCACCAAGCACAGATCCAATCAGGCCCATCAGTATGATCTGAATCAGAAAAATAGAAAGTGCCCCATTGCCTGTTACACCCAGGCAGCGCAGAATTGCCACCGATATCACTTTGTCTTTGATGTAGATATGCACAGAGCTGGCTACCCCGATACAGCCTAGCAGCAGGGCCACGAAAGCCACCAGGTTCAGAAATCCGGTAACATCTTTGTAGGCACTGCCAATTTCCTCCTGCCGTTCTTCGGCGGTATCAAAGCGCAGCTCTTCTTTCTCCAGCCGTGGCTCAATGGTACTCTCCAACAGCTGGGCAAAGCGGGCATCATCTTCAAACCTGTAGTAGAGCTTATAGTTAATACGGCTGCCCTTTTGCAACAGGCCGGTGGAGTCGAGGTACTGCAGGGGTATGAATACGGGCGGTGCCACCGAGGTAGCTACACCGGATTGGCCGGGTACTTTAAGCACACTACCCCTGATGCCAAAGGTCAGGTTACCAATTTTAATAGAATCTCCGGCTGCTGCATTGTACTGCAGCAGCAGCGTGCGGTCGGCCAGGGCCTGTTGATTTTCCTGGTATCTACCGGATGCCTCTGTTGGATTGGTTTCTATGCGACCATAGTAAGGGTAGTTGCCACTTAGTGCCCTTACCTGCACCAGGCGTGAACCGCCATTTTTAGGAAACAGCACCATAGAGGCAAAGCTGACTTCTTCAGAAGCCTCTGCACCCAAAGAATCAAAGAACTGACGCAGCTCCGGCGAAAAAGGCTGGCTGCTTTCCACCTCCAGGTCGGCGCCCAATAGCTTTTTGGCTTCTCCGTTTATTTCCTCCTGCAAGTTGTTGCCAAAGGAATTGATGGCTACCAATGCAGCAATACCCAGTACAATGCTGCTCATGAAGAGCAGGAGACGGGATCGGTTTCGGCGGCTGTCGCGCCAGGCCATTGTAAGTAACCAGGAGAAAGGCATATTAATTTGCTAATGTGCTAATTATTTAATGTGCTAATGATGATCCGCCTGTGGCATGCAGCCGCTGCGGTTTAATGTGCTAATAATTTAAGGTGCATGGGAATTAATCTTTTGATAACAGCCCTTTAGCTGCTTTATAAAATTGTAATAAGTCCTAACATCAATATACCATGTACTTTATACCCAATACCAAATACGCACTACTCAATACAAAATGTTAAGGCCGTAGCTGCATGGAGCCGGTCTCCAGGCTGTCGTAGGCTATTTTGCCTCCCCTGATCTGGATGATGCGACCGGTTTTTTCTGCCAGCTCCAGGTCGTGTGTTACCACAATCAATGTAGTGCCGGCTTCCCGGTTCAGCTCAAAGATCAGGTTTTCGATATGGGCGCCGGTATCCTCATCGAGGTTGCCGGTAGGTTCGTCGGCAAAGAGTATCTTTGGCTGGTTAGAAAATGCCCTGGCTATGGATACCCGCTGTTGTTCTCCACCCGATAGCTGGGTGGGGTAGTGGTTACGGCGTTCGGCCAGGCCTACTTTTTCCAGTAGTTCCAGCGATCGCCTGGCTGCATTCTTTTCCCTGCGCAGCTCCAAGGGTACCATTACATTTTCCAGCGCTGTGAGGGTTGGCATCAGGTTAAAGCTCTGAAAGATAAAGCCTACATGCAGGTTGCGTACCTCGGCCCGCTGGTCTTCGCTGAGGTTATCCAGGCGCACACCATTGAGAATAACCGAGCCGGAGCTGGCCCTGTCTAAACCGGCGCAAAGCCCTAATAAAGTTGTTTTTCCGCTGCCCGATGGCCCTACAATGGCACAGGTATCACCTGCTGCAATGGTAAAATTTACCCTGTCGAGCACTGTAAGGGAGCGCTCGCCACTGCGGTAGGTTTTGCTTAAATCTTTAACTTCAAGAATTGAATTCATGAGCAGGAGTCCTCTTTAGTTTTTTTGAACAGCAAGGATTAGTACTTTTAGCGGGCATAATAAACAACCATATAACGTTGTAGTTTTTAAATGTCGTAATGCAACAGCTTAAATCAATGAGATTTTTTTTAAATATTCTTTATTTCTGCATATGTGTAAGCCTGTTGGCAGGCTGTAACTCAAAGCCTGAACAAAGCAACAAGCCGGCGCAGGCTGCTGCAGAGGAGGGTACAGGTACCGCCACGGCCAGCCCTGAAGAGGAAGAGGAAAAGGTAATTATGTTCTATGGCAACAGCCTAACGGCAGGCTATGGGCTGGATGATCCTGCAGATGCTTTCCCCGGGCTTATTCAGAAAAAGCTGGATTCACTGGGCTACAACTATAAGGTTGTAAATGCCGGCCTAAGTGGCGAAACAACATCGGGCGGTTTGCGCAGGATAGACTGGGTGCTGGAACGCCAGAAGGTAGATATATTTGTACTGGAGCTTGGGGCCAATGACGGCCTCAGGGGGCAGGAGCAGTCACAAATCAAGAGTAACCTGGAGGAAATGATCGACAAAGTACGAAAAGCTTATCCGGAAGCAAAGATCATATTGGCGGGTATGATGGTACCGCCCAGCCTTGGCCAGACCTACAGCAGTAACTTTCAGCAGATATTCCCGGAGGTTGCAGAAGAGAAGGAAGTAGAACTGATTCCTTTTCTGCTGCAGGACGTTGCCGGTGAGCGTGAGCTTAACCAGGGCGATGGCATTCACCCTACGGAAGAAGGACAGAAAATACTCGCCAGAAATGTTTGGGACGTACTGGAAGATGTAATTGAAGAACAAAGGCAGGGTTCCTGAAGATGATAAATACATCAAGGGGCGCCAGAAGAGCAAATGATCCACTCGCCTGGAAAAAAGGTGCTCTTACATGATCCCCACACCTTATACTGATACCTGAAATCGCAGCGGCCAACCGCCCCATACCCCATACCCCATACCCCATACCCCATACCCCATACCCCCAAGACCTATGCCTCAGCACACCATACCCCGCCTGCCTTCACTGCTCGATAATGACTTCTACAAGTTTACCATGCAGCATGGGGTGGTAAAGCTTTTTCCCAGGGCTAAAGCACGATACCAGTTTATTAACAGGGGTAAACATCATTTTCCTGATGGCTTTGGCGAAGCCCTGCGAAAAGCGGTAGATGCAATGCAGGGATTAAGCCTTAGCCTGGAAGAAAAGCACTGGCTGTCCATTACCTGTCCCTATCTGGATCCTACCTACCTTGATTTTCTGCAGGGCTTCTGCTTCGATCCGGGAGAGGTTACCATAGTGCAAAAAGGCGAGGAGCTGCGTGTAGAGGTTGAAGGCTACTGGTACCGCACTATTTTATGGGAAGTGCCGCTCATGGCGCTTATTTCCGAGCTCTATTATACCGAACATAAGCTGGAGCGGGTCAATAATGAGGAGGTCACCCGCATCAGCAGGGAAAAGATAGAAAAGTACCGGGCCCTGGATGTGAAAATAGCCGAGTTTGGTACCCGCCGCAGGCACTCTTATGAGGTTCACCAGGTAGTGGTGGAGACGCTGAAGCAATATGGCAGCGGCACATTTGTAGGCAGCAGTAATGTACACCTGGCACGCATCAATGGTGTAAAGCCAATTGGCACCCATGCGCATGAATGGTTTATGTTTCATGCTGCACGTTATGGGTTTAAAATGGCCAATGTGCTGGGGCTGCAGCATTGGGTTGATGTGTACCGTGGAGACCTGGGTATTGCCCTTTCAGATACTTACACCACGAATGTTTTTTTACAGCAGTTCGATAAAATGTTCTCAAAGCTGTTTGATGGTGTACGGCACGACAGCAGCGATCCGGTAGCATTTGCCAGGCAAACCATAGATCATTATAAGCGTCTGGGCATTGACCCCTTATCTAAGTCTATCATTTTTTCAGATGCTCTTAACTATGATAAGGTTGCCCGTATTGCTGAATTCTGCCGGGGCAAGATTGGCTTTTCGTTTGGCATAGGCACCAATTTTACCAATGATGTGGGGTTGCCTGCCATGAACATGGTGATCAAAATGACTGAAACACAACCCGAGGGAGATCAGTGGATACCGGTGGTTAAACTATCTGACGAAAGGGGTAAATACACCGGGCAGCCCGAAATGATTGAGCTTGCTAAAAAGCTACTGCAAATCGAGTAATTGGCTATGCTGCTTTAAGGCAATAGATCTGGGCTGGTATCATTTTTACCTATTGTCGCATCAGTATATTCTATTTGAGTGGTAGCCCGGGGGTACATATATTTACCCCTGTAACTACTCCTCATATGCAAATCAGTTTACATTCAAAAGCCCCTAATTTTACAGCTGCCTCTACTGCTGGCAGAACATTTGAGCTGGATAAAGACGCTGCAGGCCAGCCTATGGTGCTGTACTTTTACCCCAAAGATTTTACACCCGTCTGTACCCTGGAGGCCTGTGAATTTAAAAGCACCTTCGACTTCTTCAGTGGCCTTAATATAAAAGTTTATGGCGTGAGCAAAGATACCATTGACACGCACCTGAAGTTTAAGGAAGCCTATGAACTACCCTACGACCTGCTGGCAGACCCCGAGGGCGAGGTGGCAAGCTTATACGATGCCTATATGCCCATGATCAAATTCACCAAGCGGGTAACGTATTTACTAAATGAAAAGCATGAAGTTGTTTATATCAGCAACAACATATTTGAAGATAAAAAAGGGATAGAAGACATGATAGCTTCCCTGAAAGCACACTCAATACAGAACAGAAGCGGACAAATGCTTGCCTTCTCCTGATATACTCCTTAAAACCCTTATTGTTCAATATTTTTTAAACTTAGCCCATAATGTAAAAGCCCCGTTAGTTGCGGGGCTTTTCTTATGCTAAACTGTTACTCAACCACCGAAGCTTCCTGCTCTGAAGCTGGGGAGAGGCTCTCCAGGTACTCCACCAGGTTATGCTCATGCTCCAGGTTTAGCTTTTTCCTGATCCGGTAACGGGCTGTTTCAACACCTCTTACTGAGATGTTTAGCATGGGCGAGATCTCTTTATTAGTTAAGTTCATTTTAACGAATGCACATAAGCGCAGCTCCCGCTGGTTTAGGTCGGGGTACAGCTCCTTTAGTTTGGTAAAGAAATCGTGGTGTACTTTTTCAAAATTGGTTTCAAATACCTGCAGGTGCTCTTCGTCGGAGAGGTGGTCGCCTACCTTCTTCATAATTTCCCGTAGTCTGCTGCGGGATGTATCATTTTTCGAATGCTCCCTCAGTGACTTCAGGTCCTGGAGCAGTTCAGAAATCACTTCACGCTTTTTAACCAGCAGCATGGTGTAGTTGGCAAGCTCTTTACTCTTGTAAATAACATCTTCCTCCAGCATCTCTTTTTCCTGAAGCATACGTTCCTGCTCAGCCTGCAGCTTCATCTGCTGCAGCTCAAGCTCCAGCAGCTTGCGCGCCTTTTGCTCTTCGCGCCGGGTTTTATTGTTTTCATGGGCTATTTTACGGCCAATCAGGTACACGAGCAACACAATAAACAGGGCTGCCAGCACAAAGTAAAGGCCCCAGGCCCAGGGGGTGTTGTACCAGATGGGCAGCACTTCAAAATTGTACATGCTTTCTTTCCCGTTAACCCCCAGCAGGCTTCTGCTTCTTACCTTAAAAGTGTAGCGGCCAGGGCGCAGGTGGGTGTACTCTTTGTAAGGGGTACTTTTCCAGGCCGACCAGCCGTCCTCTACGTTCTCCAGCATGTAACTGTACTGTACATTGGAGTTGTTTTGCATATTAGGTGCAGCAAATTCAAAACGGATGGTGCTGGTGTTGTGAGGCAAGGGCACCCATGATGTATGGCCAGCCTTTACAGGCAGCCCCAGCTCTTCCTGGTTAATGGTGTACCGCACGCTGCTGATGTAGGTTAAGACCTTCTGTTTGTTTTGCTTATTGGAAAAGTCAAACAGGTACAGGCCTATGTTAGTGCCAAAGAGTACACGCTGCTCATCCAGGGGTACAATGCATTCCATACCACGGTTAAAACTGCCTTTAAACTGCAGGAATAGCTCCTTCTCTATTGAGGTTTTACCCTGGCCGCTGTTGAAGTACCCTGCTTCATCATCCTGTACAAACCAGGTTATGTCCCTAAGCTGGAGTAGTTTACGGGTATTTACATTTTTATCAAGTATGTTGTTAAGCCGGGAATAGGGTACAAACTGGTTGCGCTGCAGGTCGTAGCTGTATATGCCTCCATTGGTAGTGAATACAACATCGCCTTCCCAACGGAAAACATTTACATTGAAAGGCGAGGGGAGTCCATTTTGAGTTGTAAAATGCTCCACAGATGTAACACGGCTGAGGTCAGCATCCAGCTTAATGCGGAAAACACCCTTATATCCATGGCATACCCAGTATGTACCGGGTGTTTCGGCTGCAAGTATGTCCCTGCAGGATTCGTTAAACCCGCTTATTTTGCGCAGCACCTGCCACTTTCCTGCCGGGGTTTTGTCCAGCAGGTAAAGGCCGTTATAACTGCAGGCAAGGTACTGGCTATTGCTTCCGGCTACTGGTATAATTTTCCAGATACCTTCAATATTGCCGATTTTACTGCTTTCCTTTTCATTCAGTACAAACAACCCATGATCATGCGCACCCAGCACCTCACCATCCACCAGCTGTAAAGTCCAGGCCTGGCCTTCAGTTCCCCTTATTTTCTCAAAGCTAAGGCTTGAAACTTCTGGTTTGTCTTTGCTAAGAGGCGTATAAAAGATACCCTGGTTAGTGGCCAGGTACATTTTATCCTGCTGTACCAGCACATCATAGATAGAGGCTTTGTCAAAGAGCGTACTAACAGGTGAATTGAAATCTATATAATCGAGGCCGTTGTTGAGCAGGGCCCATATGTTTCCTTTGCTGGTCTGGTAGAGGTTTAGAACAGTTTTGTCCTGGATCCGCTGAAAATTCTGCTCATCCTTATAAACATAGCCATCTTGGCTCATAGCAATGATTCTGGAGCTAAGGGTGCCCAGGTAGTATTGTCCGTTTGCAGACTTGATCACATTGATCACCTGGTCTTGTGTGGTGCCCTGAAAAATATCCTTCCACAGTTCTGCCTGGCGTGTCCTTTGATTGAGCAGGTAAACTTTACCGGTATTGGCGAAAGCAACTAACTGATGCGCCTCCCTGCCAGGCAACAGGGCAACCATATACTCGTGGTGCAGTGCCTCTTTTGGAAAAGCAGTGGTGAACTGTAGCTTCTCCACATCCAGTTGTAGCAGGCCAAGTTCTTTATCATGCACAAACAGCTGATCGTTTACAGTATAAGACCGCTGAAAGGAACTGGTAGATGGCAGGGCCGTAACATTATTACCCCTGATGGCAATTAGCTTGTTAAAGCTCCTGAAAATAACTGCTCCTTTTAGTGCATGCACCTGCCAGAGGTTTTCAAGGTCTTTATCCTGAAATTTAAGACTGTCCAGCAGTGAGGCATAATAATATTGTCCCTGGGCGTCCTGCCTGATCAACCCCATTTCGTTATAACCGCCTGCATAAACATTACCCTCACTGTCAGTTGTGAGGCTACGCACGGCAGAGTTGTTTGGAAGGTATACCTTATGCCAGCGTTCGCCGTCAAAAACAAGGGCACCATCGTTGTTGCCAAAATATAAAACCCCGGTGGCGTCTTCACAAACCGACCAGAACTGGGGATCGGCATTAAAATCCTGCCGCTGATAATGTGTAATGCCCGGCACACCATAAACCGGTGAGGGGCTATTTGTGTGATCTGCCTGTGCTGAAAGATGCAGACTATACAGTAAACACAGGCATAGGAGTAGCAGCTTGTTTCGCATATGTGTAGGAGCAGGCGCTTGTAATATATTGATATACAGTTTATAAATACTTTGTGCTGGCATTGGCCGGCGCAGCTATTTTATAATCAGACTATCAAGTTAATCTTTTTTAAACTTAAACACTTCAACCCTTCCCGTATTTGCAGAAATGCATCAGAAAAGTGTATGCAAAAATAGGTAATAAATACTTTATTTTCAATGATTTAAAATAATTGACGTAGTGTTGGCGTAGTACCCCCGGATAAGGGTGTAACAGAGGTGTAGCGATAAAATTGGATTGCTTTAGCGGGCACGTTAGCTTGTGTGAAATTTCAGGATGAAGAAGTGTTCTGAATATTTACTTATCTCTATTCAATCAGTAAAAAAAAGGATTATATCAATATTTGTCTTAATGAAAAAAACAAGCATACACTTTTCTGCAAGCAACTTAATAACCTAAAATCAGCTGCATTGCAGAAATCGTTTGCACTAAATGCAGATAAAATAGCATAGGGGCTTGTGCTCCTAAACCCTATTATTCTTTCTAGTAAGAAATAAGAATTGTTAAAACCAACGAAGTACTAAACCACATAAGTATGAAAATCAGACTTTATGCATGCTTCTGGCTCCTGCTGCTATCGCACTGGGGCCTGGCGCAAACCGCTACCATCAGCGGGGTAGTATCAGACGCTCAAAACGCTGAAACTATTCCGGGCGTTAACGTACGCATTAAAAACACTACGAGAGGTGCCGTAACCGATCTGGATGGTCGCTACCAACTGCAGGCATCCTCACGCGATACCCTTATCTTTTCTTTTATAGGTTACCTGTCAGAGGAGATAGTTGTAGGTAATAGAACGGCTATTAATATTTCACTTAGCCCCAATATCGAGACCTTAAGTGAACTGGTAGTAGTAGGTTATGGTACCCAGGAGAAAAAAGACATTACGGGTTCAGTATCTACAGTTGGGGCGGAGGAATTTGTTTCCCGCCCAAACACCCAGGTGGCTTCTCTGCTCCAGGGTAAAGCTGCTGGTGTGCAGGTAATTTCACCTTCCGGCAAGCCGGGAGCAGGCCTTAACATCAGAATCAGGGGTACCAACTCTATCAATGCAGGCAGTAACCCGCTTTATGTAGTAGATGGCGTTCCTACCCAAGATACACGCTCACTGAACCCTGCCGATATAGAAAGCATCACCGTACTGAAAGATGCTTCTTCGGCAGCTATTTATGGTGCACAGGGTGCTAATGGTGTAGTACTTATTACTACTAAAAGAGGTACAGAGGAAAAACCAAGATTTGATTTTTCTGCATACAGAGGCTTTTCTTCAGTTTGGAACACCCAAAAGGTGTTGAATGCAGAGCAATATCGTGACCTGATGACTGAACTGGGACAAAATACCAATTGGAACCTGTACACTGCTAATACCGACTGGCAGCAGGAGGTATTTCAGCAGGGAACTTCACAGAACTACCAGCTTTCTTTAACAGGCAAGAGCAACAAAACAGCCTATTATCTTTCTGGTGGTTGGGTACAGCAGGAGGGTGCTGTACGCAGTGCCGAAATGGAGCGCTACAGCTTTAAAGTTAACCTCGATCAGGAGGTTAACAGCTGGCTTAACTTAGGTACCCGGGTAGGTATTACCAACTATAAAGATGTGGATGTTACTGATAACTCAGCCATCAACCAGGGCGGTGTTATTTTGGGTGTACTGTCTACACCGTCTATCATTGGTATCTACAACCCTGATGGTACTTTTACCAGCAACCCTTTTCAGAACTGGGAGAACCCGATTTCAAGCACAGATGGTGCAGTGCGCGGATACAAAAATAACCGCCTGCTGGGTAATGTTTTCGGAGAGATTGAATTCCTGGAAGATCTGACATTCAGGAGCAATTTTGGTGTAGACTACAGTGCAGCAAACTCTGATTACTTCCTGGATCCGTTCCGTACCAGCTATGGTCGTGCCATGAAAGGTATTGGCAGGTATGAATCCTGGGAAACCAACTACTACATCTGGGATAATACGCTTTCTTATGCATTTAATCTGGCTGAACATAATTTTAAAGTTTTGGCCGGTACAGTTGCACAGAAGTACCGCTGGGAAGATGCTTCGTTGGAGCGCAGATACTTTGCCAGTGACCAAATTATTACTCCCGGTGGTGGTGCTGAACTGATTGCAGCAAATGCCAGTATTTCAGAAAAAACCAATGCAGCAGTAATTGGCCGTATAAACTACGATTATGCCGATAAATATCTGCTTACAGCCAACTTTCGTGCAGATGGATCCAGCAACTTTGGCAGTGGTAAACGCTGGGGTTACTTTCCATCCTTTTCATTGGGCTGGAGAATTTCTGAAGAAGCATTTCTACGAAATATAGATGTACTTACAGACCTTAAGATAAGGGCTGGTTGGGGTATTGTTGGTAACGATGATATAGGTAACTACGGTTATATTGGTCGTGTAGGCAGCGGTGGCAACTATCCTATTGGTGGTGCGGTAATGCCTGGCACATATCCGGCTTCTATCGAGAACAGGCTCCTTAAATGGGAAGAATCGCAGCAAACCAACATAGGTGTTGACCTTGCTGTGCTGAACAACAGAATTACACTAACAGCAGATGCTTACCTGAAAAGGATCAATGATCTGCTTTTAGATGCGCCACTGCCACGTTCAACAGGCTTCAACTCTGCAAGACAGAACATTGGTCAGCTGGAGAATAAAGGTCTGGAATTTATGTTGAGCAGTAAGAACCTGGTTCATGAACTAAAGTGGGAAACAAATCTCAACATCAGTTTTAACAGAAATAAGGTAATTGATGTAGTAGGGCAGGACCAGTTCTTTGGCAACGTTGCAGGCCGGGGTGATATAAGTCTTGTACGTGAAGGCGAGTCGCTTGGCGTGTTCTATGGTTATGTGATGGGTGGTGTAGACCCAGCCACAGGTGATGCATACTACATAACCAAAGATGGTGAAAGCACCTTTACTCCATCTGCAGATGATCGCACCATAATCGGAAATGCCAATCCTGACTTCTTCTATGGCATGACCAACAACTTCAGTTATAAGGGTATTGGTTTGAGCATTTTCCTGCAGGGCTCACAGGGTAGCGACATCTTTAATGCTACACGTATAGAAACAGAAGGTATGCTGGATCCTAAAAACCAAACCATTGCTGTATTAAACCGTTGGAGGCAGCCTGGTGATGTAACGGATATTCCAAGAGCTGTCTGGGGCAGCATAGATAACTCACTGGCCTCAACCCGCTTTGTAGAAGATGGTTCGTACCTGCGTGTAAAGGCGGCTACGCTTAGCTACGATCTGCCAAGCTCACTGATCAGCCGTGCCAAACTGGGCAGCGTTAGAATATACGCCACTGGTGAAAACCTGCTCACCTTTACCAATTACTCTGGTTTCGATCCTGAAGTAAATGCTTTTGCAGGTAGCGGCAGAAACAACAGTGAGAAAAACACAGCATTGGGTATCGACTTCGGTACCTATCCGCAGACAAGAAATATCATCTTCGGATTAAATGTATCATTCTAATTATCAAAGATCATTATGAACGCAAAACATATAATCCTGTACGCTTTGGGTCTTTCTCTGGCCGTGGGTGGTACTTCCTGCGAAGATTACCTGGACCTGAAGCCTATCTCTGAGGAAACTATTGACAATGCCTATGTAACTGGCTCACAATTGGAGGCAGCCCTTACCGGCGTCTATGAATCATTCCAGTCGTCAGACTACTATGTATGGGATAACGTGCTGTTCCAGGATGTTATGTCTGATAATTATTACGCTGGTGGCGACAATCCGGAAATATTTGCCATTGATGCCGTTCGGGTTACACCTACTAATGGGCGTGTATTTGGGGCCTGGTCATCTATTTATAATGCCATATCCAAGGCAAACCTGGTAATGGAGCGCGTTCCGGCGTTGCAGGATCCTAACCTTAGCGAGGAGCGGAGGGCACAGATGCTGGGCGAGGCTGCCTTTTTACGTGCTTACCACTATTACAACCTTGTAAAAATGTGGGGTGGTGTGCCGCTTGTGCTGGAAACGGTAAAATCTGCCGATCCGGCGGAGGTGCGCAAACCCCGTAATACTGCAGAAGAAGTATATGCTCAAATCATTGCTGACCTGGAGTATGCACTGGATAACCGCCTGCCTGATAGTTACGGGGGTGATCCAAGTGTAAATAAAGCACGTGCTACCAAAGGTGCAGCTAATGCACTGCTGGCGCATGTATATGCACAAAAGCCAAGCCCAGATTATAACAAAGTACTGCTGTATGCCAATGCTGTAATCAACAGCCCAGCTGGTTACAGCCTGCTTCAGGACTACCGTCACCTATTTGATGGTGCTCATTTCAATAATGATGAGTCTATCATGGAAGTGCAGTTTCTGGGAGCCAACGAAGGCAACTGGGCACCACAAATGCACCTGCCGCCTTCTATCAGTGGCGATACCTGGAGAAAATTTGTAACCCCTTCTCATAATCTGGTGAATGCTTTCGACAGCGAAGGAGATGAAGTACGCAAAGATGCCAGCATTTTGTTTGAAGCAGCACCCTGGGTGGATGAGTTCTGGGGTAATGCTACCGGCAGCGAAATTCCTTTTGCCTATAAGTGGAAATACGCCATGGGTTGGGCTAGCACGGACCGTCAGTACATCTTCCGCCTGGGAGACATAATCCTGCTGAAAGCCGAGGCACTCAACGAGCTTAACCGCCCAACAGAAGCTGCTACTGAAGTAAACACCATACGCAGAAGAGTTCAGCTGCCTGCCGTAGCTGAAGCTACAGCCGCCTCACAGGAGGCTATGCGTGAAGTGATTCTGAAAGAGCGCCGCCTTGAACTGGCACAGGAAGCACATCGCTGGGACGACCTGCGCCGCTATAATGTAGCCATTGAGGTAATGAACAGCCTGAATGAAACAGACCTGCGCACTGGCCAGCCAGTGAACTACAATGTAACCCAAAGCGATTTGTTGTTGCCAATACCACAGCAGGAGATCAACCGAAACCCTGCCCTGGAGCAAAATCCTTTATAAATCAGCGGAGGCTGTAGCAGCCGGGTATTAATGTGCCTGGTTGCTGCCCACCCGCAACTAGATGGTTATAAATAAAACAAATACGCTAAATACAACAGTATGAAAAAGTTACATCTATATACATATCTGCTGATCATGCTAGCGGTAGTGTGGTCGTGCGAAGAAAAAGATAACCTCGATCCCATCGGGAATTGGGATTTGAGTTCACCTGCGCTCATTGCACCATCAGAAGGCACAACCCTTGTTTTAGATGAGGAGGCACCTACTACGCCCGTTCGTTTTGAGTGGGGACCTGCAGAATCGAGCAAAGGGTACGGTGTTAAGTATTTCTTTGTGCTGGACTCTGCCAACAATGAAAACTTCAGCACGCCTATTATGCGTGTAGCCTCTGCCGATAATGGAAAAGGCTTGTTTGCTGCCCCAACCGCCCGCCAGATAGACCAGGCGCTGTCTATGGCTGGTTATGAGGCAGGAACTACCATTAACCTGAAATGGGGGGTAATAGCTCAGTCTCTTAGCAAAGAAACTGTTGTTTCGCAGCCTGTTTCCATCACACGTTTCCTTACAGAATCTGCACCGCTTACGCTCTACATTTCCGGAGCAGCTACAGAGAAAGGGGCTGATGTAACTCAGGCCATGGCCATGAAAGCTTTCAAAGATGCCGATGGCAACCCTGCCAACATATTTGAGATCTACACCTCGCTTAAGGCAGGAGAGGGTTTTAAGTTCTACAGCCAGCCTGCTGCACAATCTATGGTGTACGGTGGTGCTAACGGACAGCTGGTGAAAAACGGTGAGGCTATTACCGCATCTGCCGCAGGCCAGTACCGTATTACTGTAAATTTTGATAATAACACTTACAACCTCCTGAAGATTGATAAATGGAGTGTGGTTGGTGATGTTATCGAAGGTGGCTGGGGAGGCGATGCGCCGCTCCAGTACAAGGGTAACGGCGTTTGGCAGGGTACTATTGATGTGGTAAAGCCTGCCGGTTATGTATTCCGCGCCAATGGCGATTGGGCATATCTCCTGAAAAGGATCCAGGGCACTACAAACAAACTTGTTATGGAATCTCAGGCTGCAGCTCAGGGAATTCAGTTTGAAGATATTCCTTTCACTGGCGAAGCAGGCAGATACAAATTTACCCTTAACCTTGCCGCCAATGAATATACCTACACCGTTGAGGTAGATAACAGCACAGAAGAACCAGCCGAAACACCTGAAACGCTGTTCCTGCTGTCTGATGGGGCTGTTGTGGCAGAACTTACCAAAAATGGAGACAGCTTTACCACTACAAACTACCTGGCACTGCAGGCATCAAATGCTTACAGCCTTAACACAGCTGCTGATGGTTCTGGTGATTCATACACTGTACAGGCTCCAATAGGAGAAACAGATAATCCTGCTGGAGATGCTGTGACTGGCAATGCAGCCCTTGTTAGCGGTGATGGTGCTATTAGTGTAGCCCGTGATCAGGCGTATAAGCTTACCTTCAATTTTGCAGATGCCAGCCTGGCCTGGAGATACTATAACATAAAACTGTTCCATTGGGAAGATGTGGATGGTGGATGGGATAGTCGTGATGAACTTGCAATGACCTATGTACATCCATATACCTTTGAGCTTACATCTCCGCTCAATGAAGGCTTCGTTATGAAGTTTATCTCACCCTGGGATATAGACATGGGTGCTGAAAATCCTGCAAACTTAAGTGGTAACCTTATCCACGGCGAAGGCGGTTCTAACATCAAGAATATTACTGAGTCTGGAAACTATAAGGTAACCATAGAAGTAGCGCCTGATTACAAAACTGGTACCTATACGTTCGTGAAACAATAAGTTGATTTGGTTTAGTGTAGCAAACTGTCGGATTCCCCTGCTGCTACGGCAGGGGGCCGGGAGTTTATTTGCCGGCTTAACCTTTGAATCCTGTTGAAATAGCTGGTGCACGGAAGCTTCATGTGCTGTTTATTACCACTAAACCTGTTACCAGTCCCATCTTTAGATCTACAACCTATGATACTTAAATATAAACTTTCTGTTTTAAACCTTTGCCTGCTAAGTGCTGTGCTTAGCCTGGGCGTTAGCTGCCAGGATAATGGAGTAGGAGATACGAACAACCCGGGTCCTCCCAGAACTTCTGATGTGCAGGTGTGGCTCTCTACACCCGATAAATCGGCCCTGTTTGAGAAACAGACCGCAAATCCCGGCTTTGCCACCACTAACTCTACTCATCCGCTTATTGAGATAGATACTAACCAGACCTACCAGGGCATTGATGGCTTTGGCTATACACTTACCGGTGGTAGTGCCATGCACCTGAACAAAATGAGCGCAGCCACAAGGGGTGCCCTGCTGCAGGAGCTTTTTGCAACTACCGATAACAACATTGGCGTTAGCTACTTAAGAGTAAGTGTTGGTGCATCCGACCTGGACGAAAGGCCTTTTTCTTACAACGATCTGCCAGCTGGCCAGACCGATCCCACCCTGGCACAATTTAGCCTGGACCCGGACCGTGAAAACCTGCTGCCGGTGCTGAAGGAAATCCTGGCCATCAACCCTGACATCTTGATCATGGGGTCGCCCTGGTCTCCACCAGCCTGGATGAAGACCAACAACGATACCCGCGGTGGCAGCCTAAAGCCGGAATACTATGATGTTTATGCTCAGTACCTGGTAAAATACATACAAGGCATGGCAGCAGAAGGCATCCGTATAGATGCGCTTACTGTGCAGAACGAACCGCTGCACCCTGGCAACAATCCCAGCCTGCTGATGCTGGCAGAAGATCAGGCCATTTTCATTAAAAACCACCTGGGTCCAGCTTTTGAGGCGGCAAACATTGACACCAAGATTGTGATCTACGATCACAATGCCGACCGGCCTGACTATCCCATTACCATCCTGAACGATCCTGAAGCAAAGCAGTATGTGGATGGTTCGGCTTTTCACCTCTATGGCGGTAGCATAGATGCCCTGTCGCAGGTGCACAACGCGCACCCCGATAAGAATATTTATTTTACAGAACAGTGGATTGGCGCACCCGGCAATTTCCCGCAGGACCTGGCCTGGCATACCCGTGAGCTGATCATTGGTGCCACACGCAACTGGAGCCGTACTGTGCTGGAGTGGAACCTGTCATCAGACCCTAATCTGCAGCCTCATACAGATAGAGGCGGCTGCGACCAGTGTCTGGGTGCAGTTACCATTGCCGGTAATAATGTAACCCGTAATCCGGCCTATTACATCATAGCCCATGCATCTAAATTTGTAAGGCCAGGTTCGGTAAGAATAGCATCTAACATGCTCCCGAATTTACCAAACGTAGCCTTTAAGGCGCCAAATGGACAAAAGGTGCTGATTGTGCTGAACAACAGTGGAACACAGCAATCTTTCAATATCAAAACTGGTGACAAGGTGGTGACAACATCTTTAACAGGTGGAGCAGTCGCTACCTACGTTTGGGAATAGTTCAGGAATTTTCTCATTACTGATAAATGTCAATGGTTGATACAAAGCTGAAGCATAGTTTTACAGCGCTTAATCAACCTATCACCTAAAACAAAATACTAGCATGAACATAAGAAAAGCAGTTTTGGCTGTTTTCCTGATGGCGGCTTTTATATCTGGTGCCGAAGCCCAGAAAAAGCAAAAAACCAGCAGGAAAGCTGATGCAGCCCTATATGCGCCGACCCAGGCGGAGATAGATCGTAAGGTAGAGGAGCTGTTGAGCAGGATGACCCTGGAGGAGAAAGTGGGTCAGATGGCGCAGATCACTCTTGATGTACTGGGCAATGGAGAAAACCGCTACTCCAGCTTTGAGCCCCTCACCCTGGATGCGGCAGAACTGAAAAAGGCGCTGGTGGACAATCACATTGGCTCTGTGCTCAACACGGCCAACAACCGCGCCCTTACCCCACAGAAGTGGTATGAGATCATCAGCCAGATCCAGGAGGTGGCAATGAAGCAAACACGCCTGAAGATCCCGGTGATCTACGGTGTGGATGAGATCCACGGGGCCACCTACACAGCAGGGGCTACCATGTTTCCCCAGCAGATAGGCCAGGCTGCCAGCCGCAACCGCCAGCTGGTACGTAGGGGTGCAGAAATAACTGCCTACGAGACCCGTGCCAGCTCCATTCCCTGGACCTTTGCCCCGGTACTGGATTTAGGTGCTGATCCACGTTCACCACGCATCTGGGAGACCTTTGGTGAAGATCCCTACCTGGCTGCAGAGCTGGGGGTGGAGACCATCAACGGCTATGAGGGAGAGCAAAACAACATTGGCCATCCAGAGCATGTAGCCGCTACCATGAAGCATTTCCTGGGCTACCAGGTGGCGGTATCGGGCAAAGACAGAACCCCTGCCTACATCTCTGAAGAAGCCCTGCGCTCTTACCATGTGCCTTCCTTCAAGGCTGCCGTAGAGGCCGGTGCCCATACGGTGATGGTAAACTCCAGCATCATCAACGGCGTACCCGTACATGCTAACCATGACCTGCTCACCAAGCTCCTGAAAGAAGAGCTGGGCTTCAGAGGACTGGTGGTAACAGACTGGGCAGACATCGAAAACCTGCACCGAAGAGACCGCATCGCCAAAACAGACAAAGAAGCCATCATGCTGGCCATTAATGCCGGCATAGATATGTCGATGATCCCCTACCAGTGGGAGCCTTTTGTGAACGGGCTCATTGAACTGGTAAAAGAGGGAAAGGTAAAACAGGAGCGGGTGGATGATGCGGTGCGTAGAATCCTGCGGGTGAAGTATGCACTGAACCTCTTTGATCAGCCCACGACCAATCCTAAGAACTACCCCCTGTTTGGCAGCAAAGAATTCGAGCAGGCTTCTTACCAGATGGCTGCTGAATCAATTACCCTGCTCAAGAACGAGAACAACCTGCTGCCCCTTAGCAAAACTGCCAAGGTGCTGGTAACAGGACCTAACGCCAATAACATGCGCACACTCAATGGTGCCTGGACCTACTCCTGGCAGGGAGAGAAGGTAGATGAGTTTGCCGGCCAGTACAACACCATCCTGGAGGCGATCCAGAAAGAGGTAGGGGCACAGAACGTGACCTATGTGCCGGGGGTAAGCTACAAGATGGATGGCAAGTACTGGGAAGAGAACGAAGACAAGATGGAAGAAGCCCTGGCAGCAGCACAAAAGGCTGATGTAGTAGTGCTGGCCCTGGGGGAGAACACCTCTACGGAAACACCAGGCAACCTCAACGACCTGCACCTATCTGACCTGCAGGTGGAACTGGCCAGAAAGCTGGCAGCAACGGGTAAACCAGTGGTGCTGGTGCTCAATGAGGGCAGACCACGGGTGGTGAGTCGGTTTGAGCAGCAGATTCCTGCCATCGTTCAGATCTACCAGCCGGGCAACTTTGGAGGAGATGCCCTGGCAGATGTGCTCTTTGGTGATGTGAATCCATCAGGAAAGCTGCCTTACACCTATCCGCGCTACCCCAACTCGCTCACTACCTACATCCACAAACCATCTGAAGAGCAGAAGCCTGCAGCAGGGGTGTACAACTACGAGGCAGACTTCAACCCCCAGTGGGAGTTTGGCCATGGCCTTAGCTACACCACATTCACTTATGCTAACCTGAACTTCGACAGGGAGTCCCTTGGTCTTAGCAATAAACTTACAGTATCTGTAGAGGTAAGCAACACGGGCAAGCGCGAAGGCAAAGAGGTGGTGCACCTGTACACATCAGATCTCTATGCTACTGATATCACCCCGGATGTAAAGCGCCTGCGCAGGTTTGAGAAGATCAGCCTCAAGCCAGGGGAGAGCAAAACAGTAAGCTTTACCCTTACTCCTGAAGACTTGGCTTTCTATGACAGGGGGGGCAAAAAGGTGATAGAACCCGGTGAGTTTGAAGTAAGAATAGCAGACCAGGTGAAGAAGTTCACCCTGCTTGAACCTGCTGAATAACGCTCCTGCTGAATAACCTTCCCTTGAAGTTTAAGATGAGGTAATAGAAAAAAGCCCCGGATGATTGTCCGGGGCCTTTTTTTGCTGCTGCCTATCGGGTTATTTTAATGCAGTTCATCCACAAATCATTGTTTTCAGCTTCTTTTGATGCCCTTTGCCTGCTTTAAACTTCGTTTATGTAATTTTGGCAACAAGTTTATCAATACACACAGTGACTTCTGAAAAACAGTACCTCAAATCCATACTCCATGAAAGCCTTACTTCTGATAGACATCCAAAATGATTTTTTGCCTGGTGGCGCCCTGGCTGTGCCTAATGGGGATAAGGTAATTCCCCTGGCTAATAAGCTCCAGGAAAAGTTTGAGGTAGTGGTGGCTACACAAGACTGGCATCCGGCCAATCATAAAAGCTTTGCCTCACAACATAGGGGTAAACAGGTTTTTGAAACCATAGATCTGAATGGCCTGGAGCAGGTACTATGGCCCGATCATTGTATCCAGGGGAGTACAGGTGCCCGGTTTTCAGAAGCGCTGAACATGGATAGGGTAGAGGCCATTTTCCGCAAAGGCACCGATCCGGAAATAGATAGCTATAGTGGTTTCTACGACAACGGCCACCGCAAATCTACGGCCCTGGCCGAATACCTGCGGGGTAAAGGGGTAAAGCAGGTGTATGTAATGGGGCTGGCTGCTGATTATTGCGTGTACTTCACAGCTAAAGATGCGCTTAAAGAAGGGTTCGAAGCTTTCATCATAGAAGATGCTACCCGTCCCATCAGCCCGGAAGGATTTGAAAAAGCAAAAGAAGATATCGTTAGCAAGGGTGGCAGGATTATCCGGAGCAGTGAGCTTTAGAAAGAAAGGCTAATTGTGCTGTAACATTATATTTAAGGCGGCATAACATTTGTTGCGGTTAAGCCATTAACTGTCAGCAAAACGTTATGCAATTTTTTAAAACACTACTGCTCCTTATTACCAGCACCTTTTTTTTAGCAGGTTGCATGAGTTACCAGTATACAACAGTAACCTGAATGCAAATGAAAATCAGGAATTCTTTCTTGAGAATGATTCACTAATGATCAGATACAGCTTTTATGGCTACGGTGGTCCCGTGAGAATTTCTGTCCATAATAAGCTGAATGTACCCCTGTATATTGACTGGAAGCGATCAGCGCTGGTAATGAATGACCACAGCAATACCTACTGGCAAAATGTATCAAAGTTAGAAGCTACAGAGCAAGGTTATCAGGTTCATTGGACACCGATGGTAAGCAGCACAAGTTCAATCATTACGGGTGAGATAAAGGGTGATGAAGCTATTGATTTCATTGCTCCAAAATCATACAAGGAAACGAATATGGTGATGTTAGGCCCTGATTTTATAGAGCTCAAAGAAACTGATCAACAGTATCAGGTAAAAATGCCCGTGAAAGAAGGGCCTGCCGATGCCAGGTATTACCGGTATGGAGATGAAAATACGCCATTAAAATTCCGAAGCTATCTCACCATCTCTGCAGATCCCTCCTTTGTGAACCCGGCAACCTTTGAAAGTAGCTTTTGGATAGCCGAAATTGTGCAGACAAGGACACGTCCTGATGACTACTTGGATGAAAGGAGGGATCAAAATAAGTTCTATACCAGCGAATCTTCCGGAGTTGGTACTGTACTTGGCATAACGGGGCTTATTTTGTTTTTGGGGATGGCAAGTGCGCGTTAAGCCTTTAGCATAAAGTCTTGGTCTCTGTTCTAAAATAGTTTTATTGAAGCCAAACACTTAATTTGCACCTGCTTTTACTAGAACTAGGCAGAAATGGCTTTGAACAAATGTGTATTCCTGGATCGGGATGGGGTAATCAATAAAGATTATGTTGATTATGTTTACACGGCCGATAAACTGGAAATACTACTCGGTGTGGCAGAGGCCCTAAATGCTTTGAAAGCGGCAGGCTACCTGATCATCGTTATCACCAATCAATCGGGCATTGCCAAAGGCATTTATACCAGGGAGCAGATGCACGAAACGCACCGGCTGGTGCAGAGAGCTGTGGGCAACACCATCGATCATATCTACTATGCCCCCTGGCACGAATCGGTGAGCAAAAGTCTTACCCGCAAGCCCGGCTCCCTTATGTTTGAAAGAGCCATTGGCCGCTATAAAATAAGTGTTGCCTCCTCCTGGATGGTAGGAGATAAAGACCGCGACCTGGTGCCGGCACAGAAGCTAGGGCTCAAAACCATACAGATAGACCACAGCGACAGCCCCACTGCTGATTATAAGACCTCCGATTTGCTGGAAGCCAGCAGAATTATTTTAGGTAAAGAAGCTGGAGGGGCTACCATTACCATCAATTCAGCAAATACTGCCCGCAATATTCTATAAATTTGTATTTTGCCCGAAATTGCCAGCTGGCAATGATAACGTACTATAGAAACAACATCATAACAATATGGCCACTAACTTACTGAAAGGAAAGAAGGGAATTATTTTTGGCGCACTGGATGAAAACTCCATTGCCTGGAAAACAGCACTGCGCTGCCACGAAGAGGGTGCACAATTTGTACTTACCAATGCTCCGGTTGCTATGCGCATGGGCAAAATTAATGAGCTGGCCCAGCAGTGTAACACTCAGGTAATTCCGGCCGATGCTACCTCAGTTGAAGACCTGGAGAAGCTTTTCTCCCAGTCTATGGATATCCTTGGCGGCAAGCTCGACTTTGTGCTGCACTCTATCGGCATGAGTCCTAATGTGCGCAAAGGCAAGCATTATACCGACCTTAACTACGACTGGTTCCTGAAATCGCTGGATATCTCTGGTATCTCCTTTCATAAAGTGCTGCAAACAGCCGATAAGCTGGATGCCATGAATGAGTGGGGCAGCATACTGGCCCTTACCTACATTGCGGCGCAGCGTACCTTCCCCGATTACAGTGATATGGCCCAGGCCAAAGCCGTGCTTGAGAGCATTGCCCGCAGCTATGGCTATTTCTTTGCCAAGAAAAACAAGGTGCGTGTAAACACCATCTCCCAGAGCCCAACCCCAACCACGGCCGGATCTGGTGTGGGTGGCTTTGATGTGTTCTTCGATTATGCAGATAAAATGTCGCCCCTGGGCAATGCTACTGCCGAAGATTGCGCCAATTACATTGCCGTAATGTTCTCTGATTACACCCGTATGGTAACCATGCAAAACCTGATGCACGATGGTGGCTTCAGCAGCAGCGGTATCACACAGGATATTGTAGACCAGATGACGAAGGCTTAGGAGGTATTGGGTATTGGGTATATGGTATTAGGTATGTGTGACAGATAGGCCATTAGAAAATTACCTACCTTAAAAGAAAAGAAAAGAGAAGGCAGACTGCTTTCTCTTTTTTTGTGAATAAGAATAGTATTCGTCTGTGCTCTATATTTAGGGCTCTTTAGAGCCATGAACATTTGATCATCTATCCATTTTACCCGTACTTCGTACTAAATACTCAATACATAATACTCACTACTCAACCATGATTCTCTTCCCTAACGCCAAAATAAACCTGGGGCTAAATATTGTAGCCAAACGTAAGGATGGGTATCATGATATTGTGAGCTGCCTCTATCCAATTGGCTGGCAGGATGTGCTGGAGGTGCTTGAAAATAAGAAGAAAACAGAGCTTAAGATTACTGGCCTGGAGATACCTGGCGCAGGTGGTGCGGGAAAAGAAAAAGATAACCTGGTGCTGCGGGCTTACGAATTGCTTCGCAAAGACTACAACCTGCCTGTTGTAAGCGTACACCTGCATAAGATTATCCCCACAGGTGCCGGTTTAGGAGGTGGTTCTGCCGATGCAGCTTTTATGCTAAGAGCCATCAATGAAATGTTTCAGCTGTTCCTGGATGATTTTATCCTGGAAGACTATGCCGCACAGCTGGGGAGCGACTGCCCCTTCTTTGTACAAAATAAGCCCGTTGTCGTGCTGGAGCGTGGCGATGTTTTTGAAGATGTGGAGCTGGATCTGAAAGGCTATTGGCTGGTGGTGGTGAAGCCCCCGGTGCATGTATCCACCCAGGAAGCCTATGCCGGTGTAACGCCTGCACCACCGCAATACAACCTTAAAGAAATACTGGAGCAAAAGCCTGTGGAGGAGTGGCAAGGGCTGCTGCACAATAGTTTTGAAGACAGCCTGTTTCCCCGCTTTCCGCAGATAAAGGAGCTAAAAGAACAGCTCTATTCAGCCGGCGCGCTCTATGCCAGCATGAGTGGCAGTGGATCAGCTGTTTATGGAATTTTCAGGCAGGCAATACCCCCCATTCCTCTGGAGGCAGATTATCAATATTGGCAGGGACCAATGTAGTTAATCATTTGGTTTTTCAAGTCCACCAGCCTGCAACAATTTTTATTGAGAAGAGTAGTACAACCAGCTGCAATGGCTAAGTTGCTTTGCTTCGTGCATCAAATTAAGTTTCTTTTGAAGAAGTTAGCCCTACTTTTTAGTTATACAGCTTTAGCTAACATTTTTTTCATAACCAGCACGCATGGCTTCTAATTTTCAGAAAAGAAGTTTTAGGTCTACTACCAATACCAGTACCAGATCTGGTACAACGAATCGTTATGGCACCCCACGTAAAACGTCTGGCTCCGTAAGGGGCAGAACACTTGGAAGAAGCAGAATCAGGAGAGAGAGTACCCTGATCAGGCGACGTGTTGTTCAGCGAAGAGGTGCAGCAGTAAAGGGTGCCCAGAATCAGCTTAAAAGATTTAAGCAGGGATCTATACTGGCAGTTGCCATTACGGGTTTTCTTCTGATGGTGTTTGCGCCTGCAGAATCTGGCTACTCGCAGGATGCGGTAACAGCCGATACGGTTGAGGTAAGCTCTGGCAATAGGGCCATGGAAGGAGGATTACTGGCACAGGCGACCGATGATGCTGTAAATGATTCTTCTCAGGTAGCAGGAGAAAGCCAGGCAGCGGAAGAGGCTGTAGCGGAGGATGAGGAAGTAAATAATGAGCCAATTACCAGAGCTGCCCGTGAAGAAGCCGTTGGTGCATTTCAAAACCTCTGGAAGCGCTTCTACGAGAATCTGCCCAAGCTGCTTGTTGCCATTGCTATTTTGTTTGTCACCTGGCTTTTTGCACGATTTCTAAAATGGCTGCTACCAAAAATGTTAGGCAAGTGGGAGCGTGCCGGAGCGATCATCACGCTGGTAAATATCTGCGTTTGGCTGTTTGCCATTGGTCTGGCTGTTACGGTTGTAGTAGGAGATATCAGGGCAATGGTAGGCTCGCTGGGCCTGATAGGTCTTGCCCTGTCATGGTCGCTGCAAACGCCAATCGAAAGCTTTACCGGCTGGCTTATTAATTCTTTCAAGGGTTACTACCGTATTGGCGACCGCATTAGTGTAGGCGATGTTGTGGGCGATGTGTATAAAATTGATTTTTTAACCACCACTGTCTGGGAAATTGGCTCTCCATTCAGGGAGGGCTACCTGCAGGCCGAGCAGCCCACCGGCAGGCTGGTTACTTTTCCCAACAATGAGGTATTATCCGGTTCTGTGGTTAATTATACCAGTGATTTTCCTTATGTGTGGGATGAGCTTGTGGTTGGTGTGGCTAATGAATCAGACATCAAGCTGGCGATGCAGGTGCTGGAGGAGGTTGCCATGCGCCTCCTGGGCGATTATATGAAAGAGCCGGCCCAGCATTACGTACAAATATTAAAACAGGCTGGTTTACATTACGACATCCCCAATAAACCTCAGGTATTTTTATCCACTACAGATTCCTGGACGAACGTTATCATCCGCTACCTGGTAGGAGCCCGTGAACGCCGCAAATGGAAAACAGAGCTTATTCTGCTAACTGCCGAAGCCACAGGTAAACCGGAATATCAGGATAAGATTATTCCGGTTTATACCCGTCAGCAGATCCAGATGATCAATGTAAAAGGAGAGCCAGTATCGCTGGATAGTTATGAAGATGATGAGGATGATCAAAAGGCATAACCCACTGTCTAAAATAAATTTACAGGAGTAATTTGCTATTCTTAAGCATGATGCTTTAATTGGCAACTTCTTGCAAAAATTATGAGCAACAGCCAGCGCTATTATTATTACTATTACTGCCAAAGCCCACGCCAGGACTTTAATAGGATAGCGCATTGTTGAACAAAACAATACGATACAGTCTTACCAAAGTCCCGGCCTGCCGGGATTTTTTTTGGTCTACAGTTAAAGCAAAAGCAGATTAGATTAAACGCCTTAAGAGATGATAAGTACCGCAAATCGCATCAATGGTGTTCAGGAATACTACTTTTCCCGAAAGCTGGCCGAAGTTCGCCGCTTGAATACGCCTGAATTGCCTGTGATAAACCTGGGCATTGGCAGCCCTGATATGGCCCCGGCAGAAAGTGCCGTGGAAGCCCTGGTAACATCTGCCCGGCAGGAAGGTAACCATGGCTATCAGAACTATAAAGGCATACCCGAATTGCGAAATGCAATAGCAGCTTATTATCAAAAAACCTATAGCGTTGGTCTTGATCCGGAAAGCATGATACTGCCGCTGGTAGGTTCCAAAGAAGGCATCATGCACCTGGCCATGGCGTTTGTAAACGAAGGGGAGGAGGTGCTGGTGCCAGATCCCGGCTACCCTACTTATGCGGCAGTGGCCAATTTGGTTGGTGCCACCATCAGGCCCTATGCTATCAAAGAAGAATTTAACTGGAACATAGACCTGGAGGAGCTAAAGCAGCAGGACCTTTCACGGGTAAAGCTCATGTGGATCAACTTTCCGCACATGCCTACCGGCAGCACCGCCACAACGGAGCAACTAGCTGCACTGGTGGAGCTGGCCGGCCAGCATAATTTTCTGCTGGTAAATGATAATCCTTATGGCCTTATCCTCAACGATAAGCCTCTTAGTATCCTTTCTGTTCCCGGTGCCGAAGCTGTAGCCATGGAGCTTAACTCCCTGAGCAAATCGCACAACATGGCTGGCTGGCGTATTGGCTGGCTGGCCGGTCATAAAGAGTATATAGATGCCGTGCTGCGGGTAAAAAGTAATATGGATTCCGGTATGTTCCTGGGCCTGCAGCATGCTGCCGTAGAGGCGCTGCAGCAGGGAGAGGATTGGTTTAAAAGCCTTAACCAGGAGTACAGCAGGCGTAAAAAGGTAGCTGCACAAATTATGGATGCTCTGGAATGCACCTATACCCATGATCAGTCGGGTATGTTTTTATGGGCCAAAGCACCGGAAAAGGTAGCAGATGTACCGGCATGGATTGATGAGATACTCCATGCTACCCATGTTTTTCTTACCCCAGGCTTTATATTCGGCGATGCCGGAAAGCGCTACGTACGCCTGTCGCTCTGCAGCCCCCTGGATGCACTGCAGGAGGCTAAGGGCAGGATAACCGGATATTTGCAGCAAACTTCAGGGGCTGATCGGTAACTCTTCTACTCCTTTACAGATAAAATTATCGCTAAAATCAGATGAAACGCATAACGATTGTTGGTCTGGGCCTTATTGGAGGTTCAGTTGCAAAAGAGCTTGACCAGGCAAAAATAGCATCGGAGCTCATAGGGGTGGAGGCAAGTCCTGCCCATGCCGAAGAAGCACTTGCCCTGGGCCTGGTACATAAAGTACTCCCCCTGCAGGAGGCGGTACGGCAGTCTGATGTAGTGCTGCTTGCCATACCTGTAAATGTGATCAACAAGCTGCTGCCCGAGCTGCTGGACCACCTGGCGCCGGGGGCAGTGATAATTGACCTTGGTTCTACAAAGCGACAGCTGTGTGATTCTGTGAAGAGTCATCCAAACCGTGGCCAGTATGTGGCGGCACATCCTATTGCAGGTACTGAAAACACAGGACCGAAAGCTGCCTTCCTGGGCTTGTTCAGGGGAAAGATCAATATTATCTGTGAGCAGGAGGCCTCATCTGCAGAGGCCCTTGCCACAGCTGCAGAGATCTTCGACATTCTGGGTATGAATACCACCTACATGACGCCAGAGCAGCACGACCGCCAGCTTGCCTACACATCGCACCTCTCACACGTAAGTGCCTTTATGCTAAGCACAACCGTAATGAAAAAGGGAGAAGAGGAGGAAGATCTTTTTGCCCTGGCAGGAAGTGGTTTTGCCTCTGCCGTAAGGCTGGCGAAAAGCTCACCGGCCATGTGGGCGCCTATAGCCGAGCAAAATGTAGAGTACCTGAACCAGGCCCTTAGTGAGTACATAGCACAGCTGCAGCGCTTTCAGCAGCGCCTGCAAAACAAAGACATTCCCGGCCTTTTTGAGCTTATGAAAGAAGCCAACAACATCAGCCCCCTGCTCGACAGAATTTCCAAAAGCCACCCTATTAAATAAATTCTTCAGTAGCCAGCTTAGCAATTACAATATACAGCGTGGAAATTGATGCCCTTGCTATAGTAGCTGCAGGAGAAATCAGGTCTGAATACAAAACTCTAAAAGCCAGTTTCAGAAAACATTCCTGCCTGGGCAGAGTAAAGATGTAAGCCAGGTAATTTAGTACAGCTATAAGGCTAGCTGCGCCTGCTCTATTTTTTACACACAATTAATGATTCCATGATAAAGATCGGATACCACGCATCTCATGAACAGTTCGCACCCAGCTTTTTGCTAAAATGTGTAAAAATGGCAGAAGAAGCTGGTTTTGGGGCAGTACTTTCTTCGGACCATATTCACCCCTGGAGCGAAAAACAGGGAGAATCGGCCTTTGCCTGGAGCTGGCTTGGAGCTGCCATGCAGGCAACCTCACTGGAGTTTGGCGTAGTTAATGCTCCCGGTCAGCGTTACCATCCAGCCATTATTGCACAGGCAGCAGCCACACTGGAGGAGATGTTTCCAAACCGCTTTTGGCTATGCCAGGGCAGCGGACAAGCCCTTAATGAAGCTATTACCGGCGAAAAATGGCCTGCAAAACCAGATCGGAATGCCCGACTGAAAGAATGCGTGGACGTAACACGGGCCCTTTGGCGTGGTGAGCGGGTGACTCACTATGGGCTTGTTACTGTAGAAGAAGCGCAGCTGTACACACTGCCTAAAACACCACCTCCTATCATAGGAGCAGCTATTACACCTAAAACCGCCGCCTGGATGGGTAGCTGGACAGATGGCCTTATTACCATCTCGAAACCTAAAGAAGAACTGCAAAAGGTAGTAGATGCTTATAGAAGCAACGGCGGCAGCGATAAGCAGTTGATCCTCAAATTGCACATATCTTATCATGCAGATGAGCAGAGAGCAAAAAGTGGTGCTTTTGAGCAGTGGAAGACAAATATACTGGGAGATAAACTGCAGGCAGATTTGAAAACACCGCAGCAGTTTGAGCAGGCAGCACAATATGTGCGGCCGGAAGATATTGAGCAGCATGTGCACATTAGCTCAAGCCCCGGAAAAATTGTAGACCTGGTGAGGATGTATGCAGAAATGGGCTTCAATAAAGTTATTCTGCATAATGTAAACCTGGAGCAGGAGCAGTTTATCGCGGCATTTGGTGAAAAAATGTATCCTCAGCTGCAGACATTAACATAGTCCTAAGTAGCAGGGCTTGCTTCTGATCAAATCTGGACTATGCTGCTCACAATTATAATCATGGGGTACAGGCGAACCTGTGCAACAGGGCTGGTGTTATGGTGAAAGGTGCACGGCAGGCTCTAAAAAAGCCCGGCGCTTTTACCCCCATTAACATATTCAGAATTGAATTCAGGCAATACATCCTTCTTCAACTACCTGCACGGGGCAAGCGGCAGGACTGTAGCGCTCAGTAGGCAAGTTCTTTTCATACTGGCCTGCATTGTGTTGGCACTTTTCCTGGCGGCTGCACCAGCCATAAATCCTATCGCCCTGCAGCAGGAGAGCCTGGCTATTACGCCAAAGGAGTTTTATATTACAGAGGTGCTGGATGAGCGGGAAAACCAGAAGGCGGTGGCCTGGCTACTTCCAGAGGCACAGATAGCTGATCCTGCTGCCAAAGCACAACCGGTAGATCTGCAGGGCGGTGGCGGACACGCCATCAGGCAGTTTATTCACCAGAGCCTGCCGGTAAATAATAAGCTTAGGCCTGTGGTGGTACGCATCCATGATTTCAAGGTAACAGAAAAGTCCGGTTCCGATGGCAGGGTAGAGGGCAGGGTGCAACTTTCTATGTCGTTCGACCTGCTGCGCGATGGTGAGTATGTGTATCTGACAGATTACGAAGGGGCCGTGCGTTACAGCAGGTCCCCAAGCCAGCACACAGTGGTAGAACCGGCCCTGCGGCGTTCCTTAACCAGCGGCTTAAAATTTCTGAATGAATGGATGGATACAGAGGCCACTAAAAACGAAAAACTGGCGCTGGGCGTAAAAGTGTTCTTCACAGATTACATACAGCACAACAAGGCCGATACTGTTTTTTATGATCCTGCCCGACCGCTTCGCTGGGATGATTTTATTGGTAAGCCGGTGGGGAGCAGGTATGCCGCACAGGTGTTCCCAAGTTTTGGCTATGGAGGACCCTCGGAGGTGGTGGAGGGTTACATTCACCTGAACCTGAATATGAAGGTATTTGTGCTCAAGGAAAATTCATGGGTAAGAGCGGGTGCCAACAATGACTATGCGCTTAGCCATGAGCAGCGGCATTTCGACATTGTTAAGCTTGTGGTAGAACGGTTTAAAAATCGAATAATATCGAAGCAGCTGCCGGTGGTAGATTATGGCGGTATCATTGCCTACGAATATATCGAATCGTTTCGGGAAATGAATCACCTGCAGGATCAGTATGATTCGGAAACACAGCATGGCTTAAATCAATCAGCACAACAACGCTGGAACACCCGCCTCGAGAAAGAACTGCGCGAAATAGGGGTGAAGTAGGTCTCACATCTCGTTATTTTCTCTTATAAAAGTAGAGGTTAACCATGGTGCCAATGCCTTTTTCACTGAGGGTAAAGAAGCCTTTATTATTATTGGCAAAGGTGATGGCCTCGCCCTGTGGCTCCAGCAGATAAGGCAAATTGGTGGATGGATTTTTCAGAGCCTCATCAATCGTCTGGCCTTCGGAGCGGCTGTAATGGTAGAGGGTTGAATAAGTTTTTACAATGATTTCTTTGCCATCAGGCGATTGGGCTGCACTCACAACATTATTATAAGGAAGTGTACCTACTAGCGTAGGGGTATTCATGCTGGTATAGCTATAAGGATGCGCCAGACGGTAAATTTTTGCCGTCTCATCTCTCTTGGTGATGATGTAAATGTCCCTGCTGTTTGCATCTACCAGAAATGCCTCGGCATCGTGCGGCGTGTCCGGGTACTTAAAACTGATGGTTTTGATGTTCTCAACCGTATCTACAGCCGCTGCAGGTTCCGGAAACTGGTAAATGGTGTAGGTGCCGTACACCTGCTGGTTATCTCCAAAGTCGGCCAGGTAAATATCATTGCCGGAAAGCGCCATTTCTTCCCAGTCCCTGTTAACGGTACCTTTCAGAAATACTTTCTTTTTTACAGTGCCCTCATGGCTGATCAGGTAAAGCTGGGTTGGGTTACCGCTGTCTTCCTGGGCCCAGAGATGCCCGGGATTGGTTTTACTATCGGCAATGCCTGAGGTTTCCAGCACCATGGGTAGCACAGCTTTTCGTATAGGATCTGTCTCAAAATGAGCTACCGGTAGTGGTGCCACCGGATCCACTGCTGGTTCCTTTTCGCATGCAAAACATGCCGAAGCAAGTATTAGGAGGGATATTAGGTCAGAAAACATTTGCATTGCTGTATTTAGGCAGTAAATAGTTCAAACATACAGCTTTAATCATAAAATTATGATATTTTATAAAAAATTAGTGTTAATTTTTCCGCCAGAGGTTTACTGCAGTTTTCTGACTGTTAGCTGACGCTTCCTTTCAATCCTTACCAATACCGGGTAAACCAGCACTGCTGATAAAATAATAAGCGTACCGATAAAGAAGCCGGTGGTAAGCTGCTTATGTTCTTTGAAAATGAATATAGCCAGCAAGATTCCATAAATTGGCTCCAGGTTCACCGTTAGGTTTACTGTAAAGGCGCTAAGCCGTTTCTGTAACTCAACAGATACAGAATAAGCATATACGGTGCAAACCAGTGCCAGTACCAGCAGGCAGGCTACATCTACCCAGTTCAGGCCCAGGCTTAGCGTACCACCAGGCGCGAGCGTATTGATGTAGAGGGGAAAAAACAGCACGGTTGCCAGGCAGGCACCTACCATCTCCCAGAATGTGATCAGGAAATGATTGTGATGCTGTGTCAGGCGGCTGTTGATTACGGTAAATGCAGAGGACAGGAAGGCAGAAACCACGGCCATGGTTAGCCCCAGGGCGTGATCGAATTCAAACCTGAAGATAACGTACAAGCCTACAATCACCACGGCGCCCAGCATCAGCTCATACCATTTAAAAGGCCTTTTCATAACCAGGGGCTCCAGTACACTGGTCCAGAGGGTACCGGTAGCCATGCCGGCCAGGCAAATGGAAACGCTTGATACACGTGCAGCCGCAAAAAACAGGATCCAGTGAGCAGCAATCAGAATACCAGTGAGCAGCATTGCAAGCAGGGGACCTCTGCCGGGAAGTAATTTTCTTCCCCCAAGCTTTAGCAGCAGTAACAGCCCGCCTGCCGCCAGGAGGGTACGGTAAAACACCATTTCTACCGCAGGTATGCTGATGAGCACCCCCAGAATGGCTGTAAATCCCCACAGCAGCACAATAAAATGTAGCTGCAGGTAGTCTTTTGGCTGCGCACTCATACTAACGTGGTACTTTGCGGTAAAGAACTAATCCAATAATAGCGAAGAGAATATTAGGTGCCCATACTGCTATCACCGGGTTTTGAATGGTTTTAGCTTCTGCCAGGCTTTTGGCAAAAACGAACAGAAGAATATATATAAAAGCCAATAGAAAGCCTATGGCAATCATCAGTCCGCTGCCACCCCTGCTTTTGCGCGACGACATGATCACGCCAATGAAGGTAAGAATGATGGCTGCAAAGGGCGACATAAAACGCACATACTTCTCTATCTGGTAGATGGCAACGTTATCTGCACCCCTGTTCCTAAGTTCTGCAATGTAGGCATTCAGCTCGGGCAGGGTAAAGGTTTCCTGCAGGTGATAGTTGCTGCCAAAGTCTTTCGGTGTAATGGTTAAGGTGGTATCCAGCGCCAGGCCCTGTGAATACTGCTCCTGCATATCCTTAATTTCACGACGTTGCCATTCCTTCAGCACCCATCTGCTGCTATCTTTATTCCACTCAAGCCGCCTGGCAGTTAGCTTTTCGGCCAGCTGATTGTCCTTTATCGTCTCCAGGGTAAACCTGTAACCAACATCAGCTTCGTTATTGTAGCTCTCCAGGTAAGCGTAGGTCTGGGGGCCAATCTTCATGTGTATGTTGCGGTCGGTATTACGGAATGGCTTTTTGATGTAGGTGATCTCAAACTCCACACGCTTTTTATTGGCATTAGGCAGCACATAAGCTGTTAGTGCAAAGCTAAGGGCTGCAATAATGCTGGCGCCAATCAGGTAGGGCACCATCATGCGCCTAAAGCTTACGCCGCTGCTTAGTATGGCAATAATTTCGGTATGGCCCGCCATTTTGGAGGTTACAAATACCGTAGCAATAAAAACGGTGATGGGGGTAATGAAATTGGCAATGTAGGGGATGAAGGCCAGGTAATAGCCCATGATCTGCTCCAGCCCCAGGTTATGTTTGATGAACTCGTCGTTCTTTTCAGTAAGGTCAATTACACAAACAATGGTAACCAGTATGGCTACCACAAAGAAGAAAGCTGACAGGAATTTTGCCAGGATATACCGATCCAATATTTTCATCAGAGAAACGCTATTATACTACAATCACCTGTTCTTGATATCTTTAACAAGATATTATGTACTTTATTTGTTCCCTTACCAGCCATAAATTAAGCCAGGGCTTTTAAGGAACAGAAGCCAGCTGTTTGCATGCGCCATCAGCAGGGGTATCGTGAAATTTAAGAGGCAAATGTAAGCTGAAAATGTAAGGAGTGCTAAAGGACGCCCTGTATACCCATAATAATCCAAGGCTTTTCCAGGCAAGTTTTCTGGTGTTATTCCAGCTAGCGTGGCAGCTTGCGGTAGAGCACAAGCCCTATACAGGTGAATAGTATATTTGGTATCCAGACAGCAGCGATAGGGCTGCTTAACGTTTTTGCTTCGGCAATACTTTTGGTGAACACAAAGAGTAGAATATATACAAAAGCCAGCAGAAAGCCTATGGCAATCATCAAGCCGCTGCCACCCCTGCTTTTGCGGGCAGACATGATAACACCAATGAAGGTAAGGATAATGGCTGCAAAGGGCGACATATAGCGGGTGTACTTTTCTATTTCGTACACAATGATGTTATCGGCACCGCGTTCCTTGAGTTCTGTGATGTAGGCATTCAGTTCCGGAAGCGTAAAAGTTTCATGCAGGTGGTAGGTACTGCCAAAATCTTTTGGCGTAATGGCCAGCAAAGTATCCATCTCCATGCCCTGAGAATAGTACTCCTGCATGTTGCTGATCTCACGGCGCTGCCATTCCATCAGTTTCCATTTGCTGCTATCGGCGTTCCATTCCATACGCCTGGCTGTTAACTTCTCCTCCAGCTGGTTATCCCTTATTGTTTCAAGACTAAAGCGGTAACCTACATTAGCGCTGTTGTTAAAGCTCTCCAGGTATGCGTAAGTGTTCGGCCCTATCTTCATATGGATGTTTCTGTCGCTGTTTTGAAACGGCCCTTTAAAATAAGCCAGCTCAAATGCCACCCGTTCTTTATTTGCAATGGGCAAAATATATGCTGTAAGGGCAAAACTCATAGCTGCAATAATGCTGGCGCCAATCAGGTAGGGAACCATCATGCGTTTAAAGCTTACCCCGCTGCTCAAAATTGCTACAATTTCGGTATGGCCAGCCATTTTTGAGGTTACGAACACAGTGGCAATAAACACCGTGATCGGGGTCAGGAAATTTGCCATGAACGGGATAAAGGAAAGGTAGTATCCCAGGATCTCCTCCAGGCTGAGATTATGCTTGATGAAGTCATCCATTCTGTCGGTGAGGTTAATGACCACCACAACAGAAATTAGTATGGCTACCACGAAGAAGAAGGCCGACAGGAATTTTGCCAGGATATACCGATCCAGTATTTTCATCAGAGGCGCTGCATAAATTTAGGAATCATGCGTTCTTTCCAGCTATAAAATGTTCCGTTCTTAATTTGTTCCCGGGCCTGCTTAACCAGCCACAAATAAAAGCTAAGGTTATGCACAGAGGCAATCTGCGCACCCAGCATTTCTTTGCTGTGAATCAGGTGGCGCAGGTAAGCCTTCGTATAAAAAGTGCTGGCGTATACTTCCAGTCCGGCATCTATCGGGCTGAAATCTTCCTTCCACTTTTCATTGCGAATGTTAATGATACCCTCAGTTGTGAAGAGCATACCATTACGGGCATTGCGGGTAGGCATTACGCAGTCGAACATATCTACGCCAAGCGCAATACATTCCAGGATATTTGCCGGGGTACCCACACCCATTAAATAACGGGGTTTGTCGGCGGGTAGTATGCCACACACCACTTCTGTAAGCTCGTACATAACTTCGGCAGGCTCGCCTACCGATAGGCCACCTATGGCATTGCCGGCACGTCCCTGCTTAGCAATAAAATCTGCCGATTGCTCCCGCAAATCTTTGTAGGTACCACCCTGTACAATGGGGAACAGCTGCTGTTCATAGCCATATTTAGGTTCGGTGCTATCAAAGCGGGCAATGCAGCGTTCCAGCCAGCGGTGGGTCAGTTCCATGCTCTTGCGGGTGTACGCATAATCGCTGGGGTAGGGGGGGCACTCATCGAATGCCATGATAATATCGGCGCCTATGGTGCGCTGTATGTCCATGACCCCTTCCGGCGTAAACACAATTTTTGATCCGTCGATGTGGGAGCTGAATTTAACACCGTTTTCCTCAATTTTACGGATGTCGGATAGGGAGAAAACCTGGTAGCCGCCGCTATCGGTGAGGATAGGGCCATCCCAGCCGCCAAACTTGTGGAGACCACCAGCTTTTTCAAGGATATTGAGCCCGGGGCGCAGGTATAAATGATAGGTGTTGCCCAGTATGATCTGCGCTTTTATATCTTCCCGCAGCTCCCGCTGATGAACAGCTTTAACCGTTCCGGCGGTGCCTACAGGCATGAAAATAGGAGTTTCTATTGTGCCATGATCTGTGGTTAAGCAACCGGCGCGGGCTCTGCTTCCAGGATCATGATGTTCCAGTGTAAAATGCATTTTTAGAAAAATCGCTTCAACCTGCAAATTTACTCCCTTTTAAGGTATTTACCTAGCACCCCTGGCTCCTAAAGAGGTGCGGGTGAACCCCTCATTAGGAAAATATTTTTTGTGTAATATCTCTGCCCTTTAATAGCAGAAATGATGCGCAAGAGGCACTATATTTGAAAAGTTAAATTTCACTCTATTCATGCCGCTTCTATCTGCAGGATTGTTGATCCTCTTTGGTATCGTCTTCTTAATTCAGCTCTACTTCTACTTGTTTAGGTTTGGCCGGGTGGTGGCGTACAAAAAGCCCCAGGGTCCACCCCGCCCCGAAGTGCCGGTTAGCATCATCATCAGTGCAAACAATGAAAGCCAGAACTTAAGGCGGTTACTGCCCCGCCTGCTGGAGCAGGATTATCCCAATTTTGAGGTGTTGGTGATAGACGATCGTTCTACCGATTACACCCACACCTGGCTGGAGGAAGAACAGAAAAAAGATTCCCGGGTTCGGTCTCTGCACATTGAGCATACACCAAGGCACTTTACACCAAAAAAATATGCCCTCACTATGGGGGTAAAGCATGCAACCCATGATGTGCTGCTGCTAACCGATGCAGATTGCCAACCCAACAGCCCCTATTGGCTAAGGGACATGGCGGCAAAGTTCGAGACTGCGGGTACTCAGATCAACCTGGGTTTTTCTCAGTATAAAAAATTACCTGGTTTTCTCAATACTTTTATCCGCTTTGAAACCCTGTTTACCGGTTTGCTCTACATAGGCGCAGCCCTGGCCCGTATGCCATATATGGGAGTGGGACGCAATTTATCTTACAGCAAGGCGTTTTTTATGGAGCGCAAGGGCTTTATGTCTCATAAAGAGGTGTTGAGCGGCGACGATGATCTGTTTGTGAACGCTAATGCAAACAAGCGGAATACCGTTGTTACCATAGGTCCGGAAAGTCTTGTATATTCAAACCCAAAAACAAGCTGGGATGCGTGGTACAAGCAAAAGTTGCGGCATATGTCAGCCGGAAAGCTATACAGGGCAGGTTCCAGAACAGGGCTTGCACTTTTTATGCTTTCGCACTGGCTTTTCTGGATAACTTTTGTGCTGCTGATGAGTTTATGGATTGAACCCTACCTAGTACTTGGGGTGTTTCTGGTAAGAACAATCCTTCTCTATTACCTGTTGATACAAGGCAGCAAAAAGCTGGGGGATTCTTTTCAGTGCTGGTATTTGTTGTTATTAGATTTTTTGATGATGTTTTACCAGCTTTTTGTAGGTATAACCGCCTTATTTACGAAACAGACTAAATGGAAGTAAACAGCAATAAGAATTTTTCTGCCAAGGCATTAGAAGACTTTCGGCTAATTGACCAGGCGCTTGAGGAGAAGGACCAGACTGCTTATGGCGAGCTGATGAAACGCTATAAAATGGCAGTTTATCACATGATCCTGAAAATGGTTCGCAATGTTGACGATGCCGAAGACCTAACCATAGAGGCCTTTGCAAAAGCTTTCAAGAACCTGCACAAGTTCAAGCAGGACTATACCTTTAGTACCTGGCTTTTCCGTATTGCCACCAACAATGCCATTGACTTTATTCGCAAGAAGCGCTTAAAAACCTTAAGCCTTAACACCACTTTTAAGAACGACAGTGGTGATGATGTGAATATTGATGTGGAGGACGAAACCCTTAATCCGCAGCAGGAGGCAATTAAGAGCCAGAAAATAGAGCTGGTGCAGATGTTTGTTACCAAGCTGCCGCCCAAATACCAGCGGCTGGTGCGCCTGCGCTATTTCGATGAGCTCTCTTATGATGAAATTGCCAAAGAACTGGATGCACCCTTAGGCACCATCAAAGCACAGTTGTACCGCGCCCGTGAGCTTATGTACGAGCTGGTGAAAGATAAAAAGGACCAGATGTAGGTTGATTTGGGGTTGAGATAAGAGGTATGAGGTATGAGGTATGGTTCAGTTAGTCTGTTCGACTTCTGCCAGAGTAGCGAAAGAGCTCTGTAGATTAGCTCCAGGTGTAATCCGAGCCTTAGGAAGAAAATAAATAAACCCCTGGCGTGCCATGGGCATTACATAACCACTCCGGTGCCCTTAGGGTTGCCGGAGTTTTATATTTTGCGTTATGCAGGAAGGTGTAGCACTTATCAAAAAATATTTTCCGGATATCACACCCGAACAGGAGGATCAGTTTGGCCGCCTGGGTGCCTTGTACGAGGAGTGGAACAGTAAAATTAATGTGGTGTCGCGTAAAGACATTGAGCAACTTTATGTGCACCACGTGCTGCATTCGTTGGGTATTGCCAGGGTGCAGCCCTTTAACAGCGGTGCCCAGATCCTGGATGTAGGCACTGGTGGGGGCTTTCCCGGTATTCCCCTTGCTGTTTTGTATCCCCATGCCAGCTTTTACCTGATTGACTCTATTGGAAAGAAAATTACGGTAGTGAAGGAAGCGGCGCTGGCGCTGGGTTTGCAAAATGTGCGGGCAGAGCAAATACGTGCCGAGCAGGTAAAGGGGCAGTTCGATTTTGTAGTCAGCCGTGCCGTAACCCGCATGCAGCCTTTTATTGGTTGGGTAGAGAACAAGATAAAGCCAAAATCAAGCCACCCGCTTTACAATGGTATTCTTTACCTCAAGGGTGGAGAACTGGAGGAGGAGATGAAAGAAACAGGTCTGAACTGGTCATCGTATGAGCTAAGCGATTTCTTTGAAGAGGCTTTTTTTGATACCAAGAAAGTTGTGTATGTGCCTTTGTAAAAGGCTGATGTACCACTATAAAAATAAAAACAGCCAGTTGTATGCCGGCTGTTCTTTTTAATTTTCAGATGTAAGTTAATTCTTTGTTTTTAACTGTTTTTCAGCTGCTTTTTCCTCAAGGATCTCACCATCGCCATTGATGATTACAACATCACCAAAACCAAGTGATCTCAACTTCTCTTCCAGAATGGTTCTGTCGCCAACAACCACCCAGCTCATTGCATCTGGTTTTACTATTTTATTAGCAGCTTTCTGCACCTCACTCAATTTTATGCCCTGCACTTTTTGGGCGTAGGTCTGGTAGTAGTTATCGGGATACTTATGCTGCACTATGTTCACGGCAGATGACTCTACTGCTGCCAGTGTTTCCCACTGTCCGGGCAATTGCAGCACATTATTCGTCTGCACCTTTTTAAATTCCTCCTCGGTTGCTTTACGCTCTTTCAGGTACTCACGGAGTTCCTTGTTCAGTTCAACCATAGATTCCTGGGTTTTGTCTGACTGCACCGGTGCGTAGGCAAGGAAGGGGCGCTGTCCGGCAGCAGTGATGAGCATGGTAGATGCGCCGTACGACCAGCCCTTTTCTTCCCGCAGCTTCATATTTACGCGTGAGGTAAACTGGCCTCCCAGGATGTCGTTCATCATACCAACGGCAATGTCATCGTCGGTACCGGCTGCTGGTGCCACATGCCCGGCAATGATCACAGATTGTACAGCGCCTGGTTTATCCATCAGGTAAATCTTATTTTTGGTAACAGGCACGGTGGCCAGGTTTTTCTTGGGCACTTCTCCATTTTTCCATTTAGAAAACCTTTTTTCCAGCTCCTTTTGAAGCTCTGCTTTAGAAATATCACCTGTAACGATCAGGGTTGCGTTGTTAGGTTTAAACCAGGTGCTGTAGAACTTGGAGAGGTCATCTTTCTTAAGCGCTGCCACAGTGGTTTCGAAGCCAGATCCGGTAAATGGATTGCTGTAAGCATGCCCCTCACCGTAGAGGTATCGCGGAAATACCCGCAAGGCCATCTGAACTGGTTCTGATTTTTCACGCTGTATTTTCACCAGCTGTTCTTTGCGCAGGCGCTCAAAGTCGCTATCGTTAAAGGCTGGGTTCAGGATCACATCAGAAAATAAATCCAGACTTTGCCCAAACATAGGTTTCAGCGCGGTCATGTCTACAAAAGACTGGTCGAGCTGTGAATAGGTGTACAGGGAAGCGCCCAGCATGGCGAGCTTTTCGTTAAACTCCAGTGAGCTGAGGCTCTTGGTGCCCTCATCCATCATATTAAGGGCTAGTGATGCTGTGCCGGGTGTTCCAAACTGATCAGCTGCATAGCCGGCATCTACCATCATCTTTAAGCGCACCAGGGGCACTTCTTTTCTTTCTGCCAGGATTACATTTAAGCCGTTGGAAAGGGTGAAACGCTGCAGTTCGGGAAATTTAACTGCCGCCGCCGTGCCCAGTACCGGTAAGCCTTTGCTTCTGTCTACCGTAGAGGCAGTGGTGCTAAACTCCTTTACCGGGTTTACCACCAGTACAAGCTTGCCATCAGCCAGCCAGCGGTTTGCCACCTGTTTGATGGCAGGGGCTGTGGCAGCCTGCATGCCCTGCAGACGAGTTTTGTAAAAGCTGGCGTCTCCTTTGTACACCTCGTTTTCGGCCAAAATATCAGATTTGCCGCCAAAGCCACCAATTCTTTCCATACCCTTAATGAAATCAGCTATGGTTTTGGTTTTGATGCGCTTAACCTCCTGTTCTGTGATACCCTCTGCCAGGAGGCGGTTCATTTCTTCATTGATGGCAGCCTCTACCTGCTCTACCGGAACTCCAGGCTTCACATCAGCATAAATAGCAAAAAAGCCTGCAGCCTCCAGCTCGTAGTTAAAAGCCTGAACTGAAGTAGCGATCTGCTCATCGAATACCAGGCGTTTGTAGAGACGGGAGTTTTTGCCGGAAGCAAGTGCTCCTGATACATAGTCGAGCAGGAAAGCATCGGGATGACCGTATTCAGGTACATTCCAGCTCATGTAAATGCGTGACTGCGGAACACGGTCCTGTCGAGTAATTCGCTTCTCGCCGGTTCTTTTGGCCACATCGCGGCTGGCTTTGGTAATAGGCGGTCCTGCAGGAATATGGCCGAAATACTGTACTGCTTTCTTATAAGCCTCATCAGTTTTAATATCGCCGGCAATTACCACTACGGCATTTGCAGCGCCATAATACTCCTGGAACCACTCCTTTACATCATCGAGCGAGGCAGCATTCAGGTCTTCCATAGAACCAATCACAGAGTGGCTATAGGGGTGGCCGGCCGGAAAGCTTTGTTCAAACAGCAGGTCGAAGTCTTTTCCGTACGGCTGGTTTTCTCCCTGGCGCTTCTCGTTCTGAACCACGCCCCTTTGTTCGTCGAGCCTTTCCTGGGAAATAGCCCCTTTAAAGTGGCCCATCCTGTCGGACTCCATCCAGAGCGCTGCATCCAGGGCAGAAAGTGGTACATTCTGGAAGTAGTTGGTTCTGTCGAAGTTGGTTGTGCCATTGAGGTCGGTAGCCCCCATGCTTTCCATGGCCTGAAAGTAGTCGGTGTTGTAGTTTTCGCTGCCGTTGAACATGAGGTGCTCAAAGAGGTGAGCGAAACCTGTTTTTCCTGCTTTTTCATTCTTGGAGCCTACATGATACCAAACGTTTATGGCAACGATGGGTGCCTTGTGGTCTTCGTGCACAATAAGGGTGAGGCCATTATCCAGCACAAACTTTTTGTAGGGAATATCGAGCTCTTCCAGCGAAAAGGAGACATCTTTTTGCTGTGCGCCTGCCGGTGGAGTGCCCAACGCAAATAGCAGGAGCATAGGGAGAAAAAAATAACTTTTCTTCATAAAAATCTGGTTATGGGATTTGTTGAACAGACTATATTAAGGTAAGCATAATTCATGATTGGCTATTAACATTTTAAGATTGGATGTACTACATTTATATGAATAGCGATATTTGCGTGTTGTATGGTGGAAAGAAGGGATGGAGGCTGGGATAAGACTTTTACTGCCACCTCCTTTTTATGCAAGAACGCAGCATTTGTCCAATCCACTGCTCTGGCTTTGCCGCATACAACCTTAAAGCATTGTTGTGTTCTAAAACTTCCGCAGGATTGTGTGCGTTCCGGAGCAAATGTGTAGACACGCTATCTGAAAAGTTTGGCAGAAATTATGGAGGAAATTGGTAGCTTTCGGTACTACCTTCTCTGGTTCAGGACAAAGGATTATTGCCTTGTCCTGACTGCTTATAATCGTTCAAATGAAATACCTACCCCTGCTTTTTCTGCTGATCCTTGGTTCCTGTAACGCGGAAAGCTTTACTTATGAGGAGCAGAAGTTCAAAGGCGTGAATCTGGTAGCACCACCCCAACCCATGGGCCCGGAGGTAATGGCAGCGCTGCAGCAGCTAGGCGTGGAGTGGGTTAGCCTGATGCCCTATGCCTTTACCCGAATGGGCGATACAAGCCTGCACCACAACATTGACCGGCAGTGGTGGGGCGAGCGGGATGAGGGACTGATTGAATCTATTCGGCTGGCACGGGAGCATGGCCTGCAGGTAATGCTCAAGCCTCATCTCTGGTTACGGGGGGGTGGATTTACCGGAGATCTTACCTTCGAAACTGTGGAGCAGTGGCAGGCCTGGGAGCGGGCATATACCGGTTACCTCCTCCACCATGCGCGGATAGCCGATTCCATGCAGGTATCATTGTTATGCATAGGAACAGAGCTCACGCAGCACAACCGGCAGCGGCCACACTACTGGCAGCAGCTCATTGATACCCTTCGGTCAGTATACAGCGGCAGGCTTACTTATGCCGCCAATTGGGATGCCGTTGAGGATTTTCCTCACTGGGAAGCCCTCGACTACATAGGGGTAGATGCTTACTTCCCCCTCACCCAAAGCCAGCAGTCCACTGTAATAGAAATAGCAGAAGCCTGGCAGCCTCACCTGCAGTCCCTTCGCAGGTTATCTGGCAGGCATCAAAAGCCAGTGCTCTTCACTGAATGGGGCTATCGCAGCATAACAGCTACCACACAAGAACCCTGGCGCTCCGATACAAAGGGCATAGCCGATGAGGAGGCGCAGGCCAGGGCGTATAGGGCTTTCTTCAAGGTTGTATGGCCAGAGCCTTGGTTTGCCGGAGGTTTTGTATGGAAATGGTATCCACGCCTTCCACAACCTCACCACTTTGAAACAGACTTTACCCCTCAAGGAAAAGCAGCGCAGGAGGTACTCAGGAAAGAATATAGCAAACGGTAGCGAGGTTCAGCCGTACATAAAATCATTTTGACTCTTACAGCTGTTGAGACTGGTAGTGATAAGATCATGTTTAAATTTTGAAGAGGGCATAAAAAAGAGGGTCAGTTGCGTAAGAATAAAAGCGACTAAACTCATTTACTTATGCAGACTCAACAAGAGAGACTTACTGACCCCCAGTGGGAAAT
>JAESGL010000249.1_pt1 | contig 44020 bp, 43 predicted proteins | sample 9269711 | NCBI WGS metagenome assembly JAESGL01 (sample SAMN14515918, study PRJNA621676) | algae metagenome | isolation source: Kastovskya adunca ATA6-11-RM4 and co-occurring heterotrophs from soil and... | place: Chile: Atacama Desert | collected 2011-06-27
GCGATGCCGATCACGCCCACGGCCGCGGCGACGGTCTTGAAATCCACTGCTGCAAAGATTGCGTCCATTTCCAAACTCCTACTCCTAACTTGGTGGTCCGGGAAATCCGGTTTGCACCCATCAACCCCGCGCGCGAGGCTGATAGCTGCATTGGTCATGCCTTGGAAACCAGCTTGATGGCGAGGCTGATGCAGTAGCCGAGGAACCACCACAGCACCACGCTGCCGGCGCCGAACGCGTATGCAGCCACCAGCGCCTCGGGCGTGAGGCCGAGGGCCGCGAAGTCTTCCGCCTGGGTGAAGGTCAGAAGGCCCTGCTGATCGGGCGGGCACGGTGCCTGCGGCACGTTGCAAACGAGGATGTTCATGCCTCACCTGCGAAGTCGTCAGCCATGCCGCCAGCGCCGCAGTCAGGACAAACGAACCAGTCCTCACCGCCCGCGCTGTCATCACCGTCCGCGAACTCATCCAGGTCCCCCGCATGACCGCAGTGCGGGCATTCAGCCTTTTCATCCATACATGACCACCCAGCTTGTTAAGAAATAATTTCCGGGAACGAATTGCCATTAGCCTGCAACCCTGCGTAGGTTCGTCAGGTCCACGACCTGCGCTCTATGCCAGGGCTCCGCGTTGTCTTCGATCAACTGGGCGCAGTCATCGAGGTATTCGACGGAGCCGGCATCCCACAGCGCCATCACCCATTCCGGCTCACCGTTTCCGGAAGGAGCGAGGAACGCCCCTGTTGTCGCGGACTGGATGACGTACATGTCAGGCCGCCTTTGCGGGTGCCCGCTCGACAGGCCGGATGGCCACCAGCTTCAGCTTCGTAGCGTCCTGGGCTCCCGCTGCCATTTCGAAGGTAGCCACCGCCTTGATGGGCAGGGACGCGCCCAGGTGCGCCCATTTGTTGAACTCGGCTGCATCACCGAGCTTGAACGGGCGAGTGGCACGGCCGATGCTGCGGCCGGCGCTGTTTTCGCTCAGATCCACCTCGCAGTGGAAAGTCGTGCTGCTGTAGGCGCGTCCTTCGATCTCGCCCTGACTTTCCTTGACGCCGTGGACGACGACTTCGGTATCGAACTTCATAAATTTCCCTTATGGCCTTCTGTTGAGAGCTATGCCAAGACGTGGCCAACGTCCGCGCTCTTTGGGGTTCTGATGGACCGGATGAACGCGCGTTCATAGGCGCGAGCAATCTCCGATTCGCTGAATTTCTGCAGGCGTCCAGGGGCCTTTTTGCCGGTGACGAGCTCGAGGAAGTGCTCTTCCCCGAGGTGCTCGAAGGCCAGGGCGATGCTGGGTGCTGCCACTTCGCGGAGCCAGCGCACGTTGCGCACTGCTTCACCCTCGACGGTTTCAATCTGGCGCTTCTGTTCGCAGGGAACAGTCACCGGGAACGAAATTGCATCGGCCTCCCTGAGCAGGGATGCATGCCAGTCGCTGGCACCGTGGAAGAAATCGGCCGGACGGCGCAGCATGTCGGTCGGCAGGAACCGGGCTTTGTTGCCCCAGCGCAGCTCAGCGCGAATCCATGCGGACGTGTCGGCATCGCCGAAGAGCTGGTGGCCCTTTTCGTACACGTTGGTCTGCTTCCCGACCTCTTTGGTGCCGAGATAGAACGAACGGGCCTTGCCACCGCACCAGTCGCCGACCATGTTGCACTTGAGACGACGCCCCCCGACGTCGCACAAGCCCGCCTCATAGTCCGCCTTGACGCGCTCCATTCCGCCGTTCAAACCGTCGAAAAAATCCAGGGCCAAATCGATACGCGTCAGCCATCCATTGCACTCATCCACCACGTTGGCGAGGTGATCGCGCCATCCGGATTGCGCGAAGGTGCAGGCGGAGCCGTACACATTGCAATGGATCGTTTTGGCCTGCGCGAGCTGGCGCGGGGACTCGCCCGACGCGAGGAATCCCACCCATCCGACTTCGGCGCCGTTACGCTCGATAGACCAGCGGCAGCGATAGAAATCGTGCCCCTTGCGGACTTCGGGCGAAACGATGAAATCAGGGCCCAAAGACTCCGCGACACGTTCCGCCAGTTCGAAGGCTTGAGCCGATGGGGAAAACTCCACGTCGGGCACGAACTGGAGGAACTTGCGAAGGCGCTCCAAGCGCTGCTTACGCTTGTCCGCGTCCCACTCGCTGATGGGCTCCGCGTCCGTGGAATCGGGGAACAGCACATCGACGGACGGCATAGGCGCATTGCGCACATGGCAGGTGAAACGCAACCAATCGACGTGGACAGGCACGCCGCTTTCAAGCCTTTCCGCCATGAGGCGGACTTTCACCTCATTGCCATCAAGGACGAGGGCACAGGTGCCGGAATGCTTCTGTAGTACAGACTTTGCGGGACGCGTCATACAAAACCTTTTTGTACTAGTACAGACGGCGAAGCCTGCTGTAGATCGTTATCCCCGTGATTACCAACGGGGAGGGCTTGCGCCCCTGCCGCATGCGCGGAAGCCTCCCCCGCAAGCGGGGCCCCCTCCGCGCAGCGGGCCGCGCGCATGCCGACCTTGCGGCCGTGCACATAAAGATCGCGCCAAGGCTTTGCGTCAAGGAACGAGGCGATTGCGAGCCATGCGGCAACGTTCTGCGGACGGAAGGGCTCGGGGGGGGGCACTCAGGACCGTCAACATGGCGCGGGGCACGGGTACCACGCAGGGCGACATGGGGGGTTTGCACCCCCATACCCCCAGCCCCGCAGAGTCGGCGCAAGGCCTCCATGCGGGTCCCCGGTTTGTCTCCAGGGAGGGAGGCGGAAAGGCCCTGTGAATAGGACATGCCCTCACCGGGACGACCAAAGAACAAACGGATCACGGCGCTACCCCCTGCATGCGCTCCAGGCGCTCAACACGGGCGCGGGCGCGCTCAGGCTGGTGACCCGTGCGCAGGTACGTGCTCAGCGCTGCAGCGCACGTTTTGTATTCGACGGCCGCAGCCTTGGACCCGTCCACAATGGATTTCGGGACCGGGGCAGAAATGGCCCTGCGCGCGCGGTAGGGCAGATCGCGGATGGCTTCGGGACTCACTGCAACGCCCCATTGACGCGCTTGGCAGCGAAGCCCAGGCGCGCCCAGTCACGGTTGCACAACGCGAACCGGACCAGCTCCTGCAGGACTTCGTTTTCGCCCACTTCGAACTGCTGGGCGAGGCGCGAAATCGTGGCCTTAATTTCGGGCTTGTCGGTGTAGTCGATACGTGCCTTGGCAGCGCGATACGCAGCCTTGCGCTCGGCATCGGATGCGTACTTACGGGGACGGCCCCGGCGCTTTTCGTTCCCGGAGTCGAAACCAGATTGAATGCAGGCCCCGCCACCCTGAGCTACCAGGGCCACGCGGCGGGAGGGTTCCGCGTGAGCGGCGGGGCTGCAATCGTTGGCCGCGTAAGCCTCTTGGACTGCGGGCAAAAGCATCTGTTGCGCTGGCATGGGTAGCTCCATGGGTGGTAAACTGAAACAGTTACCGCATCCGATTACGAAAATCGTAGCAGCAAACGTAATTTACCACATTTTACGAATTTCGCTATGAAAATCGTAATTGAATTTACCTATGGAGGTGCAGGACTATGTACAAACAACTAATTGCCGAACTGACAGCGAACGACCGCATGGAGATGGCAGCGCGGGGCGTACAGCCGGCGCGAATTTCCGAATGGAAGAACAAAGGCACCCTGCCGACGCGAGCACAAGCACTCGCACTAGCAGAAGTGAAAGGCGTAGACCCAATCAAGCTAGAAACCGAGCTGATGGTGCTTGAAGCGCAGAAAGAGGCAGAGAAAAAACCAGCCATGCAGCGGATGCTGGAACGCCTACGCGGAACACACAAAGCATTAATGATCTAATTTCCGTGATGAAGCTCAGGTTCCAACGCGTGGCGCTCGTCGGCAAGTACCAGGCGCCCACTTCCGCCGGCATGTCCGACAGTTCGCGCGACGCGCTGGACGGGATCGCCCGCTTTCTGGCCAACGAGGGCTGCGAGGTCGCGCTGGAGGCGGACACGGCCGCGAACACCGGCTTCACCGAGTACCCCGCCCTGCCGGTGGAGCGCATCGGCGTCGACTGTGACCTCTGCCTGGTGGTGGGGGGCGACGGCACCATGCTGGGCGTCGGGCGCCAGCTCGCGCCCTACCGCACGCCGCTCATCGGCATCAACCAGGGGCGGCTCGGCTTCATCACCGACATTCCGCTGGGTGAATACCCCGCGGTGCTCAAGCCCATGCTGCGCGGCGAATACGAGGAAGATCTGCGCCCCCTCATGCGCGCCCGGGTGATGCGCCAGGGCCAGTGCGTGTTCGAGGCGCTGGCGATGAACGACGTGGTGGTCAACCGCGGCTCCACGTCGGGCATGGTGGAGCTGCGCGTAGAAGTGGGTGGGCATTTCGTGTCCAACCAGCGGGCCGACGGTCTCATCATCGCCTCGCCCACGGGCTCGACGGCCTATGCGCTGTCCGCCGGCGGGCCGATGCTGCACCCCACCATCCCCGGCTGGGTGCTGGCGCCGATCGCGCCGCACACGCTGTCGAACCGCCCGATCGTGCTGTCGGACAGCATGGAGGTGACGGTCGAGGTGGTGAGCGGGCGCGACGTGAGCGCGAATTTCGACATGCAGTCCCTCGCATCGCTGCAGCACGGAGACCGCATCCTGGTGCAGCGGTCGGACTACCGCGCGCGGTTTTTGCATCCGCGCGGCTGGAATTATTTCGCCACCCTGCGCAAGAAGCTGCGCTGGAACGACGGAGGCTATTGAGCATGGCGTTGAAGCGGATTGCGCTGCGTGATTTCGTGATCGTCGAATCCCTGGAGCTGGATCTCCACACGGGGTTCAGCGCGCTGACCGGCGAGACCGGGGCCGGCAAGTCCATCCTGATCGATGCGCTGCAGCTGCTGCTTGGCGCGCGCGCCGATCCCGGCGTGGTGCGGGAGGGCACGGCCGCCGCCGACCTGGCCGCGGAGTTCGACGGCACGCCGGCCATCGCCGCATGGCTGGAGGAGGCCGGCATTCCGCAGGAGGACGGCCTGCTGCTGCGGCGCACGATCGATGCGCAGGGCAAGAGCCGCGCCTGGATCAACGGCGTGCCGGCCACGGCGACGCAGATGCGCACGCTGGGCTCGCACCTCATCGACATCCACGGCCAGCACGCTTGGCAAAGCCTGACGCGCATGGAAGCCGTGCGCGGCCTGCTGGACGCCTACGGCGGCATCCGCGCCGACGGCCTGCTTCCGCTCTGGACGCGCTGGCGCGACGACCGCAAGGCCCTGGAAGCGGCCCGTGCCGGCCAGGACAGCATCCAGCAGGAGCGCGACCGGCTGCAGTGGCAGATCGCCGAGATGCAGAAGCTCGGCCCCGCCGAGGGCGAGTGGGAGGAACTGAACGCCCAGCACACGCGCCTGTCGCATGCCCAGGCGCTGATCGACACCGCCCAGGCCGCGCTGTCGACGCTGGAAGACGACGAAGGCGGGGCCCATGGCCAGCTGGTGCGCGCGCGTGGCCTGCTGGAAGCCAAGGCCTCGCTGGACCCGCAGTTCCAGTCGATGCTGGACGTGCTGGCCTCGTGCCTGGCGCAGGCCTCCGACGTGGCGCATTCGCTGCAGTCCTATCTGCGCCACACTGACGTCGACCCGGACCGGCTGGAAACGCTCGACACCCGCATGGGCCTCTGGATGTCGCTGGCGCGCCGCTTCAAGCGGCAGCCGCAGGACCTGCCCGGGCTGCTCGCCGGCTGGGAAGAGGAATTGGCGCGCCTCGACGGCGCCTCCGACGTAGAGGCCCTGGCCGAGAGCGCCCGCAAGAGCGAGGCCGCCTATATGAAGGCCGCGCGCGAGGTGTCGCAGAAGCGCGCCAAGGCCGCGCCGCAGCTCGCCCGCGCCATCACCGAGGCGATGCAGGGCCTGGGCATGAAGGGCGGCCGCTTCGATGTGGCGCTCGATGCGCAGGCGGAGCCGGGGCCGCACGGGCTGGACAGCGTCGCCTTCCTGGTGGCGGGCCACCAGGGCGTGTCGCCGCGGCCGATCGGCAAGGTCGCCTCCGGCGGCGAGCTTTCCCGGATCTCGCTCGCGATCTCGGTCACCACCAGCCGCCTGGGCGAGGCGCCCACGCTGATCTTCGACGAAGTGGATTCGGGCGTCGGCGGCTCCGTGGCCGAGACCGTGGGACAGCTGATGCAGCGGCTCGGCGCGGACCGGCAGGTGCTGGCCGTGACCCACCTGCCCCAAGTGGCCGCCTGCGCGGACCACCACCTCGTGGTGTCCAAACGCTCCCGCCAGAACGGAACGGTGAGCACGGTCGCGCCGGTGGAGGGCGACCGCCGCGTGCAGGAAATGGCGCGCATGCTGGGCGGGGAGCGGGCATCCGCCGCCACGCTGGCGCATGCCCGCGAGATGCTGGACCACAGCCGCACGCCGCCGGCCCAGGGGAAGCGCGCGTGACGGCCGCTGCGCTGGAGATCGTGCTGATCACGGGCATGTCGGGCTCCGGCAAGTCCGTGGCGCTGCATGCGCTGGAGGATGCGGGCTATTACTGCGTCGACAACCTGCCGCCCGAACTGCTCGCGGCCTTCGTGGCGCTGGAGCACCAGCACCACGGCAACCGGGTGGCGATCGCCATGGACGTGCGCAGCGCGACCGCGCTGCCGCTGGTGCCGCAGCAGCTCAGGCGCCTGCGCGCCGAGGGCGTGACCGTGCATTCGCTGTTCCTGGACGCGACGACGGACACGCTGGTGCGGCGGTTCTCGGAAACGCGGCGCCGGCACCCGCTGTCGCGCGACGACCGGCAGGGCGAGACGCATGCGCTGCTGGAGACCATCGAGCTGGAGCGCGAACTGCTGGCGGACCTGCGCGAGCAGTCGCACGTGATCGACACCAGCGCCATCCGCGCCGCGCAGCTGCAGGGTTACGTGAAGAGCCTGATGCCGGCCCTGCCGGGGCAACTCACGCTGGTGTTCCAGTCGTTCGCCTTCAAGCGCGGGGTCCCGGTGGACGCGGACTATGTCTTCGACGTCCGCATGCTGCCCAACCCGCACTACGAGCCCGGCCTGCGCGATCTGACGGGCCAGGACGCAGCGGTGGTGCGCTACCTGGAGCAGATCAAGGACGTCCGGCTGATGCGGGAGCACATCACGCGCTTCCTCGCGCACTGGCTCGAACTGTTGGCGCAGAACCACCGCAGCTACGTCACCGTCGCCATCGGCTGCACGGGCGGCCAGCACCGCTCGGTGTACCTCGTCGAGCGGCTGTGCGAGGATTTCTCGGACCGGTGGACCACCCTGCGGCGGCATCGCGAGCTGGATGGGAGGGGAACACCCCCCTGAGCGGCTGCGCCGCCTCCCCCCGCGCTCGCCATGCTGCGCACGGCGGGCAGGGAGACGCCGCCGGTGGCCGGGCGAAGCCCGTTCCACGGCGTCTGCTGGCGTGGCCTGCTCCGCGGCCTTCTGACAGGTTGAAGCCGGTGAATCAGGAAATGGCTTCGGCCTGCCCCGCGTTGGGCAGATGCACCTGCTCCAGCAGTTTGCGGATCGGGGCCGGCAGGCCGAGGGCGCGCCACTGCGCGGGGGCGAACCAGCCCGCGGCACTGCCCTCTTCCTCGTCGGCAAGCACGGCATTGGCCGGCACGCGCGCCAGCAGCGGGTGCAGGTGCAGGTCGCGGTGGGTGAGCACGTGGAACACGGTGCCCAGCGCCTCCGGGGGATCCGAGACGCCGCGGCGGGCCATCCACGCCTGCGCTTCGCCCTCGCTCTCGAACATGGGCGGGCAGTACAGGCCCGCCCAGATGCCGCCTTCCGAAGGCCGGCGCTGCAGCCAGATGCGCCCTTCCCCATCGAGCAGCAGCGGGAACCACCAGGCCTGGGCGCGGCGCACCAGCTTGCGGGTGCGCACCGGATAGTCCTCGGGGTTGCCCGCGGCCGCTGCGGCGCATTTCGCGTGCAACGGGCACAGGATGCAGGCAGGCCGCTTGGGCGTGCAGAGGGTGGCGCCGAGGTCCATCAGGCCCTGCGTGTAGCGGGGCATGGCGTCGTGCAGGTCGGCCTGCGGCAGCAGCGCGGTAGCCTGGTCCCAGAGGGCGCGCTCGTTGCGGGCGACCGCCAGATCGGCATCGAAGCCCAGCACGCGCGTGAGCACGCGCCGCACGTTGGCGTCGAGGATGGGCACGCGCTCGGCGAAGCAGAACGAGGCGATCGCGCCGGCCGTCGAGCGGCCGATGCCGGGCAGTCCGGCCAGCACCTCCGCGGTCCGCGGGAAACTGCCGCCGTGCCGCTCCACCACCTCGCGGGCGCAGCGGTGCAGGTTGCGGGCGCGGCTGTAGTAGCCGAGGCCGCTCCACAGGGCCATGACGTCTTCCTCGGGCGCGGCGGCCAGCGCGCGCACGTCGGGGAAGCGCTCCAGAAACCGGGTGTAGTAATCGAGCACGGTCGCGACCTGGGTCTGCTGCAGCATGATCTCGGAGAGCCACACGCGGTAGGGGTCGCGGGTCTGCTGCCAGGGCAGGTGGTTACGGCCGTGCACGGCCTGCCAGCGCACCACGTCGGTGGCGATGTCGGGAAGCGCGCGCGTCATGCGGACGGTGCCGCCGGGGGCCGCGGGCCTCCGCCTTCCACGGGCAGGGACGCCAGCTGCCCTGTCAGTTCGTTCAAACGCGCTTCGAGCTGCGTCAGTTCCTGCTCGGCCTGCTCGATCTCTCCGATCCGTTCGGCCAGGCTGCCCGCCGCGTGCTGAATGCGGTCGACGGCCTCGATGCGCCGCGCGAAGCTGCGCTTGCGTTCGCGCAGCTGGGCGTCGAGCTGCGCGGTGGCGGACTTGCTCCACAGCTCCAGGTCGTTGGCCGCCGATTCGAAGACGGTGCGCAGCCGCATGCCGAGGGCGCGCACCAGGCGCTGCACGAAATCCGGCTGCGCCAGGCGCAGGGTGTTGCCCACCCCGATGTACTGCACATGGCGCTCCTCGATCTGCCGGATCTCCGCCAGGAAGCCGTCGAGCTGCGGCGTCGGCGGCACCTGCAGGGAGAAACCGAAGTCCGCGTTCAGCTGGCGGAAGGTGCCGCCCAGCATGGCGTGGATCTCGGTGGCCGAGGCCTGGGCCTTGTCGACGATCGCCCGCAGGCGCTCGAACGTCTCCGCATAGACCTTGCGCACGCCGAATTTGAGGCCCTTCTGCTGCAGCGCCTCGACCAGCGCCGTCATCTCGGCTTTGAGCGAGCGCGCGCCGAGGTCCTGGAAGATGTCGCGCAGCAGCTTGAGGTGCACCGCCCGCACGGCCTGGATCTTCGCGGCGCTGGCGTCGAACTCGCGCTGCTCCTGCTCGATGCGCACGCGCATGGACTCGATCACGGAGGCGTTCTTGCCGCGCAGGCTGCGCAGCTCCAGCACCTGGTCGTCCAGATCGCGTCGGCGGATGTTGATGGTGCGGCCCGCCGCCGTGCGCAGCGAGGCCACGCCCGAGGTCACGGCGGAGCGCAGGATGCCCTGGCGCTTGCCCATCACGCCCTGCGCCAGCGCGTCCTCCAGCACCGGCAGGCCGCTGGATTCCAGCAGCACGTCGTCGCAGTGGATCTTGGAGACCAGCCCCTTCTGCGCCGACACCAGCAGCACCTGCTCCGGCGGAACGCCCAGCATCTCGGCGGAGGCCAGCCGCTGGCGTTCGAGCTGTTCCTGTACCTGCGTGGGTGAATTCAGGGTGTCCCAGAGCGTGTCGATCTTGTTGAGCACCACGAGCCGGGCATCCGCATGGCCGACGGAAGGCGCGACGTGCTGGCGCCAGATCTCCAGGTCGGAGCGCGTGACGCCGGTGTCCGCCCCGAGGATGAAGACCACGGCATGGGCCTGCGGAATCAGGTTGATGGTGAGCTCGGGCTCGGCGCCGACGGCGTTCAGGCCGGGCGTGTCGAGGATCACCAGCCCCTGCCGCAGCAGGGGGTGCGGGATGTTGATCAGCGCGTGGCGCCAGGCGGGCACCTCGACCAGCCCCCGCGCATCAGGCACCGGATTGTCCTGGGGCTGGTCGTCGTGCCAGAAGCCGAGCGCGCGGGCTTCGTCCTGCGTGACGCGGCGCACTTCCGAGACCTTTTCGATCGCCCCGGCCAGCTGCTCCGCATCGCCCACGTTCAGCGGGACTTCCGTCCATTGTTCCGGGCGCAGCCGCCATTCGGCCAAGCCCTGGGGCTGCAGGCGCGTGTCGATCGGCAGCAGGCGCAGGCTGTTGGAGACCGCGGCGTCGTAGCCCAGCTCGGTCGGGCACATCGTGGTTCGGCCGGCGCTCGCCGGCATGATGCGGCGGCCATAGTCGGCGAAGAAAATCGCGTTGATGAGCTCGGACTTGCCGCGCGAGAACTCCGCGACGAACGCCACCATGACCTTGTCGCTGCGGACCTGGTCTTCCAGGCGGCGCAGTTTCTCCTGGATGGCGGCATCCATCAGGGCATGGGAGGACATCCATTCGCCCAGCTGCTTCAACTGGAGCGCGAACGCGCGCCGCCAGGCGCCATGCTGGTCGAATTGCTCGTTGAAAGAAGGTCCCACGGTGCTCCTGGAGATGGATGGGGCATCCCGGCTGCGCCGGCACAGTCAAAATATATCAGCACCCCGGCCGGCATTGCCTCCTTGGCGCGGCCAACACACCCCAGCGAAGCGGTTCTGGCTAGGCGCCGCATCGCAGGCAGTACGGGTAGTACGACAAGATGGGGCAACGACGCCAGAAGGGGAGTGTTGGCAGCGCTCAGATCAGGGCTTCTGGCACTGGGTGCAATAGTACGTGCTGCGCTGGCCCTGGCGGATCGCGCGGATCGGCGTACCGCAGGTGCGGCACGGCAGGCCCTCGCGGCCATAGACGTGCGCCTCCAGCTGGAAATGTCCGGCGTTGCCATCCACCCCGGCGAAATCCCGCAGCGTACTGCCGCCGCGCTCCACCGCCCGCGCCAGCACCGTGCGGATGGCCGCGTGCAGCCGGCGCGCGCGCACCGGCCCGATGGACGAGGCCCGCACCGTCGGCCGGATGCCCGCGAGGAAGAGCGCCTCGGAGGCGTAGATGTTCCCCACCCCCACCACGGCCTTGCCGCCCAGCAGGAACTGCTTGACCGGCAGGCGGCTCGCCCGCAGCGCGGCCGCGAAGCCCTCCACCGTGAAGGCGTCTTCCAGCGGTTCCACGCCCAGGCGCCCCAGCAGCCGGACGGCTTCGGGGCTGGCTTCGGAATCGGCCCAGACGACCGCCCCGAACCGGCGCGGGTCCTTCAGCCGCAGGGTGCCCTGGCTGGTTGCCATAAGGAAATGGTCGTGGATGCCGGGCGGCTCCGCCAGCCGGTCGAAGCGCAGGCTGCCGGACATGCCCAGGTGGACCAGCAGCAGGCCGCGGTCCAGGTCCACGAGCAGGTACTTGCCGCGGCGGCGCACCGCGACGATCCGCAGGCCGAGCAGTGTTTCCGGCGCGCGGCCGAGGGGCCAGCGCAGCGCCTTGCCCAGCACGACGGATTCGATCACCGCTCCCGCCATGGCGTCCGCCACGCCGCGGCGCGTGACTTCCACTTCGGGCAACTCAGGCATACGGACGGGCTCCTGGAACAAGGTCGGGCATGGATTATTATGGTCCGATGGAGCCATCACATCGTTTCCGGAGTGCCGCACTGCTGTGCGCACTGTGCGCCACAGCGGCGCCTTCCCTCGCGGCACCCGCAGCTCCACCGCCCGCCCCTTCCCGGGCGAAGCAGGTCGAGCTGCAAGCGGAGACCATCCCCAGCAGCGAGTCGCGCGCCGCGCTCGACGCCGAGCTGTTCTACGACATCCTGGTCGGCGAAATCAGCACCAGCAGCGGCGATCCGGGCTCCGGCTACGCGCTGATCCTGGAGGCCGCGCGCCGCAGCGGCGACGGCCAGCTGTACCGGCGCGCCACGGACATCGCGCTGCAGTCGCGCTCCGGTGAATACGCCCTGGCGTCGGCGCGCGCCTGGAAGGAAGCCCAGCCGCAGTCGCGCGAGGCGAACCGCTACGTGCTGCAGATCCTCATCGCCCTGAACCGCATCCAGGAAACGGGCGACCTGCTCAAGCAGGAACTCGCCCAGTCGCCGGCGCAGGACAAGCTGCTCACGCTGCAGGCCATTCCGCAGCTGTACGGGCGCGCCTCGGACAAGGCGGCCGCCGCCGGCATCGTCGAGAAGGCGCTGGCGGACCAGCTGCAGAACCCCGCGGCCGGCCCCGTCGCCTGGACCACGATCGGCCGCATGCGGTTCGCCGCGGGCGACCGCAAGGGCGCGCTGGAGGCGGCCCGCCAGGCCCAGGCCCGGGAGGCTTCGCTGGACAGCGCCGCCCTGCTCGCGCTGCAATTGCTCGAAGCCGGCGAGGCCCAGGCCGAGCCGCTCGTGACCCGCTACATCGCCGGCAAGCCGCAGCCCCAGATCCGCATGGCCTATGCGGGCGTGCTGCTCAGCCTGCAGCGCTTCGCGGAAGCCGGCGCGCAACTGGACACGCTCACCCGCGAAGCGCCGGACATGGCCGAGGCATGGCTACTCAAGGCCTCGCTGGCGCTGCAGTCGGACCGCCTGCCGGAAGCCGAGGCGTCGCTGGACCAGTTCGAGCGCCTGCTGCAGTCGTACCCGCCCGGCGACCCGCGCAAGGCGGCGATGAACCAGGCCTATCTGCTGCGCTCCCAGATCGCGGAAAAGCGCGGTGATCTTGCCCAGGCGGAATCCTGGCTCGCGAAGGTCGACAACGCCTCCGAGCTGCTCGCGGCGCAGGCGCGGCGTGCATCGCTGCTCGCACGCCAGGGCAAGCTGCAGGAGGCCGTCGCGGTGATCCGCAGGCTGCCGGCCCGCAATGCGCAGGAGGAGCGCCTGAAGCTGGTGGCCGAGGCACAGCTGCTGCGCGACGCCAAGCAGTACAAGCAAGCCTTCGAAGTGCAGGGCAAGGCGGTGGCGCTCGCCCCCGACGACTACGACCTGGTCTACGACCAGGCCATGCTGGCGGAAAAGGCAGGCGACCTCGATGCCATGGAGCGGCTGCTGCGCCAGATCATCGAGAAGCGCCCCGACTACCAGCACGCCTACAACGCGCTCGGCTATTCGTTCGCCGAGCGCGGCATCCGCCTGCCGGAAGCCCGGCAGCTGATCGCCAAGGCGCTGGAGTTCGCCCCGAAGGACCCGTTCATCACCGACAGCCTGGGCTGGGTGGAATTCCGCATGGGCAACCACGCCGAGGCGGCCCGGTTGCTGGGCGAGGCCTTCCAGCGCCAGCCCGATCCCGAAATCGCGGCGCACCTCGGCGAGGTGCTCTGGACCATGGGCGAGCGCGAGAAGGCGCTGGAGGTGTGGCGCACCGGCCTGCGCCTGAACAAGGACAACGACACGCTGCAGGAAACGCTGAAGCGGCTGAAGGCCAACCCGTGATGCGCTCTCAGGCGATGAATGGGGAGCGCCGAGGACTGCTCGGCGGACTGGCGGCAGGCGCGCTCGTGCTGCTGGCGGGCTGCGCCACGCCGCCCCGGCCGGCATCCCGGGCGCGGGCCGGCGTGCGGCAATGGAACGGCCGCATGGCGCTGCAGGTGGACGACCCGGACGTGGCGCCGGTCAGCGCCGGCTTCGAATTGAGCGGGGAGGCGCGGCAGGGAGAACTCGTGCTGCTCAATCCGCTGGGCAACGTGCTCGCGACGCTGGAATGGTCCCCTTCGGGCGCGATCCTGCAGAAGGGCGGCGAGCGCCGCACCTCGCCGTCGCTCGACGCGCTGGTGGAGGAGCTGACGGGCAGCACCCTGCCGGTCGCGGCGCTCTTCGCCTGGCTGCAGGGCGACGCCGTGGACGTGCCGGGATGGACGGTGGACCTCGCCAGGCTGGACGACGGGCGGCTGACCGCCCAGCGGCAGAGCCCCCTGCCCCAGGCCACACTGCGCATCGTGCTGGACCGCTGAACCGCTCCATGCGCGCGCTCCACGACCTGCCCGCCCCGGCCAAGCTCAATCTGTTCCTGCACATCACCGGGCGCAGGCCCGACGGCTACCACCTGCTGCAATCGGCGTTCATGCTGATCGACTGGTGCGACACGCTGCACGTCGAACTGCGCGCGGACGGCGGCATCAGCCGCGAGGATGTGCAGGGAGGCGCCGCCCTGCCGGCCGACGACCTCTGCACCCGTGCGGCCCGCGCGCTGCAGCAGGCCACGGGCACGCGCCAGGGCGCGCACATCACGCTGGAGAAATCCATCCCCGCGCAGGCCGGCATGGGCGGCGGCTCCTCGGATGCCGCCACCACGCTGCTGGCCCTCAACCGGCTCTGGGGCGTCCATCTGGGACGCGCGGCGCTGGAACGCATCGGTCTGTCGCTCGGGGCCGACATTCCCTTCTTTTTGCGCGGCAGGAACGCGTGGGTGGAAGGAATCGGTGAGACAATCACGCCGCTCGAGAACGTACACGCGCTGCCTCGGAGCCGGTTCGTGGTGGTCAAACCCGCAGCCGGACTGGATACGAAATCGATTTTTTCGTCTCCTTCTCTGGAACGCGATTCGCAGCGTGCTACAATCTCAGGCTTTGCTGCAGCACACTACCAATTTGGTAAAAACGTACTGCAGCCGGTCGCGGAACAGCTCTGCCCCGAAGTTTCCCAAGCCATCCAATGGCTGGAGAACAAAGGATTGCAGGCCCGCATGACCGGCTCGGGAAGTGCGGTGTTTGCGCAAATGACACATGCGATCGATTTATTCGATCTGCCCACCGGATGGAGGGCAAAAGTATGTGATAATCTGAGGCTCCACCCACTTGCAGGGTGGGCAGCAGATGAAGATTGAGGTGGATTGCCATCAGGCAGTCGACCTGTGTAGGGGAGTCGCCAAGCTGGTTAAGGCACCGGATTTTGATTCCGGCATGCGAAGGTTCGAATCCTTCTTCCCCTGCCAAAGCTTTTCGCTTCGGGCATTTACTTCAGACTGCTGGGTTTCTCATGCAAGCCAACCACCCCGACTTCATGGTTTTCACCGGCAATGCCAATCCTGGCATGGCCGCTGACATCGCCCGGCATCTCGGCACGAGCCTCGGCGCCATCGATGTGGCCCGCTTCTCCGACGGAGAAGTCACCGTCGAAATCAAAGAGAACGTCCGCGCCCGCGACGTGTTCGTGGTGCAGTCCACCTGCGCCCCCACGAACGAAAACCTCATGGAACTGCTGATCATGGTCGATGCGTTCAAGCGCGCATCCGCCGAGCGCATCAGTGCCGTGATCCCCTATTTCGGCTATGCCCGCCAGGACCGCCGTCCGCGCTCCACGCGCGTGCCGATCTCGGCCAAGGTCGTCGCCAACATGCTGCAGGCCGTCGGCGTCGCCCGCGTGCTGACGATGGACCTGCATGCCGACCAGATCCAGGGCTTCTTCGACATCCCGGTGGACAACATCTATGCGTCCCCCGTGCTGCTCGGCGACCTGCGCCAGAAGAACTACGAGGACCTGATCGTCGTGTCGCCCGACGTGGGCGGCGTGGTGCGCGCACGGGCCCTCGCCAAGCAGCTGGGCTGCGACCTCGCCATCATCGACAAGCGCCGCCCGAAGGCCAACGTCTCGGAAGTGATGCACGTGATCGGCGAGATCGAAGGCCGCAACTGCGTGATCATGGACGACATGATCGACACGGCCGGCACGCTCGTGAAGGCGGCCGAGGTGCTCAAGGAGCGCGGCGCCAAGAAGGTGTACGCCTACTGCACGCACCCGATCTTCTCGGGCCCCGCCATCGACCGCATCTCCCAGGGCGACGCGCTCGACGAGGTGGTCGTCACCAACACCATTCCCTTGAGCGAAACCGGCAAGGGATGCACCAAGATTCGCCAGCTCTCCGTGGCACCGCTGATCGCCGAGACGATCCAGCGCATCGCCAAGGGAGAGTCGGTGATGAGCCTGTTCTCGGACTGAGGATCCGTCCTCCCCTGCCCCGGCCCACCGGCCCGGCGCAGCAGATGCCAAGCCTCCTTCGGGAGGCTTGCGCGTTCGGGAACAACCCCACGGGCCCGCAGCCATCCTGGCGCGGGCCTTCGTCAACGCAGGGCCCGCTGGTCGCGGCAGGCCCCCACAGGAGTGAAACATGAACTTCGTCGCTTTTGAGCGCGCCAAGCAAGGTACGGGTGCGAGCCGCCGTCTGCGCAATTCGGGCAAGACGCCCGGCATCGTCTACGGCGGTTCCGCCGAACCCCAGCTCATCGAGCTGGACCACAACGCCCTGTGGCACGCCCTGAAGAAGGAAGCCTTCCATTCCAGCGTGCTGGACATGGAACTGGCCGGCCAGACCAGCAAGGTCCTGCTGCGCGACGTGCAATACCACCCGTTCAAGCAACTGGTGCTGCACATCGACTTCCAGCGCGTGGACGAGAAGACCAAGCTGCACATGAAGGTGCCGCTGCACTTCTCCGGCGCCGAGGAATCCCCGGCCGTGAAGATCGACAAGTGCATGGTCAACCCCGTGGCGACCGAACTGGACGTGTCCTGCATGCCGTCCGACCTGCCCGAGTTCATCAACGTGGACCTGAGCAAGCTGGAAAAGGGCCGCTCGCTGCACCTGAAGGACATCAAGCTGCCCCGCGGCGTGTCCGCCGTGGTGCGTGGCAGCCAGCAGAACCCGGTGCTGGTGTCCGTCGTGACGCCGGTGGCCGAAGTCGAGGCTCCGGCCGAAGGCGCTGCGGCTCCGGCCGCCGCTCCCGCCAAGAAGGGCAAGAAGTAATTCTTCGCGCCCCCTGACCGGATGACTGCCCCACGGGGTGTGGCGTCCGGCTCCTACGGCCCACCGCTTCACGGCGCGTGGGCCGTTGCTCTTTTGGGAGCGAGCGTGCAGCGCCGCGCTCCTCCGATAATCGCGCGCACCATGATCAAACTGTTTGTGGGCCTGGGCAATCCCGGTCCGGATTACGACGCCACGCGGCACAACGCGGGGTTCTGGTGGATCGACGGGCTGGCCCGCGACCTGAAGGTGCATCTCGTGCCCGAGCGGGCCTACCATGGGCTGGTCGCCCGCACCAGCGTGAACGGGCAGAGCGTGTGGCTGCTGCAGCCGCAGACCTTCATGAACCTGTCGGGCAAGTCGGTGGCCGCGCTGGCGCGCTTCTTCAAGATCCAGCCGCAGGAAATCCTCGTGGCGCACGACGAGCTGGACATCGCGCCGGGCCAGGCCAAGCTCAAGCGCGGGGGCAGCCATGCGGGGCACAACGGCCTGCGCGACATCCATGCGCAACTGGGCTCGCCGGACTACTGGCGCCTGCGCATCGGCATCGGGCATCCGGGCGTGAAGGAAGAGGTGCCGAACTGGGTGCTGAAGAAGCCCTCACCCGACCACCGCACGCAGATCGAGGACAGCATCGCCCATTCGCTCAAGGCGGCGCCGGCCATGCTGGCAGGCGACATGGAAAAGGCCACCCTGCTCGTGCACACCACCAAGCCGCCGCGCCCGAAGCCGCCCCGGCCGGAAGGGCTGCCGCCCACGCCGCCTGCGCAGCGGTAGGCGGGGCAAGGGCTCTCACCTTCCACCGGCCGCCACGGTAGCGGCTCCGCAGCCATGGGGGATCGTGGTTTCGGACGTACGCACCGCGCCCGCACTGGCAGGCTGCGGCGCACGCAGTGCCCTACTCCGCGAGCGTGCCGGCCGGGGCCCCGGCGGTGTCGCCAGTGAGGCGCTGGTACTTCTGCCACAGCGTCTCGCGGCTCTCCACGTGCTGCGGATTCACCGGGATGCAGGCGACGGGGCAGATCTGCACGCACTGGGGCTCGTCGAAATGGCCCACGCATTCGGTGCACTTGTCGGGTGCGATCTCGTAGGTGACCTCGCCCAGGTAGATGGCGTGGTTGGGGCACTCGGGCTCGCACACGTCGCAGTTGATGCACTCCTCGGTGATCATCAGGGCCATGGATGCCTCCGGGCGGTGCGGGATACGGACGTCATGCCCCGATTATCCCAGGCGCCCATCCCCATGGCGCGGCAGGGGCCTGCGCGCGGGCCTGCGTGGCCGGCCCCGCAGGCCGTCACGGCGCGCGTTTGCCGCTATGCTGCGCCTTCCGGGCCCGCAGCCATGCCGGCCCCGGCCCCCCGAACCCCACGACCACGCTTTTCCTCCACCCCATCCATCCGCACGCCCGCCATGGGAATGTTCCTCTTCAAGCGCCTCGCGACGTTCGCGGCCACGCTGGCCGCGGCGTCGCTGGTCGTGTTCCTGGTGCTGGAGATCCTGCCCGGCAACGCGGCGCAGGTGATGATGGGACCGGATGCCTCGCCGGAGGCCGTGGCGGCGCTGGCCGCGCAGCTGGGGCTGGACCAGCCCGCGCCGGTGCGCTATGCCCAATGGATCGGCGGTCTGCTCTCGGGCGACATGGGCGAGAGCCATGCCTACGGCACGCCGGTGCGCGATCTGGTGCTGGAGCGGCTGGCGCTCACGGTGCCGCTGGCCCTCATGGCGATGGCGATCACGGCGGTGCTGGCGCTGCTGGCCGGGGTGTACGCGGCAGCGCACCACCGCCGCTGGGGCGACGTGGGCGTGATGGCGCTGGCGCAGATCGGCATCGCGATCCCGAACTTCTGGTTCGCCATCCTGCTCATCCTGCTGTTCTCGGTGAAGCTGCAGTGGTTCTCGGCGGGCGGCTTCCCGGGCTGGACGGAGGCCTCCGGCGGCGGACCGCTGCAGGCGCTGCAGGCCCTGCTGCTGCCCGCCATCGCGCTGGCGGTGGTGCAGGCGGCCATCCTCGCGCGCATCACGCGCTCCGCGGTGCTGGAGGTGCTGCGCGAGGATTTCGTGCGCACGGCGCGGGCCAAGGGGCTGTCGCGGCAGGCGGCACTCTGGGGGCACGTGCTGCGCAACGCGATGATTCCTGTGGTCACGGTGATGGGCCTGCAGTTCGCGAACCTGCTGGCCGGCACGATCGTGGTCGAGAACGTGTTCTACCTGCCGGGGCTGGGCCGGCTGATCTTCCAGTCGATCGCGAACCGCGACCTGGTGGTGGTGCGCAACTGCGTGATGCTGCTGGCGGCGATGGTGATCGTGGTGAATTTCGTGGTGGACCTGCTGTATGCGGCCATCGATCCGCGCGTGAAGGCGAGCGATCTCTGATGCCCGCGCGCACTCCTGATTCCGCACCTTCCTCAGCATCTCCCGCCGTGGCCGGGCGCCCGGCTGCCGGCGCGTGGCGCCAGGCCCTGCGCCACCCGAGCTTCGCGCTGGGCACCGCGCTCTCGCTGCTGCTGGTGCTGGCGGCCCTGCTGTCGTTTTTCTGGACGCCCGGCTCGCCCTACGACATGGACATGGACGCCGCCCTGCGCCCGCCCGGCGCGGCGCACTGGCTGGGCACGGATGCCTTCGGCCGCGACGTGGCCTCGCTGCTGCTGGTGGGCGCGCGCAATTCGATCCTCGTGGGCGTGATCGCCGTGGGCATCGGGCTGACGGTGGGCACGGCGCTCGGGCTGCTGGCGGCGGCGCGGCGCGGCTGGGTGGAGGAAGTGGTGATGCGGCTGGCGGACTTCACCTTCGCGTTTCCTGCCATCCTGTCGGCGATCATGCTCACGGCCGTCTGGGGCGCGGGCGTGGTGAATTCGATCATCGCGATCGGCATCTTCAACATTCCGACCTTCGCCCGCGTGGCACGCGCCTCCGCCAAGGCCGTGTGGGCGCGCGAGTACGTGCTGGCGGCGCGCGCCTGCGGCAAGGGCCCCTGGCGCATCACGTGGGACCACGTGCTGCCGAACATCGCGGCCGCGCTCACGGTGCAGGCGACCATCCAGTTCGCGCTGGCGATCCTGGCCGAGGCCGCCCTCTCCTACCTGGGCCTGGGCACGCAGCCGCCGCAGCCGTCGTGGGGCCGCATGCTGAGCGAAGCGCAGACGCTGATGTTCCAGGCGCCGCTGCTGGCCGTATGGCCGGGGGTGGCGATCGCCATGGCCGTGCTCGGCCTGAACCTACTGGGCGACGGGCTGCGCGATCTGTTCGACCCGCGCCTGGCGCGCCGCCGCTGAAGCGCAAGCCATGGTGGACGTGCGCCCTTCCTCCCTCCCCGATCGCGGCGATCCGCTGATCGACGTGCGCGGCCTGACCGTGGACCTGCCGACGCAGCGCGGCCCGGCGCGTGCTGTGCGCGAGGTGTCGTTCACGCTCGCGCGCGGCGAGGCGATCGGGCTGGTGGGCGAATCGGGCTGCGGCAAGTCGCTCACGGCGATGGCGCTCATGGGGCTGCTGCCCGAGGGCGCGCGCGCCGGCGGCAGCGTGCGCTTCGGCGGCACGGAACTGCTGGGTCAGCCGGACGACGCCCTGGCACGGCTGCGGGGCCGCCGCATCGCGATGGTGTTCCAGGAGCCGATGACGGCGCTCAACCCCGTGCACACCATCGGCGCGCAGGTGGCCGAGCCGATGCGCCGGCACCTGGGCCTGCCGCGCGCCGAGGCGCGTGCGCGGGCCGTGGCGCTGCTCGAGCGCGTGGGCATTCCGCAGGCGGCCCGGCGCTTCGACGCCTATCCGCACCAGTTCTCGGGCGGGCAGCGCCAGCGCATCACGATCGCGATGGCGCTGGCCTGCGGGCCGGACGTGCTGATCGCCGACGAACCCACCACGGCGCTCGACGTGACGGTGCAGCGGCAGATCCTGGACCTGATCGCGGAACTCGTCGCCGAGCGCGGCATGGGGCTGGTGCTGATCTCGCACGATCTGGGCGTGATCGCGCAGAACGTGGACCGTCTGCTGGTGATGTACGGCGGCAGCGTGGTCGAGAGCGGGCCCACGGCGGAGGTGTTCGCCCACCAGGCCCATCCCTACACGCGCGGGCTGTTCGCGGCGCGGCCGCAGTGGCTGGAGGATCGCGAAGACGGCGACACCGGGAGCGATGGCAGGGCCGCCCCCGATCGCTCGGCGCGGCCACGGCTGCCCACCATCGCCGGCACGGTGCCGGACATCGCGGACCTGCCGCCCGGCTGCCCGTTCGCGGGCCGCTGTGCGTTCACCGTCCCGGAGTGCCATGCCGGGCTGCCGGAGCCCGTGGCCGTCGGGCCTGGACACCAGGCGCGCTGCATCCGGCTGGACGACGTGGCGGCCGCCGCGGCAGCACCAGGAGCCCCTGCATGACCGCGAACGAGACGCCGCGGCAGGACGGCATGGCCCCGCCAGCCGAGGCGGCCCCCTTGCTGGAAGTGCGCGGGCTCGTGCGCGATTACGCCCTGCCGCGCGAGCGCCTGCTCTCCCCCGCGCCACGGCTGCGCGCACTGGACGGCATCGATTTCACGCTGACGGCGGGCCGAAGCCTCGGGGTGGTCGGCGAATCGGGATCGGGCAAGTCCACGCTCGCGCGGCTGGTGATGGCGCTCGATGCGCCCACGGCCGGCACCGTGCGGCTGCGCGGACGCGATCTGCACGCGCTGCGGCCGGCAGAGCTGCGCGCGGCGCGGCGCGACGTGCAGATGGTGTTCCAGGACCCGTATGGCTCGCTGGACCCGCGCATGACCGTGGAACGCATCGTGGCCGAGCCGCTCGCGGCACTGGAGGGCCTGCCGCGCCCTGCGCTGCGCGAGCGCGTGGCCGAGGTGCTCGCCCAGGTGGGCCTGCGCCCGGCGGATGCGGGCAAGTACCCGCACGAGTTCTCGGGTGGCCAGCGCCAGCGCATCGCCATCGCCCGCGCGATCGTGACGCGCCCGGCCCTGGTCGTGGCCGACGAGCCCGTGAGCGCGCTCGACGTCTCGGTGCAGGCGCAGGTGCTGAACCTGCTGTGCGATCTGCAGGCCGACGCCGGCATCACCTACCTGGTGATCAGCCACGATCTTGCCGTCGTCCGGCACCTGTGCGACGAGGTGGTGGTGATGCAGGCGGGGAAGATCGTGGAGCGCGGCACGCCGGACACGCTGTTCCGGTCGCCATCCCATCCGTACACCCGGGAGCTGGTGGCGGCCGTGCCGCGGGCGGCGCCGAGGTCGCGGCGGAGCTGACCCTCGCCACACATCAGGGATATTCATAGATTTTTATGTTTTCGATGTTTTGCTAATATCTATGAATGCCCAGGCAAACCACCCCACCGGCTGACTATCCGCAGGCCGTGCTGCGCCAGATCGAAGCGCTGGGGCAGAACATCGCCACGGCCCGTAAGCGCCGCGGCGAATCCCAGGCGCAGTGGGCGAAGAAGCTGGGCGTGTCGCAACCCACCATGGCGCGCATCGAACGTGGTGACCCGTCCGTGGCGATGGCCTCTTACGTGATGTGCCTGTGGCTCATCAACCAGGCCGAGGGACTCGCGGAACTGATTGCACCCGTGCATGACCATGGCGCGCTGGAGCGGGAGGTGGCCGAAGCGCGTGCGCGCTGGAGACCATCGTCCCAGGGCTCGCGCCCGCTCCGGCTGCGTCCGAGCGTCGAAGAGTCGAGGGAGGTGGCAGGAAGCCCTGCATCCGCGGTCCGTTCGCCCTCGGGGAGCAACGCTGCCGGTATCGCGGCGCTGCTGCACCCTGCGAGCCCTCACGAGAAATGACCATGTCAATCCCCATGGACCCGCGTACCTACGTGCCGCAGGACGAGCTGCACCTCTGGGCGCTCGTGAACCCTGCGCAGCCCGTGCACGTGGGCACGCTGCGGCTGTCGCAACTCGTGCCCGACTGCGCGACGTTCACTTATGGCGAGCCCTGGTGGCACTTCCCTCTCAGCGAAGATCTACCGGTGCTGCGGGGCCAGACGTTCACCGCGGGTGAGAAAGGCAGTGCCCCGGGCGCGATCGACGATGCGCGGCCCGACCGCTGGGGCGAGCGCATCATCCGCCACATCGACCGTCCGGCGCGCCTGTCGGTTCTGGAGATGCTGCTGTTCGCTGGCGACGACCGCTTCGGCGCATTAGGCGTTTCGGTGTCGGCGGACCAGTACCTTCCGCGCACGCTCGGGCCCTACCCGCGGCTGCGCGATCTCGCGCAGCTCAGCGCCGCCATCGACGACGTGCAGACCCAGGCCCCCGTCACCACGGCCATGCAGCGGCTGCTGCAGCCCGGCGTGACGTTGGGGGGTGCACGGCCCAAGGCGCTGCTGGACGCCGGCGCGGGGCCCTGCGTGGTGAAATTCAGCGAGCTGGACGATGCGGTGGACACGCCCCTGGTCGAGCATGCGACGATGACGCTCGCTGCCCGCGCGGGCATCGGAGTGGCCGTCACCGCTGTACTGCCACTGCCTGCGCGCCACGGCAAGGCGCGGCATGCGCTGACCATCGAGCGTTTCGACCGCGAAGGCCCCTACCGGCTGCACTGCCTTTCGGCCCGCACGGCACTGCGCGCCGCACGCCTGGACGAGCGGTACGGCGCGCTAGCGACCGTGCTGCTGCGCCTGGGCCATCCCGACCAACAGGCCGCGCAGCGCGAGGAGCTGTTCCGGCGCATGGTGTTCAACATCCTGATGGACAACACCGACGACCACGAGCGCAACCACAGCCTGCGCTTGGGTTTCGATGGTTACTACGCGCTCACGCCGGCCTACGACGTGGTGCCCACGCTGCAGAACCTGGGCTACCAGGCGCTCGCCGTGGGGTCGGCCGGGGCGCAATCGTGCCTGGACAACGCGCTCACGGAACTGAACGAGTTCGGGATCCGCCGTGCGCGTGCCACCGAACTGGTCCGGCAGGTGGCCCGCACCGTGGACGGGTGGGAGGCGCATTTCGCCGGCCTCGGCGTCTGCGATGCCGATCTGGCGCTGCTGCGCGGCAGCATCGACCGGGATGCGCTGAAGCGGCAGCGCAAGGCGTTCTGCTGAGGCGGGGTGACCCGGCGGACTGTCGCAGGGACCACTGCAGCACGGGCGCCCGTGGTGTACAAACACATGTCCGCACCTGCGTAAAAGCACCCCTGCTTGTACTTGCGCGATGTCTGCCGGCCCCGTGCCGATGTCTGCTTCCCTATTTCGCCCGCCCCGGAGACCTCCCGCGATGCCCATCGACCGCCGCACCCTCCTCGCCGCAGCCGCCGCGCCGCTGTCCCTGCCCTTGCCGCTGACCGCCCTGGCCCAGGGCCGCAAGGACACGGTCGTGCTGGCCATGACGCTGGAGCCGCCGGGGCTCGACCCCACGGCGGGCGCGGCGTCGGCGATCGGGGAGATCACGCTCTACAACGTGTTCGAGACGCTCACGAAAATCAACGCCGACGGCAGCACCTCGCCGTTGCTGGCCGAGCGCTGGGAGATCTCGCCCGACCTGCGCACCTGCACCTTCTGGCTGCGCCAGGGCGTCAAGTTCCACAACGGCGCGCCGTTCAACGCGGCCGCGGTGAAGTTCGCCTTCGACCGCGCGGCCGGCGAGAAGAGCACCAACAAGGACAAGCGCACGTTCGCGAACCTCTCCACGCGGGTGGTGGACGAGCACACGGTGGTGGTGGCGAACCAGGAGATCGAGCCGGACCTGCTGTTCCTGCTCGGCCAGGCGACGGCCGCGATCGTCGAGCCCGGCAGCGCCGACACGAACGCCACCCGGCCCATCGGCACCGGGCCCTACCAGTTCTCGGCCTGGAGCAAGGGCGCCTCCGTCACGCTGACCGCCTGGGACGGCTACCGCACGCCCGGCGCGGCGAAGATCCGCCGCGCGGTGTTCCGCTTCATCTCCGACCCGGCGGCCCAGGTGGCCTCGCTGATGGCGGGCGACGTGGACGCGTTCCCGCGCGTCGCGCCGCGCAGCGTGCCGCAGTTCAAGGCGAACCCGCGCTTCCAGGTGATCGTGAGCGGCTCGCGCGCCAAGACCATCCTGGCGATCAACAACCAGCGCAAGCCGCTGCAGGACGTGCGCGTGCGCCGCGCGATCGCCGCCGCCATCGACCGCAAGGCGGTGATCCAGGGCGGTGCCGACGGGCTGGGCGTGCCGATCGGCAGCCACTACGTGCCAGGGGCGTTCGGCTACGTCGACACCACGGGCCTTAACCCTTATGACCCCGAGAAGGCCCGCCGGCTGCTGGCCGAGGCCGGGGTGAAGACGCCGCTCGAACTGACGATGACGCTGCCGCCGACGCCGTATGCGCGCCAGGGCGGCGAAGTGATCGCGGCCCAGCTCGCCAAGGTCGGCATCACCGCGAAGCTGCAGAACGTGGAATGGGCGCAGTGGCTCAGCGGCACCTACACGAACAAGAACTACGACCTCACGCTGATCTCGCACGTGGAGCCGTTCGATCTGGGCAATTTCGCGAAGCCCGATTACTACTGGGGCTACCGCTCGCCGCGCTTCGACGCGCTCTACGAACAGATCAAGGCCGCGGGTGCGCCTGCCGACCGCGCGCGGCTGCTGGGCGAGGCCCAGCGCCTGCTGGCGGAAGACTGCGTGCATGCCTTCCTCTACCAGCCGCAGTGGGCGACGGTGGCGAACAAGAACCTGCGCGGGCTCTGGAAGGACATGCCCATCTTCGCCAACGACCTCTCGGCACTGTCGTGGGCATGAGCAGCAGCACCGCCCACCTCTCCGCCGTGCCGCTGCACGACTGGCCCGCGCACGCCCTGCTCGCGGCCTACCGCGCACGCACCCTCTCGCCCGTGGACGCCGTGCAGTCGGTGCTGGACCACATCGCGCGCTGGGAGCCTCATCTGCGCGCCACCTACCTGCTGCGGCCGGAGGACGCGCTGGCGCAGGCGCGCGCCAGCGAAGAGCGCTGGGCGCGCGGCGAGCCGCTGGGGCTGCTGGACGGCGTGCCGGCCACGGTCAAGGAGAACATCGCCACGCGGGGCGACCCGACGCCGCTGGGCACGGCGGCCACCGAACTGGCGCCCGCGGCCGCCGATGCCCCCCCGGCCGCCCGGCTGCGGGAGGCCGGCGCGGTGTTCGTCGCCAAGACCACGATGCCCGACTACGGCATGCTGTCGTCCGGGCTGTCGTCTTTCCACCCGCTGGCGCGCAACCCGTGGGACGTGACCAAGGGGCCCGGAGGATCGAGCGCTGGCGGCGGCGCCGCGGCGGCGGCCGGCTACGGGCCGCTGCACGTGGGCACCGACATCGGCGGCTCACTCCGCCTGCCGGCCTCGTGGTGCGGCATCTTCAGCCTGAAGCCCAGCCTGGGCCGCATTCCCATCGATCCTCCCTACACCGGCCGCGCGGCCGGCCCCATGACCCGCACGGTGGCCGACGCCGCGCTCATGATGGCCGTGCTGAGCCGCCCGGACCCGCGCGACAGCATGGCGCTGCCTCCGCAGGACATCGGCTGGAACGGTGCCGAGGTGCCGGCAGAGCACCTGCGCGGGCTGCGGCTGGGCCTGCTGCTGGACGCGGGCTGCGGCCTGCCCGTGGAGCCGGAAGTGCGCGAGGCGATCGAGCAGGCCGCGCGGCGCATGGAGGCCGCCGGGGCGGTCCTGGTGCCCATGGAGCCCTTCTTCACGCGCGACATGCTGGACGGCATGGACCGCTTCTGGCGCATGCGCTCCCTGGCCGATCTGCGCACGCTCCCCGCCGGCCGCCGCGACCGCGTGCTGCCCTACATCCGTGCCTGGGCCGAAAGCGCCTCCGGCATGGACGGCGCGGAGGTGTTCCACGCGAGCCAGCAGTTCCACGCTACGCGCGTGGCCACGGTGCGGGCCTGCGCGCCGTTCGACTACGTGCTCTCGCCCGTGGCGCCCATGCCCGCCTTCGCGGCAGAACTGCCCTCGCCCACCAACGATCCGCTGCGCCCGCTGGAGCACATCGCCTTCACCGTGCCGTTCAACATGTCGGAGCAGCCTGCCGCCTCGGTGCCCTGCGGCCACACGGCCGCGGGCCTGCCCATCGGCCTGCAGATCGCCGGCCCGCGGTTCGACGACCTCGGCGTGCTGCGCGTGGCGCGGGCGTTCGAGCAGGTGCGCGGCCCGCTGCCGGCATGGCCGCAGCCGCCGGCGGCCTGAGCCGGGCACCCTGGCCCGCATCTCGCTTTCCCCACCAACGTCCCTCCACGCACCGAAGCCACCGAATGGATACCTTGATCATGGCGGCCCTGATCGCCGCCGGCGTGCACATGCTGAACGTGCGCCAGCAACGCCGCCGCATAGCCCTGCTCGGCAGACACCTTTCCCAGTTCCAGATCGAGAAGCTCATGGAGAACCTGCTCGAAGGCTACCTGCGGGCACTCGGCGAGAAGGAGGAAGCGCGGCGCGACCAGATCTGGCAGCTGCTGCGCACCACCGAACTGCAGCTGGCGGAGCAATTCCAGCGTTTCGCCGCCGATTTCGCGCAGGTGGAGCCCCAGAAGGCGCGCGTGAGCCGCATCCCGGTGGCCCTGCCCTTCGCGCTGCAGCTCTTTCCCGCGGCCTCGTTCGACCTGCGCCAGGCCTTCGCCGTGCATGCCCAGGGCATCGCGCGCGGCGTCCACAACGAACGTGGGCTCTCGCAGCGCGACAAGGCCTTCACGCTCACGGCGGAGCTGCTGCTGATGCAGCACACCTGCCACTGGTTCTGCAAGTCGAAAACCGTGGCCTCGGCGCGCATGGCCGCGCGCCACCGCACGCCGCACGCGCAGCTCGTGGAGTCGGTGTCGCCCGAGACGCGCCGGGCGTACGTGGCGCTGGTGGAGGGGTGAGCGGTGCGCGCGGGTATGCCACGCACCCGCCCCCCTTGCAGGAGCCCTGCCTTCAGGCCTCCATGCCACCCAGGCACAGGTACTTGATGACCAGATAGTCTTCGATCCCGTAGCGCGAGCCCTCGCGCCCCAGGCCCGACTGCTTCACGCCGCCGAAGGGGCCGACCTCGTTGGAGATCAATCCCGTGTTGATGCCCACGATGCCGTACTCCAGCGATTCGGCCACGCGCCAGACACGCTGGATATCGCGGCTGTAGAAGTAGCTTGCCAAGCCGAATTCGGTGTCGTTGGCCAGGTGGACGGCCTCGTCGTCGGATTCGAACCGGAAAAGGGGCGCGACCGGGCCGAAGGTCTCTTCGCGCGAGAGCTGCATCTGCGGGGTGGCGCCCGCCAGCACCGTGGGCTCGAAGAAGGTGCCGCCCAGCGCATGCGGCTTGCCGCCCGTGAGGATGCGCGCGCCCTTGTCCACCGCGTCCCGCAGGTGCTCCTGCACCTTCTTCACGGCGTCCTCGTCGATGAGCGGGCCCTGCTCCACGCCCTCGTCCATGCCGTTGCCGACCTTCAGGCGCCGCACCGCTTCGGCCAGCTTGCCGGCAAAGGCGTCGTACACGCCGGCCTGCACGTAGATGCGGTTGGCGCACACACAGGTCTGGCCGGCGTTGCGGAACTTGGAGGCGATCGCGCCCTGCACGGCCGCGTCGAGGTCGGCGTCGTCGAACACGATGAAGGGTGCGTTGCCGCCCAGTTCCAGCGAGAGCTTCTTGATCGTGTCGGCGCTCTGGCGCATCAGGGCGCGGCCGGTCTCGGTGGAGCCGGTGAAGCTGAGCTTGCGCACCAGCGGGTTGGAGGTCATCTCGCCGCCGATGTCGCTCGAGCCCCCGGTGAGCACGCTGAACACGCCGGGCGGCACGCCGGCTTCCTCCGCCAGCACCGCCAGGGCGAGCGCCGAGAGCGGCGTGGCGCTGGCGGGCTTGAGCACCATCGGGCAGCCGGCCGCGAGCGCCGGACCGGCCTTGCGCGTGATCATCGCGGCGGGGAAGTTCCACGGCGTGATCGCCGCGCAGACGCCGATCGGCTCCTTGAGCACCACGATGCGCTTGTCGGCCGCGGGCGAGGCCAGCGTGTCGCCCTGCACGCGCTTGCCCTCTTCCGCGAACCATTCGATGAAGGAGGCCGCATACGTGATCTCGCCCTTGGCTTCTGCCAGCGGCTTGCCCTGCTCCGCGGTCATGATCGCGGCCAGGTCGTCGGCGTTCGCCAGCATCAAATCGTTCCAGCGGCGCAGGATGGCGGCGCGCTCCTTGGCCGTGCGCCGGCGCCACGGGCCCCAGGCGCGGTTCGCGGCCTCGATGGCGCGGCGGGCTTCGGCCGCGCCCATGCGCGGCACGCGGGCCACGGTGTCGCCGGTGGCGGGATTGGTGACGTCGAGGGTGGCGCCGTCGTCGGCATCCACCCACCGGCCGTCCAGATAGGCCTGCTCGCGCAGCAGGCCGGGGTTCTTGAGCTTCAGCATGCAAGGGTCTCCAGAAAGAAACGGAGAAACCCTATCGCGCCCCGCCGGGCGCGGCTGTAGGGCATCCGCCCGAACCGGCGGGCGGTGCCGTGGCGACCTTCAGCGCACCATGCAGGGCCGCTTGTTGTCGAAGCGCCAGCCCGGCACGAGGTACTGCATGGCGACCGCATCGTCGCGCGCGCCCAGGCCGTGCTGCAGGTAGAGCCGGTGCGCGGCCTCCACTGCGTCCATGTCGAGTTCCAGGCCCAGGCCGGGGCGCTGCGGCACCTGGATCCGACCGCCCTCGATGCGGTAGGGTGCGCGCGTGAGGTGCTGTCCGTCCTGCCAGATCCAGTGGGTGTCGATGGCCGTGACCTTGCCGGGTGCCGCGGCCGCCACGTGGGTGAACATGGCGAGCGACACGTCGAAGTGGTTGTTGGAGTGCGAGCCCCAGGTCAGGCCGAACGCCTCGCACACCTGGGCGACGCGCACTGATCCGGCCATGGTCCAGAAATGCGGATCGGCCAGCGGGATGTCCACCGACTGCAGCGACAGGCTGTGCGACATCTCGCGCCAGTCGGTGGCGACCATGTTGGTGGCCGTGGGCAGGCCGGTGGCGCGGCGGAACTCGGCCATCACTTCGCGGCCGGAATACACGCCCTCGGCGCCGCAGGGGTCTTCGGCATAGGCCAGCACGCCGTGCAGGTCGCGCGTGAGGCGCACGGCGTCCTTTAGCAGCCAGCCGCCGTTGGGGTCGAGCGTGACGCGCGCCTGCGGGAAGCGCTCGTGCAGCGCACGGATCGCCTCTACTTCGTCCTCGCCGCGCAGCACGCCGCCCTTGAGCTTGAAGTCGGCAAAACCGTAGCGCGCATGCGTGGCCTCGGCCAGGCGCACGATGGCCTCGGGCGTGAGCGCCTCCTCGTTGCGCAGGCGGAACCAGTCGTCCTGCGCGCCGGATTCGTCGCGGTAGGCCAGGTCGGTCCTGCGGCGGTCGCCCACGTAGAACAGGTAGCCCAGCATCTGCACCGCGTCGCGCTGCTGGCCGTCGCCGAGCAGTGCGGCGACGGGCACGCCCAGGTGCTGGCCCAGCAGGTCGAGGAAGCACGATTCCACGGCGGTGAGGGCATGGATCGTCACCCGCAGGTCGAAGGTCTGCAGGCCCCGGCCGCCGCTGTCGCGGTCGGCGAAGCGCGCGCGCATCGCGTTCAGCACCGCGCGGTGGTTGCCCACGCCCTGGCCCACGATCAGCGCGCGCGCGTCTTCCAGCGTCTGGCGGATCTTTTCGCCGCCCGGCACTTCGCCCACGCCGGTGCGGCCGGCGCTGTCGCGCAGGATCAGCAGGTTGCGCGTGAAGAACGGGCCGTGCGCGCCACTCAGGTTCAGCAGCATGCTGTCGTGGCCGGCCACGGGCACGACGCGCAGGTCGGTGATGACGGGGGCGGCGCCGGGGCCCTGGAGGTTGTCGGGAGGTGTCATGGTGAATGGGAAAAGGAAAGGTGGATGGGCCCGCAGGTGCGGTGTCCGGCGCGCGCCCTGTGCCCGTCCGATGGCCGCGGAGCAGGCCATGCCAGCGGACGCCGTGGAACCGGCTTTGCCGGGCCACCGGCGGCGTCCCTCTGCCCGCCGTGCGCAGCACGGCGAGAGCGGAGGGAAGCGGCGCAGCCGCCCAGGGAGGTGCTGCTCACTAGTCGGCGGTGATCTTGCGGGTGTCGATGAGCTGCTTCCAGCGCGTCCACTCGCGCGCCTGGAAGGCGGTGAACTCGGCCGGCGTGCTCGCCACGATCTCCAGGCCCTGCTCCTCCATGCGCTTGCGCACGACAGGGTCCTTCATCGACGCGATGGCGGCCGCCGCGAGCTTGTCCTTGACGGCGGCCGGCAGGCCGCGGGGCGCGGCCATGCCCTGCCATGAATACACCTCGGCCCCCGCCACCCCGGCCTCGGCCAGCGTGGGCACGTCGGGCAGCACGGGCGAGCGCTGGCCGCCGGTCACGGCGATGGCATGCAGCTTGCCGGCGCGGATGTGCGGCAGCACGGCGTTCACGTTCTGGAACGAGAAGTCCACCTGGTTGCCCAGCAGGTCGTTGATGGCCGGCGCGCCACCCTTGTAGGGAATATGCAGGCCCTGGGTGCCGGTCTGCTGCCAGAACACCTCGGCCGCCAAGTGGTCGGAAGAGCCGTTGCCCGAACTCGCGAAGCTCACCTTGCCGGGCTGCGCCTTGAGCTGGGCGATCACCTCGGGCACCGTGCGGGCCTTCTGCACCACGTTCGCCACGAGCACGTTGGGCGCCTGCACGGGCACGGTGATGTAGTCGAAATCGCGGGTGGCATCGTAGGGCACGTTCTTCTGCAGGTGGGGCGTGACCACGAAGGCGCCGAGCGAGGAAACCAGCAGAGTGTAGCCGTCGGGTGCGGCGCGCTTCACGAGCCCGGCCCCGATGGTGCCGGTGGCGCCGGGCCGGTTGTCGACGACAAAGCTCTGCCCCAGCCGGTCGCCCATGTGCTGCGCCATGGCGCGCGCCACCATGTCAGTGGAGCCGCCCGCCGGGAATGGCACGACGATGGTGACCGGCTTGTCGGGCCAGACGGTCTGCGCCCGCGCGGCCTGCGCGGCGCAGAGCGCGGTGGCGAGGGTGAGCGCGACGCACAGCGTGCGCCGCAAGGGGTTGTTTTCTGGCATGGCGTATGTCTCCTGCTGGGTGACATGGCGTCTGCGGGGCGTGGGCAACACGCTGGCACACGCCATGTCCGTGGTGGTTATCGCAAAATGTTAACGTTAACATCGCGGAGTTGAAGCGGGTTAACCCTGTGACGGTGGTTGTCGGCCAGGGTCGCTGTCCCATCGGTCGGGCCGGAAGGCGCAGACGGTGGGAACGCGTCCGGTGCATGGCGCCGTGCAAACCGCTGGCACGCCCCGACCGGCCCATACGGCCAGCACGGCCTGCGCGGCGCCGGCAACCGCCCCACGGTCTAGACTCGGCCCATGTCCGCGCCCCCCGACCCCTCCCGGCCGCCCGATCCCTCCCCCCTGCCTTCCGCCGCGCGCGCCGCCGTCACGCTGCGCGAGGTAGCGGACCGTGCGGGGGTGTCGATGATCACGGTCTCGCGCGTGCTCAAGACGCCCGCGCAGGTCAGCGAAGCCACGCGGGCCCGCGTGCAGGAAGCCGTCGCCGCGCTGGGCTACGTGCCCAACCTGGTCGCAGGGGGCCTGCGCTCCTCGCGCAGCCACCTCGTGATGGCGCTGGTGCCGACCACGCGGGGGCAGCTGTTCGGGGAGATGATGCAGTCGCTCACCGATGCGCTGCACGGGCGTGGCTTCCAGGTCATGTTCGGCGAGGTGGGCTACGCCGCCTCGCGCGAGGACGAACTGCTGCGCGCCATCGTCGGGAGGCGGCCCGACGGCATCGTGCTCACCGGCGTGGTCCACTCGCCGGAAGGACGCCGGCTGCTGCTGGCGTCCGGCATCCCGGTGGTGGAAACCTGGGACACCACGCCCACGCCGATCGACATGCTGGTGGGGCTGTCGCACGAGCGCCTGGGAGAAGCCGTGTGCGCCTACCTGCACGCGCGCGGCCGCCGGCGGCTGGCGGTGATCAGCGGCGACGACGAACGCGCCGCGCGCCGGCAGCGCGGGTTCTCCGAAGCCGCGCGCCGGCTGGGGCTGGAGGCTCCGGCGCTGCAGTGGGTGCCGGCGCCCACCTCGCATGCGCAGGGGCGCACCGGGCTCGCCGCGCTGCTGGAGGCCGCGCCGCGCACCGATGCCGTGTTCTGCAGCTCCGACATGCTGGCGCTGGGGGTGCTGACCGAGGCGCGTACGCGGGGCCTCGCCGTGCCGGGCGACCTGGCCGTCGCGGGTTTCGGCGACATCGAGTTCGCGGCCACGCTCGCGCCCAGCCTGACCACGGTGCGCATCGACGGCACCCGCATCGGTCAGACGGCGGCCGCCTTCATCGCCGACCGGGCCGAAGGCCGATCGGTGGCCCGGCCCCACGTCGACATCGGCTTTTCGATCGTCGAGCGCGAGAGCGCCTGAGCGGGCGCTGCCGGGCCGGTCGGAAGGAGGGGCTCAAGGGACTTCCGCCGGGGCCCGTGGCCGCGGGGCCGGTGCTGGCTAGCGCACCGGAATCACGAACACCCTGCGGGGCGCCGTGCAGCCGGGCCCCTGGTAGGGCTCGCTGTCGCGTTCCCACCCGGGGCCGGGCGACACCTGCGCGCACACCCGCTGGCCGTCCACCTTGCTGCGCCAGTAGTACCAGGGCGCGGGCGCGCCCAGCACCATGGCAGGCGCCAGCAGTGCCGCGCAGGCCAGCATAGCCGCTGCCGGCAAGTGGGCCATGGCGCGCATCACGGCGCGGTCCCCACGGACCGCAGGAACGCGTCCACCGCATCGGTGTAGGCGCCCGGCAGGCCCAGCTGCTCGTTGGTGCCGAGGTGGTTGAGGTCCTGCGGCAGCACGTCGGCCCGCATGCCCACGGACTGCGCCTGCGCGGCCAGCCGGTAGGCCTGGTCGCAGGCGATGGCGCGCCGGCTGGAGCAGACGGCGAGCAACGGCGGGGCGCTCTGCCGCAACTGGTCGGCCGGCGAAGCCTCGGGCCAGTGCGCGGGGTCGGTGCCGAAGGCGCGGTCGTAGAGATTCGGATGGGGCGTGCGCATGAGGCGGGGAACGTCCATGGCGGCGCTGTCGAGCGCCACCGTGCCGAGCACGGGCTGCGCGCCGGCCGCGCGCTGCAGCGCGGGCCGGGCCGCGAGCAGCGCCACGAGGTGCGCCCCCGCCGAATGGCCCATGGTGACGAAGCGGCCCGGGTCCGCGCCCCAGCGCGGCGCCAGGCGCTGCGCCTCGGCCAGGGCCCGCGCCACGTCCTGCACCTGCACGAGCGGGCCGGCGTCCGGCAGCATGCGGTAGTTGATGGACACGAACACGGCACCGCGCGGCACCCAGTGCTCCACCTTGTTGCGCACGACGGTGGAGCCGGCCTTGTCGCCGTAGCGCCATGCGCCGCCGTGCACCATGAAGATCACCGGGGCCCCCTGCGGACGGGCCGGCAGGTAGACGTCCATGCGCTGGCGCGGATCGGCTCCGTAGGGCACGTCGTGCAGGAAGCGCATGCCCGCGGGAGCCGTCCACGGAGCGCCGGACGGGCCGTTGCCGTCCGCCTGCCGGGCCGCACGCTGCGCGCGCCCTTCGGCGGCCGCATGGACGGCTGCGGGCGCCGCCACACCGCCGACCACCGTGATCGCCACGGCCACGCCGAGCGCCGCCCGCGCGGCGCGGCGCCATGCCGCCGATGTCACTCCTGCCCTGTGGTGCATGCCGGATCCTTTCGCCGCAGCCACCGCGGCCCGTGCGCTGGATTGTGCGGCCGCCCTGTGAAGCCGGTGCAAAGCCCGGGTGTCTCCCGTGCGAAGCCGCCCGCTGCTGCCGGTCGCCACTGCGGTGTCATGCGCCGGGAAACGGCGCGGTGACGATCCAGCCTTCGAGCGGATCCATGCCCGCCGGCAGGCCGTAGCGCGGGTCGCCCTGCGCGTGCTGCCGGGCCGCCCAGGCGGCCTGCACGAGGCAGAGCACGGCATCCAGGCTGTCGCCGCTCGCATCGCCGGCCAGCAGATCGCGCTGCGCATGCGTGAGCGCCAGCCGCAGGCCGAGGCGCGTGGTGCCGGCTTCCAGCCCCGCGATCAGGTCCTTGCGGGCGATGAAGCGCTCGGCGGTCTGCTTGGCCACCTCGTCGCTCTTGTAGCTGCGCCGCCCGAGGATTTCGCGTGCGAGCAGACCGGGATAGGCCTCCAGCGCCACGCGTGCCGGATCGCCCGGCCGCAGGCCCGGTATCTCCACGCCCGCGTCGATCAGCAGCGGCATGCCCGCGTGCAGCATGTAGGCGACGGGCGGATTGACCCATTTCATCGACGTGCTGGAGCCGGCCGGGCCGTCGGTGGCGCGGTGGGCGAACTTCGCGCCCACCGGGCGCGCCGCGCAGAAGGCCGCGAAGGTCTCGCGGATCTGCGGCCGCGTGAGGGCGCGGTAGTGCGCCATGCTGGCCTCCCAGTCCAGCGGCCAGCCCAGGGCGGAGAGCAGGCCGCGCGGCAAACCGAACGGCATGTCGAACCCGCCCACCCAGGCCCCGGGCGCGGCCAGCCAGTGGCCGAAGGATTCCAGCGTCTCGAAGCGCTCCAGCGCGGTGAGCGCCACCCGGCCCGCGCGTTCGCGGCCGAGCGCGACCACGATCGGCTTGCGGCGGCTGGGGCTGCTGGAGAAGTCGCAGCCGAGCAGCACCGGACCGGACGCCGAGGGCGGCGGCGACGGAATCGGAAGGGGCATCGGCACGGCCATGGTGCCTACCCCAGCGCCAGCGCGGCCACGCCGGCCGCGATGAACACCGCCCCCGCCAGCCGGGCCGCGCGGTCGCCCTCGCCGAGCAGGTGCCCGCCGATCAGGGCCGCGAACAGCATGGAGACCTCGCGCGCCGGCGCGACGTGCGACAGCGGTGCCTCCTGCATCGCGTAGAGCACCAGCACGTAGGCCACCGGGCTCACCACCGCCACGGCGACGGCGAAGCGCCACTGCGCATCCCAGAGCCGGCGCGCCGTGGGCACGTCGCGCAGCACCACCGGCGCCAGCAGCGCCACGCGCACGAAGTTGCCCATGTAGTCCACGAGGACGGGCGACATCAGCAGCATCTTCACGGCATAACCGTCCACCACCGTATAGCTCGCGATGAACGCGCCCGTGAGCAGCCCGTAGGCGATGCCCTGGTGTACGCGGCGGCGCGCCACCGGGTCGTGCGACGCCCTGAGCAGCGCAGGCCCGCCGGCGATGAGGAACACCCCGCCCACCACGCCCGCGATGCCGGCCAGCCCGAGCGCGCTGATGTGTTCGCCCAGGAACGCGATCGCGACGAAGGACGAGAGCAGCGGCCCCGAACCCCGCGCCACGGGATAGACCACGGTGAGGTCGGACTGGCGGTAGCCCCGCAGCAGGATGACGTAGTAGGCGACGTGCAGCAGCCCGCTCGCGGCCACGAAGGCCCACTCCACCCCGCCCCAGCGCGGCACGGCGTCGCGCCCCAGCCAGTAGCCGAGCGGCGCCCAGACCACCATCATCACCACGGAGGTGAAGAAGGCGAAGCGCGCGTCGCCGCCCGCCTTCTTGGCGATGATGTTCCAGCCGGCGTGGATCAGGCCGGCGAGCAGGATGAGCGCGAAGGCGGAAATCGGCATGCGGAGCCCGCCTGCGCGGGCAGGATCAGCCCCGGCCGATGACCGCTGCCGTGGCCATCAGGTCCTGCAGCAGCGCCAGCGAGACGCGCCCGGAGACCGCGTACGGGTCGAGTTCCGGCTTCTCGGAGTACTTCAGCAGGATCGACTGGTTGATCTTGCCGAGGTTCACCTGCCCCATCGTCCAGCCGCTGAAGCGGCGCTCGTCGATCTCGTCGAAGTAGAGCAGTTCCACGTCCTTGTGGCGCGGGTCGCGCTGGATGTGGCCGTAGAGCTCGCTCACCGCGGAGCGCCCCCCTTCGATGGCCTGCAGGAACACGCCGCCGCCATAGCAGAGCACGCCCGTGATGCCGCAGGCGGCGTTGTGCTGGCGCGACTGCGCCAGGATGTCTTCGACGGCCGCGCTGGAGGTGTCCACCGCGCGGCTCGCATAGAGCAGGCGTACGAGCATGTCAGTTCCTTCCAGGGATGAGCGAGAGGAATTCCCGGCGCAGCGCCGGGTCCTTCAGGAACACGCCGCGCATCACCGAGTTCAGCATTTTGCTGTCCATCTCGCGCACGCCCCGCCAGGACATGCAGAAGTGGCTCGCCTCCATCACGATCGCGAGGCCGTCGGGCTGGGTCTTCTCCATGATGAGGTCGGCCAGCTGCACCACGGCCTCTTCCTGGATCTGCGGACGGCCCATGACCCAGTCCACCAGCCGCGCGTACTTCGACAGGCCGATCACGTTCGTGTGCTCGTTGGGGAGCACGCCGATCCAGAGCTTGCCGATCACGGGGCAGAAATGGTGGCTGCAGGCGCTGCGCACGGTGATCGGGCCCACGATCATGAGCTCGTTCAGGTGCTCGGCGTTGGGGAATTCGGTGATGGCCGGCTGCTTGGCGTAGCGGCCCTTGAACACCTCGCCCAGGTACATCTTCGCCACGCGGCGGGCGGTGTTCTGGGTGTTGTGGTCGCCGGCCGTGTCGATGACCATGCTGTCGAGCACGCCCTGCATCTTGGCCTCGACCTCGTCGAGCAGCAGTTCGAGCTCCCCGGGCTCCAGGAAGTCGGCGATGTTGTCGTTGGCATGGAACCGCTTGCGCGCCGCGAGCAGGCGTTCCCGGATCTTGGCCGAGACAGGCACGCCTTCCGCGGGGGGTGCGCTGTCCGGATCGTCGGCGAGTTGTGTGAACATGCGCGCGATGGTACCAGCGAAGGCCCGGTCCGGCTCGGCAGCGGCCCGGCTGCCCATGACGGCGGTGGGTGGACGCCGCAAGCTATCCATTTGATAGCAAAAATCAATAGCGATTGCCGGTGACCCAGAGCGCCAGGCGCATGAGCGCGAAGGCGGCGCGGTCGCGCAGCCGCTGGCCCCAGGGGCGAGCGCCGTAGGCCAGCGGATCCAGGCGGCGGCCCGCGTGCTCCATGGCGTCCACCAGTCGGGAGCGCAGCGCCCGCGCGAAGCCCGCATCCTCCACCACGACGTTCGCCTCGCGGGCCAGCAGCATCGACAGCGGATCGAGGTTGGAGGAACCCACCGTGGCCCAGGGGTGGCTGCCCTGCGCATCGATCACCGCCACCTTGGCGTGCAGGAAGCTCGGGGCGTATTCGTGGATCTCCACGCCCGCCGCCAGCAGTGCGCCGTACACCGGCCGCGCCGCGTGGTACTGCATGAAGTACTCGTAGCGCCCCTGCAGCAGCAGCCGCACGCGCACGCCCCGGCGCGCGGCCAGCACCAGCGCGCGCCGCAGCTTGCCGCCGGGCAGGAAGTAGGCATTGGCGATGATGATTTCCTCGCGCGCGTTGCCGATCGCGCGGCGGTAGGCCCGCTCGATGCGGCTGCGGTTGCGCAGGTTGTCGCGCAGCAGCAGGCCCGCGCGCAGGCCCGCAGCGCCTTCCGCGGCAGGCACTTCCGGGTCGCGGGCGATGCGTTCGGCCAGGCGCGCCCGGGCCGCGGCCCGCAGATCCCGCACCAGATCGGCCAGCCGGTGCCGGCGCGCGTCCTTGCCGGCCTGCAGCCGCCACCAGACCTGCTCCATCGCCTCGCCCGCCTCCTCCACGATCGCGCCTTCCACGCGCACCGCGAAGTCGAACCGGGGCGCCTCCAGCGCGCCGTGGTTGGGGTCGTGCAGGTCGTCGAGCACGTTGATGCCGCCGCAGTAGAGCACGCAGCCGTCCACCACGCACAGCTTGCGGTGCAGCCGCCGCCAGCGTTTCGGCAGCAGCAGGCCGAGCGGCCCGAGCGGCGAGTACACCTGCATGCGCACGCCTGCCTCCTGGAAGCGCTCGGGCCAGGGCGAGCACAGGATGCCGGTGCCCACGCCATCCACCACGAGGTGCACGCGCACGCCCCGCCGGGCCGCGCGGATCAGCGCCTCGGCGATCTCGGCGCCCGCGCCGGTGCAGTCGAAGATGTAGGTTTCGAACTGGATGTCCGAGATCGCCGCATCCATGTCGGCCACCAGGGCCGGGAACAGGTCGCCGGAGCCCTGCAGTAGCGCGATGCGGTGCCCGCCGGAGAGCGCGGCCGGCGCCGCCCGCCGCCCGAGGCCGAAGCGCGGAGCCGGCCGGTTCACAGCCGGAACTCTGCGATCAGCGGCAGGTGGTCCGACATGCGCCACCAGATGCGCCCGCGCGGCACGTGCAGGCCCAGCGGCTCCATGCCGCGCACGTAGACGTGGTCCAGTTGCACCACCGGCAGACGCGCCGGGTAGGTGAAGGCGCGCTGCAGGCTCTCGTACTCCTGCAGGCCGAACTCCGCCAGCGCGCGCTTGACCTGCAGGCCCCAGTCGTTGAAGTCGCCGGCCACCACCAGCGGCGCGTCCGGCGGCACCTCGCGCGCCACGAAGCGCTGCAGCTGCGCCACCTGCCGCACGCGGCTGCCGGGGATCAGTCCCAGATGCACCACGATGGCATGCACGCGGCGCCCGTGCACCTCCAGCTCCACGTGCAGCAGGCCGCGCTGCTCGAAACGGTGGTCGGAAATGTCCTCGTGCTGGTGGCCGATCACAGGCCAGCGCGTGAGCAGCGCATTGCCGTGCTCGCCATGGCGCGTGACCGCGTTGGTGCGGTAGATGGCCTCATAGCCCTCGGGCGCGAGGAAGTCCGCCTGCGGCATTTCCGGCCAGCGCGCGAAATGCTGCGCGCCGCGGCGGTTCAGCTTGCGCACTTCCTGCAGGCAGACGATGTCGGCATCGAGCTGTTCCACCGCGTGGCCGAGGTTGTGGATCTCCAGCCGGCGGGCCGGGCCCACGCCCTGCACGCCCTTGTGGATGTTGTAGGTGGCGACCCGCAGAATGCCGCCGTCGTCCGGGACGTCCGTTGCTTCCATGGCGCGATTGTGGCCCAGGAGCGCGGCCCCGGGCATCTACTGCCCCCCGGGAAGCGGCAAAGCCCTACACTGGCGGATATCTCTAAAAGGCCGCGCCGCGGTCCTGCCATGTCCAGCGCCAAAGCCGCCGCCGTCCCTCCCGAATCGCAGGCCCTGGTCATCGACGGCAACGCCACGTCGCGCAGCATCCTCGTGGCGCAGCTGCGCGATTACGGCATCGGGCGCGTGGTGCAGTGCAGCCGGGTGCAGGACGCCCGCGCGCGGCTGGAGCACACCACCTTCGACTACGTGCTCTGCGAGCAGTACTTCCAGGAAACGGGCCAGTCGGGCCAGACGCTGCTCGACGACCTGCGGCGCGCCCAGATGCTGCCGTTCTCCACCGTCTTCTTCATGGTGACGGCGGAAGCCTCGTACGGCGCCGTCGCCGAAGCGGCCGAATCCGCGCTCGACGGCTACCTGCTCAAGCCGTTCACGCCCCTCGCGCTGTTCGAGCGGCTGTCGCTCGCGCGGCTGCGCAAGAACCACCTCAAGCCGATCTTCGACGCCATCGGCGAGGAGGACTTCGAGGGCGCAGCCCGCCTGTGCGTGGAGCGCTTCGAGGCCCGCCAGCCCTACTGGCTCTACGCGGCGCGCATCGGCAGCGAGCTGCTGCTGCGCCTGGGCCGGCACACCGAGGCCCGCACGCTCTTCGAGGCCGTGATCGACGCGCGCGCCCTGCCCTGGGCCAAGCTGGGCGTGGCCCGCGCGCAGATCGAGGCCGGCCAGGCGCCGCGGGCGGTCACCACCCTGCAGGGCATCATCGGCGAGGACGCATCGTTCGCCGACGCCTACGACGTGCTCGGGCGCGCGCAGGTGGAAATGGGCCAGTTCGACGAAGCGCTCGGCACCTACCGCACGGCGGCCCAGCTCACGCCCGACTCCATCGTCCGGCTGCAGAAGCTCGGAATGATGGCCCACTACCTGGGCGAGCGGGAAACCGCCACGAAGATGCTCGCGCGCGCGGCCGTGCTGGGGCTGGATTCCAAGCTGTTCGACTACCAGTCGGTGGTGCTGCTCGCCTTCAACCACTTCGACGCCACCGACCGCAAGGGGCTGGAGCGGTGCATGGCCGACTTCGCGCGCATCCGGGAGCGCCATCCCGGCAGCGAGCGCCTGCTGCGCTTCGAGAACGTCGTGCGCACCCTGCAGCTGATCCTGCAGCGGCAGTTCGGGCAGGCCGTCGCCGGCGTGCGGGCGATGGCGGCGGAGGCGTCGGCGCCGGATTTCGATTTCGAGGCCGCCTGCAACCTCATCGGCCTGCTGGCCGTGCTCATGCAGACCTCGATCGACCTGCCGGAAGCACCAGGCTGGGTCGACGCGCTGGGCATGCGCTATTCGAACACGCGCAGCCTGTGCGAGCTGCTGGCCAACGCGGGCAGCCTCTGCCCCGCGTATGCCGAGGCCGTGCGCGCCTGCCTGCCGCGCGTGAACCGCGCGGCCGAGGAGGCGATCGCGCACAGCCTGGGCGGCGACCCGGGCGGCGCCGTGCGCCAGCTGATCGTGCGCGCCCACGACACCCTCAACACCAAGCTGCTGGACCTCGCGCAGCAGGTGCTGACGCGCTACGCCGCACGGCTGGACCCGGCCCTGGTCGCGGCCCACGAAGCGGAGATCGCGGCCCTGCGGGAGCGCTGCGGTCACGCGCCGCCGCGGGCGATGCTGGGCCAGGGCACGGAGCGCAAGCCCGGCGAGCTGGTGCTGCGCACCGGCCGGGCCGCCGCCGCCCGTCCCGAAACCGTGCGCCCGTCCGCTGCTGCCGCTGCCGACACCGGCACCGCGGCCGGTGCCGCAGCCGCCGCCAGCGCGGACGCCGCCGACGTGCTCCGCCTGCGGCCCGCCTGAAGCAGACAGCCGGCACACAGCGCTGCCCTCGCCCTCGCCCTCGCCCGCCGTGCGCCCTCTCCCTCAGCGCCGGCCCGGCTGCGGCGGCGCGCCGGCGGCAAACCGCGGCAGCAGCAGGCACGCCTCGGCATTCGAGGGCGAGAAGCAGGCGAGCGCCGCCTCGCGCCACGGCAACCACTGCCAGGCATCGTGCTCGCGCGGGCTGAGCACCACCGGCGTGCCGGGCGGCACGCACAGGCCGAACAGCCGCTCGCGATTGCGCACCACGCCCGGGGCGTAACGGTGCCGCCACTGCGGCCAGATCTCGTAGTCGTTCTCCAGGAACCAGTCGGCCAGCACGTGCCCGGGCGCCCGGGCGTCGATCCCGGTTTCCTCGCGCACCTCGCGCACCGCGGCGGCCTCGAACGGCTCTTCCGGCCAGTCCTTGCTGCCCGTGACCGACTGCCAGTGCGGCTCGCCGCCGCCCGCGCGGCGGATCAGCAGCACGTCGAGGGCCGGCGTGTGGATCACCACCAGCACCGATTCGGGCAGCTTGAACGCGGCGGGCGATCCCTCCATCCGCCGCCTCAGCCGCCCGCCGGCCGCGTGCGCACCGGCACCGCGGGCGGCAGTTCCTTGGCCTGCAGCGCGCGCACCTGCGCGACGAGCTGGTTGTGCGCGTCGAGGAACGCGGCGGCGATCACCTTGCCCTCGTTGGTGTTGCTCCAGCCGGCCCCGGCGCCCCCGCCCAGGCGGCCCAGCACCAGCCCGCCCACGCCCAGGTCGGTGGTGCGCGCGGCGCCCGTCGCGGCCGCCACCTGCTCGGTGGTCTCGTTGTCCGACAGCAGCAGCGCCGTCTGCGCCTCCTTGAACTTCACCTGCTCGGCGAGGCCAATGAGGCCCGCCACGTCGCGCAGCCCCGGAATCATCGCGAGAATGCCGCCCAGGCCGCGGCCTGCGTCCTGCTCGCTGAAGGTGACGCTCGGAGTGAGCGTGTACTGCGCCTCATAGCCGCGGCCCTTGCGCACCGTGGATTCCTTGCGCAGCACGCCGGACTCGCGCAGGTCCTGCTCCTGCACGGTGCCGCGCAGGCCGGCGGAACGGTCCACCACGCGGAAGCACCCGCTCTGCTGGGCCAGCAGCTTGACCAGCGGCACGGGCGAGGCCGGCAACTGGTAGCCGGAGCCCATCATGTAGCCGTTCGGATTCTCGGCCAGCGCCAGCGTGGCCACCGGCGCATCGCAGCGCACCAGCTCGCGCGCGGCGTTGCGCGCGCCCTCCGGCCCGGCGGAGCCGCTCACCACCGAGCCGCCCTCGCCCAGCTCCGTCTTCTTTTCGCCGCAGGCCGCCAGGGCCAGCGCCGCCGCAACGAGCCAGGCGCTTTTCGCGAAGCCACGCATGTGTACAGCTCCTTGTCATGAGTTTTGGGGGCACTCCCAAAAAAAATGGCAGAAGCCGCGAGGCCCCTGCCATGGGATGGGAGAAACCGTTGCCGGCCTCCGGTCAGACGGCCTTGGCGGCGTCCGGGTTGCGCAGGCGGATGTGCAGCTCGCGCAGCTGCTTCTCGTCCACCGGGCTCGGCGCCTGCGTGAGCAGATCCTGCGCGCGCTGCGTCTTGGGAAAGGCGATCACGTCGCGGATCGACTCGGCGCCCGTCATCAGCGTGATGAGGCGGTCCAGGCCGAAGGCCAGGCCGCCGTGTGGGGGCGCGCCGTACTGCAGCGCGTCCAGCAGGTAGCCGAACTTGGCGCGGGCGTCCTCGGGCGTGAGCTTGAGGGCCGCGAACACCTTGCTCTGCACGTCGGCGCGGTGGATCCGCACCGAGCCGCCGCCCAGCTCCCAGCCGTTCAGCACCATGTCGTAGGCCTTGGCGATGCAGCGGCCCGGGTCGGTGTCCATCAGGTCCTCGTGGCCGTCCTTGGGCGCCGTGAAGGGATGGTGCACCGCCACCCAGCGCGCGTCGTCCTCGTCGTATTCGAACATCGGGAAGTCCACCACCCAAAGCGGTGCCCAGACGTTCTCGAACAGGCCGTTCTTCTTGCCGAATTCGCTGTGGCCGATCTTCAGGCGCAGCGCGCCGATCGCGTCGTTGACCACCTTCAGCTTGTCGGCGCCGAAGAACAGCAGGTCGCCGCTCTGCGCGCCGGTGCGCTTCAGGATCTCGGCGATGGCCGCGTCGTGGATGTTCTTCACGATGGGCGACTGCAGGCCGTCGCGGCCCTTGGCCAGGTCGTTGACCTTGATGTAGGCCAGGCCCTTGGCGCCGTAGATCTTCACGAACTCGGTGTACGCGTCGATCTCGCCGCGCGAGAGGCCGCCCTCTTCGCGCGCGCCGCCGGGCACGCGCAGGGCCACCACGCGGCCGCCCTGCATGTTGGCCGCGCCGGAGAACACCTTGAAGTCCACGTCCTTCATGACGTCGGTGAGCTCGGTGAATTCGAGCTTCACGCGCAGGTCGGGCTTGTCGGAGCCGAAGCGGAACGCCGCGTCCTGGTACGTCATGATCGGGAATTCGCCCAGGTCCACGTCCAGCTGGGTCTTGAACACCTCGGTCACCATGCGCTGGAAGATCGCGCGGATCTCTTCTTCGCCCAGGAACGAGGTCTCGCAGTCGATCTGCGTGAATTCGGGCTGGCGGTCGGCGCGCAGGTCTTCGTCGCGGAAGCACTTGGTGATCTGGTAGTAGCGGTCGTAGCCGG
>JAESGL010000250.1_pt1 | contig 43625 bp, 36 predicted proteins | sample 9269711 | NCBI WGS metagenome assembly JAESGL01 (sample SAMN14515918, study PRJNA621676) | algae metagenome | isolation source: Kastovskya adunca ATA6-11-RM4 and co-occurring heterotrophs from soil and... | place: Chile: Atacama Desert | collected 2011-06-27
CTGCCCGACATCTATATCGACCACGAGAACCCGAAGAAGCAGTACGACCTCGCCGGCCTCAACGCCCCCCAGATCGCCCAGGCCGCCCGAAACGCACTCGGACAGGACGCCTCCACCCAACCCGCGAGGGCGTAACCACACCGGACCTGCACCACGGGGTCCGGGGAGCCTCAGGCTTCCCGGCGGATGGGTCCGGGAAGGCGGCGCCTTCCCAGGGCCGCGCGCGCTGCTACCCCAGCACCTCCGGATTGATCACCGCATCCCGGTCCGGCCGCCCGGCGAGGAAGTCCAGCACGTTCCCCGCCGCGTCCCAGGCCATGCGCTGCAGCCCTTCCGCCGTGCTGGCCGCGACATGCGGCGTGACCACGAGGTTCTCCAGCGCCAGCATGGCGGGCACCTGCGTCATGGGTTCTACCCGCAGCACGTCCAGCCCCGCGCCGCCGAGCTGGCCGGAGCGGAGCGCGGCCTCGAGCGCGGCTTCGTCCACCAGCGTGCCCCGGGCGGTGTTGATGAGCACGGCGCCCGGCTTCATGGCGGCGAGGAAGGCGGCATCCACCATGCCGCGCGTCGCCTCGCTGGCGGGGAGGTGGAGCGAAACGATGTCGGCCGCCGCCAGCCCCTCGGCGCGGTCCTTCACCGCCTCATAGCCCGCGCCGCGGATGGTGCCGGCGGGCATGAAGGGGTCGTGCACCATCACCTTCATGCCGAAGGCGGCGCAGAGGCGGGCGACGCGGGTGCCGATCCGGCCGAAGCCCAGCACCAGCACGCGGCGGCCGCCCAGCTCGAAGGTGCGGGACTGGCCCTGCACGCGCCACTGGCCGGCGCGCACGCCCGCATCCACCGGGATCACCTGGCGCGCGACGGCCAGCATGAGCATCAGCGCGTGCTCGGCGACCGAGGCCGCATTCGCCTCGGGCGTGATCATCACCGCGACGCCGGCCCGCGTCATGGCGGGCACGTCCACCAGGTCGTAGCCGACGCCGTGGCGGCACACCATGCGGAGCTTCGGCGTCATGGCGAGCAGGGCGGAATCGACCACCGTGCCGCGCACGATGAGCGCCTCCGCATCCCGCAGCCGCGCCGCGAGGTCCGGGCCCGTGGGGGCGCCGGGGTGGTCCAGGGTGATGCCGGGCGCATCGAGCAGGCGCTGGATCCCATCGGGGTGGATGGGGTCGATCACGGCCACATGCGGCATGGGCTGGCTCTTCTCCTCAGGCGATCAGGGCTGGGTGGACCAGGGCGTCCGCTCGTAGAGGCGCTTCGCGGCGGCCTCCTCCTCGCGCACGGAGGCCTTGTAGGCGTCGCCGAGCAGGGGGCGCAGCGGGAGGTTCAGCCGCTCCGCCTCCGCCAGGAAGGCGGGATCGGCGAGGATCGCGCGGAAGGCGGCGACGAGCCGCTCCGCCATCTCCGCCGGCAGGCCGGGCGGGGCGACGAAGCCGCGGGCCGAGCCGCCGAGCACGTCCAGCCCTTGCTCGCGGAAGGTCGGCACCTCCGCCATGGCGGACCAGCGCGCGGGGGCGGCCTGGCCGAGGCAGCGGGTGCGGCCCTCGCGCAGCAGCGCCAGCCCCTCGCTGACATTGTAGGAGGCGACGTCGAGCTGCCCGCCCAGCAGGTCCCGGATGGCGATGGCCGTGCCGTTATAGGGAACATGCAGCGCCTTCACCCCGGCCGCCGCCTCGAAGGCGAGGAGGAGGAGATGGTCGTCCGAGGAGGTGCCGGCGGCGGTACCGACCGAGACGGCCTCGGACCGCTTGCCCGCCGCCTCGCGCAGGTCGGCCACCGTCCTTAGCGGCGAATCGGCGCGCACCCAGAAGGCCCCGGGGTCGTCCACGACATTGGCCAGATAGGTGAACTCCTCGGTCTTCCACCGCACGGCGCGCTCCAGCGCCTTGGTGATGAAGCCGAGGGTGGCGACGGCGCCGAGCGTGTAGCCATCCGGGCGCGCGTTGAAGATGGCCTCGTTGCCGATCTGCCCGCCCGCGCCGACGCGGTTGGTGACGACGAAATTCGCGCCCTGCAGGTGGTTCGGAAGGTACTTCGTCAGCAGCCGCGCCATGACGTCGATACCGCCGGCCGGCGGATAGGGAACGATGATCTCGATCGCGCGTCCCGCCGGCCAGGGGGCCTGGGCGAGGGCGGGGCGGGCCAGCGAGGCCGGGGCGAGGGCGGCGCCGGCCAGGAGGGCGCCGGTGAGGCTGCGGCGTGTGGTCATGGGCGTCTTTCTCCGTGGGGCGGCGCTTCGCGCTCTTGCATCCTGTCTCCACCCCATCCCGCGCGGCGGCAAGCCCCCCGGCGCATGGGTCGGCCCGCGCGGCGCCGCCTGCTATGCTGGGTGTTTCGTCACGGAGGACAGCCTTGCCCCAGCCCAAGCCGGCCAAGCAGCGCGCCGATGCCGCCCTGGTGGAGCGCGGGCTCGCGGAAAGCCGCACGCGCGCCCAGGCCTTGATCCTCGCGGGCAAGGTGTTCAGCGGGGAACGCCGGATCGAGAAGCCCGGCCAGGAGCTGCGCGAGGGCGATGCGCTGGAGGTGCGCGGCCAGGACCATCCCTGGGTCAGCCGCGGCGGGCTGAAGCTGGATCACGGGCTGCAGGCCTTCGGGCTGGATCCGAAGGGGCGCGTCTGCATCGATGTCGGAGCCTCCACCGGCGGCTTCACCCATGTGCTGCTGCATCACGGCGCGGCGAAGGTGTATGCGGTGGATGTCGGGCACGGGCAGCTGGCCTGGAGCCTGCGGAACGACTCCCGCGTGGTCGTGCTGGAACGGGTGAATGCCCGCTACCTCGAAGCCGCCCAGGTGCCGGAGCCGGTGGGGGCGGTGGTCTGCGACGCCTCCTTCATCGGCCTGTCCACCGTGCTGCCGGCGGCCCTCTCCCTGGCCGCGCCGGGCGCCTTCGCGGTGGCGCTCATCAAGCCCCAGTTCGAGGCGGGGCCCGGGATGGTGGGGAAGGGGGGTGTGGTGCGGGACCCGAATGTGCATCGGGCGGTCTGCGCGAAGGTGAAGGCCTGGTGGTCGGAGCTGCCGGGCTGGACGGTGCTCGGCATCTCGGAGAGCCCGATCACCGGGCCGGAAGGCAACAAGGAGTTCCTGATCGGCGCCCGCCGCGCCTGAGGCGGCCGGCTCAGTGCGTGGTCGGCTTGGCCTCGGCGGCGGTGCCGGGGGTGCTGCGGGACAGGCGGCCAGCCAGCGCCCAGACCCGGGCAGGGTCCATCTGCACATCCGGGTCGTTCAGAAGCCGGTCCAGCTCGGCGAGGGCTTTTTCCGCCTCGGTCTCTGTCACGCTCTTCCCTCCGTCTCGCAGCGCAGCATCGCCGGAACGGGAATGTATCTCCACGGTTTCAGTAAGCCTTTCCTTCACCAGTTGGTGAGGGGGAGCTAGCCGATGGAACAGAGAGCCGGAGCCAGGGCCCCATCCCGCGCCGGCGGGTGAGCGGGATTGCGGAAGCGCAGCTCGCCATCCGGCACGGCATCCGGTGGCGCCATGCCGAACATCTCCATGCGCGCGGCGCAGGAAACCGCCGCGACGCGCCGGGCCTCGGGGGTGGTGAGGAAACGGCGCACGGAACCCTCCAGCTCCATCCGCTCCCGCAGGCCACGCCATTCCTGGCGGCCCAGGTCGTCCAGGAACATGGCGAGGATACCCGGGCGCTCGCCACCCAGCCGCTCCGCGGCGGAGGCAAGGCGCCGGCAGACCGCCTGGGCGATGTCGCTCGCCTGCCCCGCCCGGGCGGCGAGGACGAGGATATTGCCATTCCCCTGCGCCACGGCGAGATGCGCTTCCGGCCCGAAGATCTGGCGCAGGGCCGTCGCGGGGACCGCCGCCTGGGCACCGGCCAGCAGCAGCGGGTCCAGCTTCAGCACGGCATCGGCGGCCGAATCCCGCCGGCGCCGGTCGCGCAGCATCTCGATGATCCGGCGCTGGAGGGTGGCAACGTCGAGCGAATCGCGCTTCAGCCCCTCGGGCAGAGTCATCTTCAGCACGTAGCGGCCGGGATGGGCGGCAAGCCAGGTCTGAAGGTCCGGGTTGATGCCGTCCACGAAGGCGCACCAGTCACCGCGCAGCACGGGGCGGCCCTCCTCGGCCGAGACGGTCTCGCAGGCGATCTCCGCCTCCTGCCCGTCGCGCGCGATGACGAGGTCATGCGGGGTGCCCTCGGCCAGGCCGGTGAAGCGCACCTCGAAGCCTCGCGCCCGGTGCCGCGACGCGACGCGGAGGAGGTGGAAGAGGGGGATGAGGTTCGCCTCGCCGGTCAGGCCGGAGAGGATGCGGCCGCGGAGCCGCTTGCGGGGTTCCGCCGGAAGGCTGTCCGCCAGCCGCACCGCTTCCCGTGCATAGGAGAGGAGCTGGCGCTCGGCCGGGCTGGCTTTCGCTTGCGCCTCCGGGGTGGAGAGGCGCTGCAGCGTCAGTTCCAGCGCGTGCCGTTCCCCGACCGCCCGCCCGGTGAGGGAGGGGGAGGCGGCGCGGCGGCCGATCTCGGCCAGGCGGGCCCGCCAGCGTTCCGCCCCGGCCAGGCCGAAAAAGCCGGCCAGCGCTTCCCGGCCGGAAGCCGGCCGGGGCTCAGCGGAGGGGTCGGGAATCGGCATGGGGATTCACCTCATCAAGGCGCCCCAATTACCCGACTGTTTCACTCGGATAAAGACCGTTCCCTGTCAGTTTCTCGGGAGGCGGGTCGAGACCGGCGCATCCGGCACCTGGGCGCGGTGCCGCAGGAGCGCGTCGGCCAGCACGCAGGCCATCATCGCCTCGCCCACCGGCACGGCGCGGATGCCCACGCAGGGGTCGTGGCGGCCCTTGGTGATGAGGTCGCGCTCCTGCCCGTGGCGGTCCACGGTGCGGCGCGCGACGAGGATGGAGGAGGTGGGCTTCACCGCGAAGCGCGCGACGACCGGCTGGCCGGTGGAAATGCCGCCCAGCACGCCGCCAGCATGGTTGGCCAGGAAGTCCACCGTGCCGTCCGGGGCCATGCGCATCTCATCGGCATTGTCCTCGCCGGTCAGGGCGGCGGCGGCGAAGCCCTCGCCGATCTCCACGCCCTTCACGGCATTGATGGACATGAAGGCGGCGGCGATCTCGGCATCGAGCTTGCCGTAGATCGGGGCGCCCAGCCCGGGCGGGAGGCCCTCGGCCACCACCTCCACCACGGCCCCGACGCTCGATCCCGCCTTGCGCAGGGCGAGGAGTCGCTCCTCCCAGCGGGCGGCGGCCTCGCGGTCCGGGCAGAAGAACTCGTTCTCCTCCACCGCGCGCCAGTCCCACTTCGCCCGGTCCACCGAATCCCCGCCCATGGCCACCAGGGCGCCCCGGATGGTCACGCCCGCGCCCAGCACCTTGCGCGCCACCGCACCGGCCGCAACGCGCATGGCGGTTTCCCGGGCGGAGGAGCGCCCGCCGCCGCGATAGTCCCGGACGCCGTATTTCAGATGGTAGGCCAGGTCCGCATGGCCCGGGCGGAAGCTGTCGGCGATTTCGCCATAGTCGCGGGACCGCTGGTCCTTGTTCTCGATCATCAGCGAGATGGGCGTGCCGGTGGTCAGCCCCTCGAAGGTGCCGGAGAGGATGCGGACCTCATCCGGCTCCTGCCGCTGGGTCACGAACTTCGACTGGCCGGGCCGCCGGCGGTCCAGCCAGGGCTGGATGTCCGCCTCGGTCAGGGCGAGGCCGGGCGGGCACCCATCCACCACGCCGCCAATGGCCGGGCCATGGCTCTCGCCCCAGGTGGTGACGCGGAAGAGTTGGCCGAAGCTGTTATGCGACATGGGCGGGGAGTGGCGCTCAGCCCTTCTCGATGGTGATATCGGGCGCGTCCGGGTTCTTCATGCCGATGATGTGGTAGCCGCAATCGACATGGTGGACCTCGCCCGTCACGCCGCCGGAGAGCGGGGAGAGGAAGTAGAGACCCGCACCGCCGACCTCCTCCAGCCCCACATTGCGGCGCATGGGCGAATTGTACTGGTTCCACTTCAGGATATAGCGGAAGTCACCGATGCCGCTCGCCGCCAGCGTCTTGATCGGGCCGGCCGAGATGGCGTTCACCCGGATGCCCACCTCGCCGAGATCGGCGGCCATGTAGCGCACGCTCGCCTCCAGCGCGGCCTTGGCCACGCCCATGACGTTGTAATGGGGTGTCCAGCGCTCCGCGCCGAGATAGGTCAGGGTCAGCAGCGACCCGCCCGGCTTCATCATCGCCGCCGCGCGGCGGGAGACCGAGACGAAGGAGAAGCAGGAGATGTCGAGCGCCTGGAGGAAGGCCTCCTTCGGCGTGTCCAGGTAGCGCCCGCGCAGATACTGCTTGTCCGCGAAGACGATGGCATGGACGAGGAAGTCGATCCCGTCCCAGCGCTCGGCCACCTTGGCGAAGGCGGCGTCGATGGCCGCCTCGTCCGAGACGTCGCAGGGCACCAGCAGGTCGGAGCCGACGCTGGCGGCCAGCGGGCGCACCCGCTTCTCCAGCGCCTCCCCCTGATAGGTGAAGGCAAGCTCCGCCCCCTGCGCCGCCGCGGCCTGGGCGATGGCCCAGGCGATGGAGCGGTCATTGGCGACGCCCATGATGATGCCGCGACGGCCCTTCATGAGATCGCCCTTCATGGGCAGGAGGGCGGCATCGGCCACGGGTTTCGCATCGTCCATGGGGCGTCCTCCAGCTCAGGCGGGCATCGGTTGCGACGGGCGGGGAAGGGTGGCACACCGGATGGAACGGAACAAGGGGCCGAACGCATGAGCCTGACCACCGAGGTCCCCGCCGGCGAGGCCTATACGGCCGGCATCCCGGACGCGGCCGAACCCTATGGCCTGTTCGAGGCCTGGTTCGCCGAGGCCGTGGCGCGGGAGCCGAACGACCCGAATGCCATGTGCCTGGCCACCACCACGGCGGAGGGCTGGCCCTCCGCGCGCATGGTGCTGCTGAAGGGCCGCGACGAGGCGGGATTCGTCTTCTACACCAACGAGCAGAGCCGGAAGGGCGGGGAGCTTCTCGCCAATCCGCGCGCCGCGCTGTGCTTCCACTGGAAGTCGCTGCGGCGGCAGGTCCGGGTGGAGGGCCGGGTGGAGCGGGTCAGCGCCGCCGAATCCGACGCCTATTTCGCATCCCGCTCCCGCGGCTCCCGCATTTCGGCCGCCTCCTCCGAGCAGTCCCGGCCGCTGGGCTCGCGCGCCGAGTTCGAGCGCCGCATCGCCGAGACGGAGTCCCGCTATCCCGGGGAGGACGTGCCGCGCCCGCCGCATTGGGGCGGGTTCCGCCTGCTGCCCAGCCGCATCGAGTTCTGGCAGGACATGCCCTTCCGCATGCATGACCGGCTGGTCTTCGAGCGGACGGAGGCGGGCTGGACGACGCTTCGCCTCTACCCGTGACGCGGCCTTGACCATCCCGGCCGGCCAGGCCGCGGCGGCGGCGCTGCTGGCGCGGCTGACAGGGGGAACGGCGCCCGTCGAGACCCATATCTCTGCGGTCTTCGTTGGCCCGGACCGCGTGCTGAAGCTAAAGAAGGCGGTGAATCTCGGCTTTCTCGACTTCACCCGGCCCGAGGCCCGGCGCCGCTATGCGGAACGCGAGCTGGCGCTGAACGCGCCGGCCGCGCCCGAGATCTACCGTGCCGTCCACGGCATCCCCGCCGCCGCGGACCGGCTGATCCCCCCGGATGATCCGGCCGCCGTCGAATGGGCCGTCGAGATGGCGCCGGTCCCGCCCGGCGACTTCCTGGACGCGCTGGCGGCGCGCGGTGGCCTGGACGGGCCGATGCTGGATGCCCTGGCCGATGTCGCCGTGGCGCTGCGCGGCAGCTATGGCCCGCCGGTTTCCGCCGCGGACCCCGTCGCGCGTTTCGATGCCGTGCTGCGGGGCAATGCGCGGGCCGCGCTGGAAGCCGGGCTGGACCTGCTCCGGGTGCTCCGGTGGCGGCGGCAATCGGGGCGGTGGCTTCGGCGGCTCGCTCCGCTGCTGCGCGCCCGCGCCGCCGAGGGGCGCATCCGGCGCTGCCACGGCGACCTGCATCTCGGGAACCTGTTGCTGTGGAAGGGGCGGCCGACCCCCTTCGATGCGCTGGAGTTCGACGAGGAGCTGGCCAGCATCGATACGGGCTACGACCTCGCCTTCCTGCTGGCCGACCTGATGCGGCGCTGCGGGCGGGCGGCGGCCTGCCGGGTGCTCGGCCGCGCCGTCGGCGTGGGGGACGATGCGGGGCTCACCGCGGCCCTCCCGCTCTGGCTCTCCACCCGCGCGATGATCCGCGCGCATTGCCTTGCGCGGCTTCCGGGCGGGATGGAGGGCGGGTTGGCTTTCCTGGCGGATGCCGAGGACGCACTGGCGCCGCCGCCGCCCCGCCTCATCGCGGTCGGCGGGCTGCAGGGCACGGGCAAGACCCGGCTTGCGCGGGCGCTGGCGCCACGCTTCGGTGCCGCTCCGGGCGCCCTGCACCTCCGCAGCGACGAGATCCGCAAGCGCCTCGCCGGCATCCCGCCTGAGAGGCCGCTGCCGCCCGCCGCCTACACCGAAGCCGCGAGCGCCGCCGTGCATGCGGCGCTGTTCGAGGAAGCGGCGATGGCGCTGCGCGGCGGCCATGCGGTCGTGCTCGACGCCGCCTTCCTCGACCCGACACGCCGTGAAGGGGCCGAAGCGGTGGCGCGTGCCACCGGCGTTCCATTCTGCGGACTCTGGTTGGAGGCGCCGCTCGAAACGCTGCGCGCGCGGATCGCGGCGCGCCGCGGCGATGCCTCGGATGCCACCCCGGCCGTGCTGGAATACGCCGCCGCCCAGCCCCTCGGCGCCATGGGCTGGCACCGGATCGACGCCTCGGCGGACCCCCTGGCGGCGGCGCTTGAGGCGGCCCAACTTCAACTATGCTAGACCTCCCCGTGCCGCACCGGATTCGGTGAGGCACGGGGAGGGGGCTTCACGCACCCTCCGCCGGGTCACGACGGGAGCACTGCCACCATGGCCTACCGCCGCATCCTCCTTCCCCTCACCGGCACGGCCGCCGGCGAGGCCGCGCTGCAGACCGCCGTGATGACCGCGCGCATATGGCACTCGCATGTGCACTGCATCCATGTGCGCGTGGATGCGCGGGACGTCGCGCCGCTGGCCGGCGAGGGCCTTTCGGGCGCGATGATCGAGGAGATGATGGCCGCGACCGAGCGCGAGTCCGGGGATCGCGCCAGCCGCGTGCAGGCGCTGTTCAACCGCTTCGTGGACGGCAAGGACGTGGTCCTGGCCAGCTCCGCCGAGGCCGCCGAGAAGGCGGATGCCGCCACCCTGTCCTTCGCCTCCGTCGCGGGGCGGGAGGAGGATCTGGTGGCGCAGGAATCGCGCCTCTACGACATGGCCGTCGTGCCGCATCCGGATGCTGGGGAGGATGTCTCCTCCTCGGACGCGCTGCACGCCATCCTGTTCGACAGCGGCCGCCCCGTGCTGATCGCGCCGCGCATGCCGCCCTCCAGCATCGGCGCGCGGGTCTGCTGTGCCTGGAACGGCACGGCCGAAAGCGCGGCCGCCATCGCCGCCGCCCTTCCCTGGCTGCACCGGGCGGAGGCCGTGCGCATCCTGCACAGCCGCGACTACCAGCGGCGCGGACCCGATGTGAAGGGCATCCTCTCCTATCTCCGCTGGCACAACATCGCGGCCGAGGCGGTGGAGTTCCAGCCCATCACGCGGGAGGTGGGCGCCGGCCTGCTCGGGGCTGCCCGCGACTTCGGCGCCGACCTTCTCTGCATGGGCGCCTACAGCCATTCGCGCATCCGCCAGCTCATCCTGGGCGGCGTGACGCGGCATGTGCTGGAGAACGCGGACATGCCCGTGATGATGTGCCGCTAAGGGACGCCGGGGGCGGGCGTTCTGCGCCCGGCTCCCTTCAGCTGGCCGCCTCGATCTCCTCGCGGCGCATCTCCAGCTCCAGCCAGCGTTCCTCCGCGGTGGCCAGCGAGGCCTGGCGCTGCGCGAGCAGTTCGGAGGCCTTGGCGAAGCGCCCGGGGTCCCGCGCATAGAGCTGCGGATCCGCGAGGATGTCGTTGAGCTTCGCGATCTCGGCCGAGAGCTTCTCCATCTCGCCAGGCAGGGTCTTCAGCGCCTGCCGCTCCGCCATGGTGAGGCGCGGCCGCGCGGCCACGGCGGCGGAGGCCGCTTCGGCGGGGCGCCTCGGCGCGCCGGCGGGGGCGGGGCCATCATCCGCCCGGGCACGCACCCCATGGCCCCGTTGCGCCACCATGTCGGAATAGCCGCCCGCGTAATCCTGCCAACGCCCCTCGCCCTCATAGGCGATGACGCTTGTCGCCACCCGGTCCAGGAAGTCGCGGTCATGGCTGACCACGAGCACGGTGCCGGCGTATTCCGCGATCATCTCCTGCAGCAGGTCGAGCGTCTCGAGATCGAGGTCGTTCGTGGGCTCGTCCAGCACCAGCAGGTTGCTGGCGCGGGCCATGGCGCGGGCCAGCATCACCCGCGCCCGCTCGCCGCCCGAAAGCACGCCCAGTGGCGTGCGCGCCTGCTCCGGCAGGAAGAGGAAGTCCTTCATGTAGCCCACCACATGCCGTGGCGTGCCGCCGACATGCACCATGTCCCCGCGTCCCTCGGTCAGCGCGTCCGAAAGGGTCATGGAATCGTCCAGGCTCGCCCGGCGCTGGTCCAGCGTGACCATCTCCAGCCCCGTGCCCAGGCGGACCTCCCCGGAATCCGGCGGCAGCTCCCCGGTCAGCATGGTCAGCAGGGTGGTCTTGCCCGCGCCGTTCGGGCCGACGATGCCCACGCGGTCCCCGCGCAGGATGCGGACCGAGGCGTCGCGCACCACCGGCCGGCCGCCATAGGATTTCGAGATGCGTTCGGCCGAGACGACGAGGCTGCCCGAGCCATCCGCCTCGCTGGCGGCCAGCCGGACCCCGCCCTGCGGCCCGCGGCGCTGCCGGTGCTTCTCGCGCAGCGCCTGCAATTCGCCCACCCGGCGCATGTTCCGCTTGCGCCGGGCCGTGACGCCGTAGCGCAGCCAGTGCTCCTCCCGGACGATCTCCCGCGCCAGCTTGTGGGCGTCCCGCTCCTCCTCCTCCAGCACCTGGTCGCGCCAGGCCTCGAAGCCGGCGAAGCCCTGTTCCAGCCGCCGGGTGGTGCCCCGGTCCAGCCAGACCATGGCGCGGGAGAGCGACTCCAGGAACCGCCGGTCATGGCTGATGAGGACGAGCGCCCCGCGCATCGAGGAGAGCTCCGCCTCCAGCCACTCGATCGCGGGCAGGTCGAGATGGTTGGTCGGCTCGTCCAGCAGGAGGATGTCGGGGGAGGGGGCGAGCACCGCCGCGAGGGCGGCCCGCCTTGCCTCGCCGCCGGAGAGCCGGGCCGGTTCCTCCTCACCGCTCAGGCCGAGCTGCTCCAGCAGGTAGCGGGCCCGGTACAGGTCGTCGCCCGGGCCGAGCGCCGCTTCCACATAGGATAGGGTGCTGGCATGGCCGGAGAGGTCGGGCTCCTGCGGGAGGTAGCGCATGGTGGTCCCGGGCTGGACGAAGCGCGTGCCGCCATCGGGCGTCACCAGCCCGGCCGCGATCTTCAGCAGCGTGGATTTGCCCGAGCCGTTCCGCCCCACCAGCGCCAGGCGCTCGCCCGCCGCGACGGACAGGGTGGCGTCGCGCAGGAGCGGCGTGTTGCCGAAGCCCTGCCGGATGCCCTGAAGGAGAAGGAGAGGGGGTGCCATGCAGCGGCATATGGCACCGTCCCGCCGGCAAGGCACGGGGGCGCCGCCGGCAGTCCACCGGTCGATGCGGGAATGTCTTCCCGAAAACGTGATCGGCGGTTATGGAGCGGGTGCAGCCGGAGGCCGCGGCGGGGCCGCGATAACCGGATCTTAACGGCGGGCGCGACAGGCTGAGGACATGCCGATCCACATTCCGCGCCGAGGCGCGCTGGGCCTGCTGGGCGCGGCGCTCGCGGCCACCGCGCCTGCCGGGGCAGCCCGGGCCAATGAGGCGGCGCGCGATTGGGCCGCCTTCAAGGCGCGCTTCCTCTCCGCCGAAGGCCGCGTGATCGACAACGGCAACGCCAACCAGTCCCATTCCGAGGGGCAGGGCTGGGGCCTGGCCCTGGCCGAGCACCATGACGACCGCCCGGCCTTCGACAGCATGCTCGCCTGGACCCGCCGGAACCTCCGGCGAGAGACCGACTGCCTGCATTCCTGGCGCTGGCGCCCGGATCGTCAGCCCGCGGTGCAGGACACCAACAACGCAACCGATGGCGACCTCTTTATCGCCGCCGCCCTGCTCCGGGGCGGCCGCCGCTGGTCGGATCCCGCTCTGAAGGAGGAGGGGACGGCGGTCGCGCGGGACGTGCTGCGCCTGCTGGTCCGCCGCGCCGGCGGGCATCTCGTGCTCCTGCCCGGCGCGCACGGCTTCGAGCACCGCACCCAGGTGATCATCAATCCCTCCTACTACGCCTATCCCGCCATCGCCGTGCTGGCGGAAGCCGTGCCCGACCCGGCCTGGCTGCGCGTGGCCAGCGACGGGTTGCGGCTGCTGCGCAGCGCGCGCTTCGGCCGCTGGGGCCTCGCGCCGGACTGGCTCGCCGTGTCCCGAGAGCATGGCGCGGTTGCGCCCGCGCCAGGCTGGCCGCCCCGCTTCTCCTATGATGCCGTGCGCGTTCCGCTGTGGTTGAGCTGGGCCGGGCTCGCGGATGAGTCGGCGGTGGCCGCCCCGCTGGCGTTCTGGTCTGATGGGAGCCTGCGGCAGGTGCCGGCCTGGGCCGATCTGACCACCGACAGCGTCGCGCCCTATTCCGCCGGTTTGGGGGTGCTGGAGATCGGGCGTTTCGCAGCGCGGCAAAGAGGGCTGCGGTGGACCGTGGAACGGCCCGACACACCCACCGTCGGCCGTGACTATTATGACACAGCGCTGGCGCTGCTGGCCCGAATGGCGGCGGCGGAGAGGCAGAGGGCGCTCTAAATCTGTAGGATTGACGCAAAATTAAGATAGAGTGGGGAAGTCGGCGGCCGAATCTGGCGCTGCGACGGACGGAGTGCGGCTCATGCGCCAGGACACGGATGTTGCCCGTATGGCGGCAGCCCTGCGGACCCCATCGCTGAAGTACCGCAGCTTCGGCAACGAGCCCGTCCGTCACCCCCAACCCACTCCGCCGCCCGCGGAGGAGAGCGCCTTCGACGCCCTCGGTGACGCCCTCGCCGGCGCCCACGAGCTCGCGCCGGATACCGTGCTGGGCGCCTCCGAGCCACCGCCCCCGGCGCCCCCCGAGCCCTTCCCCCCGCCGCCGGCCTATTCGGTGATGCCGGCTGAGGCGCCTGCGGCCTACAGCGCCCCCGTTCCGCCTCCACCCGAGCCCTTGCCGCCGGTTCCGCCTCCGCAGCCAGCCCAGGCGGCGCCAAGGCCCCACCTGCCCGTGCCGCCCGCGCCGCCGCCGCTGCCGCCTGTGCCGGAGCAGAGTCTGCTGCAGGTCTTGCTCGGCAGCCAGGCCCCGATCGTGCCCCCGCGCCCCTTGCCGCCCGTCGCCGCCATGGCCCCGCCGCCCGCCCCGCCGCTGCCCGCCAGCCCGGCGCCGGCACCCGTGCCCCTCGCGTCGCCCCCGCAGCCGCCTCTCGCCGCGGCGCCCGCGCCGCAGCCGGGGCCCGTGCTGCCGATGCTGGCGGCGCTCGGGACCGGTCCTGCGGTTCCGCCGCCGATGCGGGCTGGCGGAACCACCGGCTCCTCCCTGCTGGATGCGCTGATGGGCTTCGGTCCCGGCGCCTCCGCCGCCCCGATCCACTACCCCCTGCTCGATGCGCTGGGGGAAGCGATGCGGGGCAGCCCGGGCGATCCGTCCCCCCGCCACTGGCCGGCCGCGCGGGTGGATCTCGCGCTTCCGGATCTGCTGCGGCGCGTCGCTGCCGGCGTCCGCTTCGCCCGCAGTGCAGCCTGAGTTCAGGAGCAATCCCGTGTCGCTGATCTGCTTCGCGTCGCCCAAGGGTGGGGTCGGCAAGACCACGCTCACCGCCAATCTCGCCGACGCGTTGCAGCGCCTGGGCCACCGGGTGCTGGCGATCGACCTCGACGCCCAGAACGCCCTGCGCCTGCATTTCGGCGTGCCGCTGGCGGACCGGGCCGGCTTCGTCTCGGGGCTGATGCAGGGGCCGGGCGACTGGCGCGCGCATCTCCGCCAGACGCCCTCGGGCGTGCTGCTGCTGCCCCATGGTGCGATGGACCTCCGCGGCGCGCTCGACCTTGCCGGGGCCCTCGACCGCGATCCGGACCTGCTGGGCAACCCGCTGCGGGAGATGCTGGCCGAGCCGAACCTGGTGGTGGTGGCGGACCTGCCGCCCGGCCCCTCCCAGGCCCTGGCGCTGCTCGCGCCCATGGCGACGATGGTGATCGGCGTGCTGCAGGCCGAGGCGATCAGCGCGGCGCTGGTGCCGGAGATCGAGAGCGGGCGCTTCCTCGGTACGGGCACCATGGCGGCGCTTCTCGCCGGGCGCCTGCGGGTGGTGCTGAACGGGGTGGACCTCTCCTCCCGCCTGTCGCGCGCCTCCGCCGAGGCGGTGGCGCGGCATCTGGGCTTCCGCATGCTGGGGGCGATGAGCCGCGAGGAAACGGTCGCCGAAAGCCTGGCCTGCCAGCGCCTGCTGCTGGAGCACGCGCCGGAGAGCCGTGCCGCCTCGGACCTGAAGGAGATCGCGCGCCTGATCTCGGCGGCGCTGCCCCCGCCCGCCATGGTGGCGCCCGCGCCGCAGCCCATGCCTGAGCCGGCCGGCCTCTCTCAGCCGATGCCCGCCCCGCAGCAGCCCACCATCGAGGCCAGCCGATGAGGCGCCTTCGCCGCTCCGCCGGCGGCAGCGTCTGGCTCGGCCGCATCGCGGTCGCGCTGGGCTTCCTGATCGCGCTGCCCTTCATCGTCGCGCCGCTGGAGGCGGAGCAGCAGGCCTGGGTGGCGGTGGGCGGGCTGCTCGTCTTCGCCATCACCTCGCTCCTGCCCGGGCGCGGCTCGCTGGTCTTCCTCGCCCTGCTCTCGGGCGTGATCTCCACGCGCTACATCTATTGGCGCATCACGGACACGCTGGACTACACCAACTTCTGGTCCACCTTCCTCGGCACCGGCCTGCTGCTGGCCGAGATCTATGCCGTCGTCGCGCTGCTGCTCTCCTACCTCCAATCCCTCTGGCCGCTGGAGCGCCGCCCGGCGCCGCTGCCCGAGGACCCGGAGGAATGGCCCACCGTCGACATCTTCATCCCCACCTATAACGAGCCGCTGGAGGTGGTGAAGCCGACCGTCTTCGCGGCGATGGCGATGGACTGGCCGCGCCACAAGATGAACGTGGTGCTGCTGGATGACGGAAGGCGCGAGGAGTTCCGCGCCTTCTGCGAGCAGGTGGGCTGCGGCTACATGATCCGCCCGGACAACAAGGGCGCGAAGGCCGGCAACATCAACCACGCCCTCGCGCGGACGGATGGCGAATACGTCGTCATCTTCGACAGCGACCACGTCGCCACCCGCGCCTTCCTGCAGATGACCATGGGCTGGCTGCTGCGCGACGCGGGGCTGGCGATGGTGCAGACCCCGCACCACTTCTATTCGCCCGATCCCTTCGAGCGGAACCTCGCCTCCGGCACGCGCGTGCCGAATGAGGGGCTGCTCTTCTACGGGCTCATCCAGCAGGGCAACGACCTCTGGAACGCCGCCTTCTTCTGCGGCTCCTGCGCCGTGATCCGGCGCGTGGCGCTGGAGCAGATCGGCGGCGTGCCGACCGATACGGTGACCGAGGACTGCCATGCCAGCCTCAAGATGCAGCGGCTGGGCTGGCGCACGGCCTATCTGCGCCTGCCGCTGGCCGCCGGCCTCGCGACGGACCGCCTGATCGCGCATATCGGCCAGCGCATGCGCTGGGCGCGCGGCATGGTGCAGATCTTCCGGATCGAGAATCCGCTGCTGGGGCCGGGGCTGCGGATGACGCAGCGGCTCTGCTACGCCGCCTCCATGTGGCACTTCCTCTTCCCCGTGCCGCGCTTCATCTTCCTCACGGCGCCGCTCGCCTTCCTGCTCTTCGGGCAGAACATCATCGCGGCCTCGCCGCTCGCCATCGTGGCCTATGCCGGGCCGCACGTCGTCCATGCGGTGCTGACCAATTCCAAGCTTCAGCAGCGTGTTCGGCACTCCTTCTGGTCCGAGATCTACGAGACGGTGCTGGCGCTCTATCTGCTGCCGGTGGTGCTCACCACGCTGCTCGACCCCAAGCGGGGCAAGTTCAACGTGACCAACAAGGGCGGCACGCTGGAGGAGGGCTATTTCGACCTCCGCGCCACCGGGCCGAACTTCATCCTCGCGGTCATTCTCGTGCTGGGGCTGCTCTCGGGCATCTACGGCATGGCGGCGAATGACTACGAATCCCTGGAGTTCCAGGCCAACGCGCTGAACACGCTCTGGGTCGTGCTCTCGCTGCTCACCGTCCTGGCCGGGCTGGCTGTCGGCCGCGAGCGCCGCCAGGTGCGCGAACGCGCGCGGGTGGGCGCTGTCATGCCGGTGGGCGTGGTGCTCCCGGATGGGCGGCTGGTCCCCGGACAGACCCTGGACCTTTCGCTGGGTGGCGCCGCGATCGCCGCCACGAGGCCGGACGGCCTGCTCGACAATGCCCTCGTGACACTGGAGATCGACTTGGGTCCGGAACGCGTAACGATCCCCTCCGAAGCCCTGCGCTGGCAGGATGGCCGCCTGCAGGTCCGCTTCGCGCCGCAGGACATGCGGGATGAGGGCAACATCACCCGCATCGTGCTCGGCCGCGCCGACGCGTGGGTGGATTGGGACGACGTCCGCGAGGACCGCCCGCTGCGCTCCCTCGGTGAGGTGGTGCGCAGCATCGGCGGCCTCTTCCGTGGCGACAGTCAGTTCTCGCTCCGTGCCCGCCGCGCCCGGCGCCAGGCCGCGGCCCGCGCGGCGCGGGCGCAGGCGCCGCGCCCCGCCGCTCCCGCCATGGCTCCCGGCCGGGGCGCCGAATCCGCGCAGCGCCGCGCGAGCGAGCGCGCCCGCCGCTCCGCCGCGCTTCTGCTCGCGCTCGCGCTCGGCCTTCCGCTCCCGGCCACCGCTCAGCCGTCGCGGCCGCAGGCGCCGCCTCCGCCGCCCGCGATCAACCAGGGCACGGCCTTCGCCCCGCCGCCGCCTCCGGGCTCCCCGGCGCCGGCGCCCTTCGCGCCCATTCCCGCTCCGGCGGGCGTGCCGCAATACGCCCCTTCGCCCCAGCCGCCCGCCGCCGCCCCGGCCACGGCGCCGGCTGTCGCCCCGCCCCCGGTGCTCGTCGCGCCCTCCGCCCCCATGACCTTCGGCGGCGAGACGACGCCGAGCGCGGGTTCGCGCACGGAGACGCGCACCCTGCGCCAGCTCGGGCTTCGCAGCCCGATGCAGCTTCGCGGCCTCGCGGACCTCCAGGGCATTCTTTTCGGCATCCGCTCGGATGAGGTGGTGACCTCGGCCAAGCTGACGCTGCAGGGCGCCACCAGCCCCGCGCTGATCCCCGAGCTGTCGCAGATCGCGATCACGATGAACGAGCAGTTCGTCGGGACGATCACGCCCGATCGCGCGCGCCCGGCCTTCGGCCCGGTGGAGTTCCAGATCAACCCGGTCTTCTTCGCGGACAGCAACCGGCTGAACTTCCGCTTCACCGGCCGCTATGCGGTGGAGTGCAACGACCCGCTCTCCGGCCTGCTCTGGTCCACGGTCTCCGACCTCTCGACCCTGCAGCTGACGCTGGAGCGGCTGCCGCTGAACCGCGACCTGGCCCGCCTGCCCGAGCCCTTCTTCGACCCGCGCCTGCTGCGCGAGCCGCTGGTGCTGCCCGTGGTCATGGCCGAGGGTGCCGGCAACGACGCGGTGCGCGCCTCGATCGTCGCCTCCTCCTGGTTCGCGGTGCAGGCGGATTACCGCGGCGCCAGCTTCCCGGTCAGCGCCGTCGTCCCGTCCCGCGGGAATGCCATCGTCATCGCGACGGGCTCGGATTCCCTGCCGGGGCTGACCCTGCCGCGGATGGATGGCCCGACGCTGGCGATCATCCCCAACCCGAACGATCCGAACGCCGTCCTGCTGCTCGTCGGCGGACGCTCCGGCGCCGAAGCGGCCACCGCCGCCCAGGTGCTGGCCACGGCCAAGGAAGGTCTCTCGGGCGAGACGGCGACGGTTGCCGTGAACGACCTGCCCGCGCGCCAGCCCTATGACGCGCCGCGCTGGATCCGCAACGACCGCCCGGTCCGCTTCGGTGAGCTGGTGGATCCGTCGGAGCTGCAATCCTACGGCTACGCGCCCGGCCCGGTTTCCGTGCCCTTCCGCACGGCGCCGGACCTCTACACCTTCCGCGACCGGAACCTGCCCGTGGACGTGCGCTTCCGCGCGCCTCCGGGCCCGATCCTGGACCTGGCGGTGTCGCGGCTCGATGCGGCGCTGAACGACGTCTACCTGAAGTCCTTCCCGCTGCGCGAAGGCGAGGCGGGCTGGCCCTGGAACTGGGTCTACCGCACCGTCGGCAATGCCGGGGCGGAGCGCGGCGAGGGGACGGTGGGGCTGCCGCCCTATCTCGTCTTCGGCCTGAACGAGCTGCAGTTCCGCTTCGACCTGCGGCCGCTGCACCGCGGCGATTGCGTGAGCGTGCCGGGCGACATCCGCTCCTCGATCGACCCGGACAGCACGATCGACCTCTCCGCGGCCTATCGCTACACGGAGCTGCCGAACCTCGCCTATTTCGTCGGCAGTGGTTTCCCCTACACGAAGATGGCGGATCTCTCGACGACCGCCGTCGTGCTGCCGGACCGGGCCTCGGCGCTGGAGATCTCCTCCACGCTGAACCTGATCGGCCGCCTCGCTGCCATCGTTGGCTACCCGGCCACCCGCATCGAGGTGGCGCGGCCGGGCGGGCTGGACGCGGTGTCCAACCGGGACCTGCTGGTGGTCGGCCCGCTGAACCGCCAGCCGGCCCTGTCCAGCCTGCTGCGGGACGGCCCGATCACGGTCGAGGGCAATCGCGTCAGCGTCGCCCTGCCAGACATGCTGGAGAGCTTCCGCAACATCTTCCTCACCGATGACCGCCGCCTGGATCGGGAGCGGCTGACCGCCACGCTGGGCGGCGCGCCGGGCGAGGGCAGCGGCATGCTCATCGGCTTTCAGAGCCCGCTGAACTCGGACCGCTCGGTCATCGCCCTCACCGGCTCCAGCCCGCAGGGGATGGAGGCGATGATCGGCGCCCTGCGCGACCCAGAGCAGCAGCCGCGCATCCAGGGTGACCTCGCCTATGTCACCAACGGCCAGGTCAGCTCCTTCAAGGTCTCGCGAAACTATGGGGTGGGCAGCCTTCCCATCACGCTGCTGCCCCAGCGCTACCTGACCACCCGGCCGGACCTGATGCTCGGCCTCCTCGTGATCGCGGCGCTGGTCATCGCGATCCCGCTCTACTGGACGCTCCGCAAGCGGGCGATCCGCCGGCTGAGGATCCGTTCATGACCTCGCTCCGCCACCATCTTCTCGGCGCCGCCGCCACCGCGGCGCTCCTCGCCGCCGGCCCGGCCTTCGCGCAGGGCAGCGGCGTGCAGGTGCTGATCGAGCAGGCGGGGTTCTGGCGCGGCCAGGGCCAGCCCGCCCGCGCGGCGGCGGCGCTGGAGCGGGCCCTGACGGCCCAGCCCTCCCACCCCGAGGCGCTGGCCGCCGCGGCCCTGACCCAGTTGGAGTTGGGCGACATGGCGGCCGCGCGCGGCCTGCTGGAGCGCCTGCGCCAGGCGGCTCCGGGCGATGCACGGCTGGTCCGGGTGGAGGAGGCGCTGCGTGGTGCTTCCCGCCCGCCGGAACCGGCGCCGGTTGCCGAGGCCATGGCCGGCCGGAAGGCGCTGGACGAAGGCGATCTCGCCCGCGCCATCTCGGCCTTCGAAGCCGCGCTGGCCCGGAATCCCGAGGACCGTGCGGCGCTGGGCGGGCTCGGCCTCGCCCGGCTTCGCCAGGGTCGCCCGACGGAGGCCCGCGACCTCCTCGCCCGCGCCTCCGCCGGTGACGCCGCCGAGGCGCGCGGCTGGGCCGCGTGGCTGGACGAGGCGGCCTTCGCGGCCGAGCTGACCGAGGCACGGCGCCAGATCGCGCTCGGTGCCGCCGAGGAGGCCGAGCGCACGCTGCTGCGCGCCACCCGGCGTGAGGTGGCGGGGCTGGCCGAGGCGGAGGCGCTGCTGGGCGATCTCGCCCTGCGCCGGGACGAGTTGCAGGAGGCGGAGGCGCGCTTCCGCGCCGCCACGTATCGCCGCCCGGGCCTGCCCGCCGCGCGCTCCGGGCTGTTGGAAAGCCTGCGGCGCCAGAACCGCATCGCCGAGGCCGACGGCCTGCAGCGGGAGATGGCCCATGCCGCCGAAGGCCGCGCCGAGGCGCTCCGGGCCGAGGCCGCGCGCACGGAGGACCCGGAATCCGCCATCACCCTGCTGCGCGCCGCGCTGGCTGCCGCGCCCACCAGTGCGGGGGCACGGCTGGACCTCGCCCGCATACTGGCCCGCCAGGGCCGCGCGAATGAGGGGCGCGGGGTGATGGAGGCAGGGCTTTCCGCCACGCCGGCGCCCGAAGCCATCCAGGCCGCCGCCCTCTATGCCGAGGAGGAGGGCCGCTTCGCCGAGGCGATCCGGCTGCTGGAGCGCGTGCCGGACCGGGTGCGCGGCAGCGACCATGCGCGCCTGCTCCGGAGCCTGCGCTGGCAGGCCGAGACGGCGGAGGCGATGCTACAGGACCCGGCCGGGATGCGCGGCGCGCTCCTCGCCATGGCCGCCCGGCCCGACCCTACAGGCGAGGCCCAGCTTCGCGCCCTCCGCGCCCTGCTGCGCGCCGGTGACCGGGATGGCGCGGCCGAGGCCGCCCGCCGTGCCGGCTCAGGGCCGCGCGTGGCCAACCCGGCGCTGCGGATCGCCCTGGCCGCCACGCTCGCCGATGCGGGGCTGGATTCCGAGGCCGAGGCGCTGCTGCGCCCGCTGGTCGCGGAGGCCGGTCTTTCGGCGGCCCAGCGCCGCCAGCTTGCCTCCCTTCCCGGAGGGGCGCTGCCGCAGCTTGCCGCCGCCCCGCAGCGGGCGACGCCGCCGGTGCAGGCCGACCCGCCGCGCCTCTACCAGGGCGCGCGGGACCCCCGCGTGGCGGGCCGGATCGCCGAGGCTGTGCTGCGGCGGGACCCGCGCAACGCGGAGGCCCGGCTGGGCGCCGTGGAAGCGGCACTGGCCCAGCGAGACCTGGAGGGCGCGGAGGCGCTGCTGGCCGAGGGCCGGCTGCTGAACGGCACCGATCCCCGCCTCTCCGTCATGGAGGCGCGGCTGGCGCGTGCGACGGGCGACCGCCGCCGCGCCCAGACGGCGCTGCAGCTCGCGGCCGATCAGCGGCGCGCCCAGATCGGCGGCGCGGCCGAGACGCCCTATCGCCGCACGATGCTGGCGGGCGACGCCTCCGCCGGCGCCTTCATGCCGGCCGACACCAGCCCCGCCAGCGCCGCGGTCGGCGAGGTGACGCCGAGCCAGCTTCGCGCGTCGGAGGACCCTCTGCTGAGCGAGATCGGCCGCCAGCTGGCCGAGGTGAACGAGGAGGCATCCGGCCGGATCGTGCCGAACTTCGCCTTCCGCGCCCGCTCGGGCGACCGGGGCCTGGAACGGCTGAGGGAGTATGGCGGCGGCGTGGAGGCCGCCCTTCCGCTGCCGACCATTGGCGGGGAGCTGAGCGCGCGCGTGCAGGCGGTGACCATCGACAGCGGCCGGCTGGATCCCTCTGTGGGCAACCTGCGCCGCTTCGGCACCAATGCGACGATCCTGCCCAACGCCGCCACCGCTATCGGCGCTGACCAGGCCGCGGCGCTGACCCCGCGCGACCATTCGGCCACCGGCACCAGCCTGGGCGTCGCCTATGCGCGGAACGGCGTTTCGGTCGATCTCGGTTCCACCCCGCTCGGCTTCCGCGAGCAGAACATCCTTGGCGGTATCGAGTTGACGCCGCGACTGGGCGAGAACCTCCAGCTGCGCCTGCGGGGCGAGCGTCGCTCGGTGACGGACAGCCTGCTCTCCTGGTCCGGCATGCGCGACCCGCAATCCGGGGCGAGCTTCGGCGGCGTCGTGCGCAACACCGGCAGGGCCCAGCTGGAATATTATGACGGCCGGTTCGGCGCCTATGCCGGCGGCGGCTACTCCAGCATCACCGGCCACAACGTCGCGGACAACACGCGGATCGAGGCCGGGGCGGGGGTGAACTACGCCCTGATCCGGGACCAGAACCGGGAACTCGTGACTGGCCTGGACCTGATCTACTACTCCTACGACAAGAACCTGCGCCTCTTCACGCTTGGCCATGGCGGGTATTTCAGCCCGCAGGACTACGTCGCAGCCTCCATCCCGGTCGATTACCGGGAGCGCCGCGGGAACTGGGCCTATCGCCTGGGCGGCAGCATCGGCGTGGCGCATTTCCGCGAGAGCCGCATGCCCTACTATCCCACGAACGGGGCGTTGCAGGCGGTGGTAGAGTCCCAGGCGGCCACGGATCCCTCCATCTCCGCCTTCTACCCCGCTCAGCGGCAGACCACGGTCACCGCGGGCCTGCGTGGCGACCTGGAATATGCCATCACGCCGTCGCTCCGCGTCGGTGCCTCGGTTCGCTATGACCGCGCGGCCGATTTCGATGAAACGCGGGCCCTGGTCTACGCCCGCTTCCGCTTCGACCCGTGAGGAGGCGCCGCGCCGATGACCTCCAACCATGATGCCCGCCCGGATTGGGAGGGCTTCCTCCGCGCCCTGCTGGATACGCTGGACGCCCATATGCCGCCCGAGGAACGCGCGGTGCTGCTGCGCGCGATCGGGACGCAGATCGCCGCGCTGTCGCCCCTTCCGCCGGAGGACACGCTGGCCGGGCTCGAGGCGCGGATGAACGAGCGGCTGGCCGTGCCGCGCTGGGGGTCGGTTTCCATCGCCCTGGATTCGGACGGTCCCGCCCTCGTCCTCACCCATGCCACCCCGCCCAGCCTGCCGAGCCTGCGGGACGGGCAGGGGGAGTGGATCGGCCCCGTGCTCGAAGGGCTGCATGGCGGCTGGATCGGTGCCCAACCCGGCGCCGAGCCGATGGTCGAGACCCATCTGGTCAGCGCCGGCGAAGGTCGGATGGTGCTGCGTTACGGGGCCTGAGGCCTCCGCGCCCCCGGGATGCGCTGGCCCGGGGCCGCGGCTAGGCCGCCCGGCGGTCGCTCAGCCTGCCGCGTCGCCCGCCTTGTGCTCGGGCACGCCCAGCGCGTCGGACAGGCGCACCGTGGCGCTGCCGGGGCGCGCGGCGCGGGGCTGGTCCGGCCCCGGGCTCCAGCCGGTGAGGGTGAGGAGGCGGATCGTCACCGGCGTTCCCTCCGGCCCAGCCGGGAGGGCCGCGAGGGCGGCGGGGAAGAGCTGCCGGGGCGGGATGCGGCCATCGCGCGAGAGGATGGCACTCGTCTCCCCCGCCGCCTGAAGGTCGCGCAGCAGCAGCAGCGGGTTTCGGTAGGCCAGGGGCACCTCCTCCAGATCCGCCACCGGCAGGGCGAAGCCGGCCCGTTGCAGCAGCGCGGCGCCGTCCCGCAGCTCGGGAAAGGGGGAGACCCGGGGGGATGCGCCGCCACGAAGGGCGGAATCGGCCGCCGTCAGCGCCTCCCGCAGCGGCTGGAGCGTGCCCAGGGCAGGCAGGGTGGCCAGGAAGAGCCCGTCCGGCGCCATCGCCCGGCGGATCTGCGCCAGGGCGCCGGGCAGGTCGTTCACCCAGTGCAGGCAGAAATTCGCGACCACGAGGTCGAAGCTGGCGGCCGCGAAGGGCAGCCATTCCTCATCCCCCGCCACGGCCAGCGCCCCCGCCCCGGCCACCTGCCGGGGGGAGAGGTCCATCGAGGCGACGAAGGGGATGCCCCGGTCCCGCAGGGCGGGGGCGACCAGGCCGCGCCCGCCGATCTCCAGCGCGCGGCCGAAGCGGCGGGTCGTGTCGTCCAGCCGGTCCAGCAGCCGTGCCGCCAGGGCTTCCGCCACGGGCGCCACCCGGTGCTGCGTGGCCGCCGCCCGGTCGCGCCGGCGGCGGAGCAGGGGCCGGTCGAAGATGAAGGGCGTCGCGCTCATGCCCCGCATATGTCGCGGCGGCCCTCGCGCCGCCAGGGGCGCGGAACTAGTATCGGCGCGGCGCGTGCGCTTCGGAGGGGGACGATGCGGGTGGCGGCCATGGAAGGCGCGGCACGGCTGGCGCGGCTTGGGGGCAGGGCGGTGCTGGATGCGCTGCTGCCCCCGCATTGCCTGTCCTGCGATGCCCGGGTGCTGGAGCAGGGAACCCTGTGCGCGGCCTGCTTCGGCGGGCTGCATCTCATCGTCCCGCCCTTCTGCGATTGCTGCGGCCTGCCCTTCGAGCATGAGGGGGAGGGGGAGGATGGCCTCTGCCCGCGCTGCGTGGCCGCGCCGCCGGCCTTCGGCCGGGCCCGGGCCGCCTTCACCTATAACGAGGCCATCACGCGCCTGGTCCTGCCGCTGAAGCATGGGGACCGGACGGAGCTCGCCGCGCCGCTCGCGCGCCATATGGCGGCGGCCGGGGCCGCGCTGCTGGCCGAGGCGGAGGTGATCGTCCCGGTCCCTCTGCATCGCTGGCGGCTGTTCCGGCGCCGCTACAACCAGGCCGCCCTGCTCGCGCGGCAGGTCGGGCGCCTGGGCGGGCGGCCGGTGGTCCCGGATGCGCTGCGGCGGCTGCGGCCGACACCTTCCCTTGTCCCGCTGGGCGCGGAGGCGCGCCGGGCGGTGATGCACGGGGCGATCGCGGTCGCGCCACGCGCCCGGCGCCGGATCATCGGGCGCCGGGTGCTGCTGGTGGATGACGTGCTGACCAGCGGCGCCACGGCCGATGCCTGCGCGCAAGCCTTGCTGGAGGCCGGTGCGGCGGAGGTGGAGGTCCTGGCCGTGGCCCGCGTGCCCGATCCCCGCCGCAAGCCCCTCCTGGGTGCTGCCGCCGGTGCCTTGAAGGGCGGGCGGGCCTCACCGACATGACGCCCATGGCCCAGATCGAGATCTACACCATTCCCTTCTGCCCCTATTGCGAGCGCGCCAAGGCGTTGCTGAGCCGCAAGGGCGCCGCCTTCGAGGAGATCGACGCGCCGACCGGCTCGGCCGCGCGCAAGGCCGCCATCGAGCGCTCCGGCGGGCGGACCACGGTGCCGCAGATCTTCATCGGCGGGCAGGCCGTCGGCGGTTCGGACGACCTGGCGGCGCTGGACCGGGCCGGCAAACTCGACGCGCTCCTGGCGGCCTGACGGGTTCTCTGGCACTCTGGTTTCCGGAGTGCCAGAACGGGCGGCAGCACCGCCCCCCATCCCTTAAGAATACGAGATGATCCACTACCAACTTCGCTGCAGCCAGGAGCATGGCTTCGACGGCTGGTTCAAGGACAGCGCCGCCTTCGACAAGCTGGCGGCGGCCGGGATGGTGGACTGCCCGGTCTGCGGCGACACGGCCGTGCGGAGGGACCTCATGGCCCCCGCCATCGCCCGGCCGCGTGCGGAACCCGCGCCCCTGAGGGCGCCCGAGCCCCCGCCGCCCTCCGCCCCGCAGGAGGTGGCGGCCACGGCGGGCCCGATGCCGGCGCAGATGGTGGCCCTGTTGCAGCGCATGCGGGCCGAGGTGGAGAAGAACTGCGACCATGTCGGCCGCGACTTCGCCGAGGAGGCCCGGAAGATGCACCGGGGCGAGAGCGAGCGGCGCGGCATCTATGGCGAGGCGACGGCCGAGGAGGCCGAATCCTTGGCCGATGAGGGTATCGAGATCGGCCGCATTCCCTGGGTGCCCCGAGCGGACGGCTGATCCGCGCGGCTAATCCTTCCGGGCGGCGATGATGTAGTTCACGGCCGTGTCGCGGCTCTCCCGCCAGCCGCCGGTCAGCGGGTCCGGGACCATCCCGGCCACATCCACCACCCGCAGCCCGGCGCGGCGAAGCCCGGCGCCCAGCTCGGCGGGGGTGACGAACATCCGCCAGTCATGCGTGCCGCGCGGCAGCAGCCGCAGCAGGTATTCGGCCCCGAGCTTGGCGAAGAGAAAGCTCCGGGCCGTGCGGTTCAGGGTGGAGAGGAAGACCATCCCGCCCGGCCGGGTGGCGCGGGCGAGGGAGGCCAGGAAGGCATCCCGGTCCGCCACATGCTCGATCACCTCCAGCGCCGTCACGGCATCGAACTGGCCGGAAAGCTCCTCCGGGCGCCCCTGGCGGTAGTCGATGGACAGGCCCTGGCCGGCGGCATGGAAGCGCGCGGCCTCCAGCGCGCCCGCGGCCATGTCGAGGCCCGTGACGCGGGCGCCGCGGCGGGCGAGGGCCTCGGCGGCCAGCCCCGCGCCGCAGCCCACATCCAGCAGCGTCAGCCCGTCCAGCTCCCCCGGGTCGCGGCCGAAGGTGCCGCCCAGGCGCTCCGCGATCCACCGGGTGCGGAGCGGGTTCATCGCATGCAGCGGGGCCATGGGCCCGCGCGGGTTCCACCATTCCGCCGCCAGCGCGTCGAACTTCGCGACCTCGCTGTCCAGCACCGTGCCCGCCGGAACCGCACCACCCGCCATGGGAATCCCCCAGATCGCCCGCCCAGGTTGCTCAAGGGGGCCGGGGCCGGTATCTGTGCCGCCCCGCGCCGGGACGCAACCCGCGCGAACCCCTTTCCGGCAGCTCTCTGATCCCCGATGGCCCGTATCGTGATGAAGTTCGGCGGCACCTCCGTCGCCGACCTGGACCGTATCCGCAACGTCGCCAGCCGCGTGAAGCGGGAGGTGGATGCCGGGCATGAGGTGGCGGTGGTCGTCTCCGCCATGTCGGGCGTGACCAACCAGCTGGTGAAATGGTGCACCGAGCTGTCGCCGCTGCATGACGCGCGGGAATACGACACCGTCGTCGCGACCGGCGAGCAGGTGACGACCGGCCTCCTGGCCATCGCCTTGCAGACGCTGGGCGTCGATGCCCGGTCCTGGCAGGGCTGGCAGGTGCCGATCCGCACCGATGGCGCCCATGGCAAGGCGCGGGTGGAGGAGATCGAGGGCGAGCGGCTGATCGAGCGCATGGGCCAGGGCCAGGTGCCGGTGATCGCCGGCTTCCAGGGCATCGGCCCGCGCGAGCGGATCACGACCCTCGGGCGCGGCGGCTCGGACCTCTCGGCGGTGGCGGTGGCCGCGGCGGTGCGGGCCGACCGCTGCGACATCTATACCGATGTGGACGGCATCTACACGACCGACCCCCGGATCGTGCCCCGCGCGCGCAAGCTGGCCGCGGTGGCCTATGAGGAAATGCTGGAACTGGCCTCGGTCGGCGCGAAGGTGCTGCAGACCCGGTCGGTCGAGCTGGCGATGAAGCAGAAGGTGCGGGTGCAGGTCCTGTCCTCCTTCGAGGACAAGCCGGGCTCCCTGGTGGTGGACGAGGACGAGATCGTGGAACAGCCCCTGGTGACGGGCGTCGCCTATTCGCGCGACGAGGCGAAGGTCACGCTGCGGCAGGTGCCGGACAAGCCCGGCATCGCGGCGACCGTGTTCGGCCCCCTGGCCGATGCCAATGTGAACGTGGACATGATCGTCCAGAACCTCGGTTCCGACGGGACCACGGACATGACCTTCACCGTGGGCAAGGCGGACCTGCCCCGGGCCCGCGAGGTGCTGGAGAAGGCCCGTGGCGCGATCGGCTTCGCCGATGTGCTGGCCGACCCCGAGGTGACGAAGATCTCCATCGTCGGCATCGGCATGCGCAGCCATGCCGGCGTGGCCGCCACCATGTTCAAGACGCTGGCGGAGAAGGGGATCAACATCCAGGTCATCTCCACCAGCGAGATCAAGACGAGCGTGCTGGTCGGCGCCGAGTACACCGAGCTGGCGGTGCGCGCCCTGCACACCGCCTATGGACTGGACGCCCCGGCCTGATGCCGCCCCTCAGCACCACCGACCTGCCCGCCATCCCCGCCGCGCAGGGCAACACCCCCGCCTCCCAGGCGGCCGCGGCGGCCGAGGCCACGGCACCCGTCGCGCCGCCCGCCACGCCCCCCGCCAATGACGCGGCGCGGGCGCGGCTGGAGCGGCTGATGGCCCGCGGCGCCGCCTTCCTGGGCAGCCGCGTCGCCATCATGGGCGGCGCCATGTCCTGGATCAGCGAGCGCAACCTCGTTGCCGCCCTGTCCAATGCCGGGGCCTTCGGCGTGATCGCCTGCGGCGCGATGGAGCCGCCCCGGCTGGCCGAGGAGATCGCGGCCACCCAGGCGCTGACCAACAAGCCCTTCGGCGTGAACCTCATCACCATGCATCCGCGCCTGGATGAGCTGGTGCAGGTCTGCCTGGACGCGAAGGTGGGCCATATCGTCTTCGCCGGCGGCATCCCGCCCACCCCCGCCATCCGCAAGTCGAAGGAGGGTGGGGCCAAGGTGGTGTGCTTCGCCCCGGCGCTGGCCCTGGCCAAGAAGCTCGTGCGCTCGGGCGCGGATGCGCTGGTGATCGAGGGCTCCGAGGCTGGCGGCCATATCGGCCCGGTCTCGCTCAACGTGCTGGCGCAGGAAATTCTGCCCGCCATGGCCGCCGAGGTGCCGGTTTTCGTCGCCGGCGGCATCGGGCGCGGCGAGGCGCTGCTCTCCTATCTCGAGATGGGGGCGGCCGGCGCGCAGATTGGCACGCGCTTCGTCTGCGCGACGGAGAGCATCGCCCATCCGAAGTTCAAGCAGGCCTTCATCCGCGGTGCCGCGCGGGATGCGCTGCCCACCGTGCAGCTGGATGAGCGCTTCCCCGTCATCCCCGTTCGCGCGCTGCAGAACGAGGGCACCAAGCGCTTCCTCGAACACCAGGCCGGGGTGATCCGGCGCCACCAGTCCGGCGAGCTGGACAAGGTCGCGGCCCAGCTGGACATCGAGCATTACTGGGCCGGCGCCCTGCGCCGCGCCGTGATCGACGGCGATGTCGAGAACGGCTCCCTGATGGCCGGGCAGAGCGTCGGCATGGTCACGAAGGAGGCCCCGGCGGCCGAGATCCTGGCCGAGCTGATGGACCAGGCCGCCGCCGTTCTGGCGCTGCGGGCCTAGGCTCCGGCCCGGGCGGAGGGGCCAGGCCACCCCTGGCCCGAAGGAGAATCGGGCCGGGGCTTCCTTGCTCCCGCGCGCCGCGTTAGAGGTCCGTTTCCACCCCTAGAAGTTCCGTTTCCCCGATGGTGAAGCCCGACATGACGACGGCGGAAGCGGCCCGTGTGGGCGAGGAGCTGCGGGACGCCCGGCTCGCCCTGGGGGCGACGCTCGACGAGGTGGCGGATAACCTCCGCATCAACCGCCGCTACCTCGCCGCCCTTGAGGAGGGCCGCAGCCGCGACCTGCCGGGGCCGGCCTATGCGCTCGGATTCGTCCGCACCTATGCCCGGGCGCTTGGCCTCGACGCCGACGACCTGGCCCGCCGCTACCGCGAGAACGGCCCGGCGCGGGTCGGCCGCACCGATCTGGTCTTCCCCGAGCCGGTGCCCGAGCGCGGCATCCCGGCGGGGGTGGTGATCCTCGTCGGCGTGGTCATCATGGTCGGCGCCTATGCCGCCTGGTGGCGCTGGAGCGGCTCCGCCGACCGCACGGTGGACCAGGTGCCGCCGCCCCCTGCCCGGATCGAGCAGGCCGCGCGCGACGCCCGCCCGAGCACGCCGCAGAATGACACGGCCCCCGTGCTGCCGCCCACGCTGGGCCAGGCGACGCCCGGCGCCGGCTCGGGCCGGCCGGGCGTGACGCCCCCGCCGCCGGGCGGCCCTGGCGCCGCGCCGCAAGCCGCAGCCCCGGGCGCCCAGGCTCCGGCGGCGCCCAGCGGGCCCGCCGCCTCCCCGGCCGTCAGCGGGGGGCGCCCGCCGGGCTCACCCGCGCCGAACGGCCCGGTCGCGGCCGCCCCTGGCCAGCCCGCCACCCCCGCCGCGCCCGCGCCGCCGCCTCTCGCCCCCACCACTCCCGCCGCCCCAGCGGAAGCGCCGAACCGGATCGTCCTGCGCGCGACCGAGGAGGCCTGGGTGCAGATCCGCGACTCGCGCTCGGGCCAGACGGTGATGAGCCGGGTGCTCCAGCCGCGCGAGACCTATGCCGTGCCCCTGCGGGAAGGGCTGGTGCTGACCACCGGCAAGGCCCAGGGGCTGGAACTGGTGGTGGACGGGCAGGTCAGCCCCGCGCTCACCGGCCGGACCGGCGTGGTGCGCGACGTGGCGCTGAACCCGGACCAGCTCCGCCAGCCCCGCAACGGCGCCGCCCCGGCCGCCGCGCGCTAGTTCGCGCGGCTGCGCCGGCGGCCCGGATGCGGTAACCTCATCGTCCCTTGGCCATGGCGGGTTGGCCTGCCATATCCAGGGGGCATTTCGGGGAAGCCCGCGCATGTCGTCCTACCGCCCGTATCAGCATATCGAGCGCCGCAAGTCCCGGCAGATCATGGTGGGCAAGGTGCCCGTGGGTGGTGACGCGCCCATCACCGTGCAGACCATGACCAACACCCCGACCGAGGATGCCGAGGCGACCATCGCCCAGATCCGGCGCGCGGAGCTGGCCGGGGTGGATATCGTCCGTGTCTCCTGCCCGACGGAGGAGGCGACCGCGGCGCTGGCCGAGATCGTGCGCGAGGTGAATGTCCCGATCGTCGCGGATATCCACTTCCACTACCGGCGCGCCATCGAGGCCGCGAAGGCGGGCGCGGCCTGCCTCCGCATCAACCCCGGCAATATCGGCTCGCCCGAGCGGGTGAAGGAGGTCGTGAAGGCCGCCCGGGACTATGGCTGCTCCATCCGCATCGGCGTGAATGCCGGCAGCCTGGAGAAGCACCTGCTGGAGAAGTACGGGGAGCCCAACCCCGAGGCGCTGGTCGAGAGCGCCCTGTGGCATGCCGACCACCTGCTCCAGAACGACTTCCACGAGTTCAAGATCAGCGTGAAGGCCAGCGACGTGTTCCTGGCCGTCGCGGCCTATCAGCAGCTGGCGGATGCCTGCGACCACCCCCTGCATATCGGCATCACCGAGGCCGGCGGTCGCCGCACGGGCACGGTGAAGTCCTCCATCGGCCTGGGCAACCTGCTCTGGGCCGGCGTCGGCGACACGCTGCGCGTCTCCCTCTCGGCCGAGCCGGAGGAGGAGGTGCATGTGGGCTGGGACATCCTGAAGTCCCTCGGCATCCGCCATCGCGGCGTGAAGATCATCTCCTGCCCCTCCTGCGCCCGGCAGGGCTTCAACGTCATCAAGACCGTGGAAGCGCTGGAGGAGCGGCTGGCCCATATCGAGCAGCCCATCACCCTCTCCATCATCGGCTGCGTGGTGAACGGGCCGGGCGAGGCGCTGATGACCGATATCGGCCTGACCGGTGGCGGCGCGGGCACGCACATGGTCTACTCGGCCGGCAAGACCAGCCACACGACGCGGAGCGATGAGATGGTGGACCACATCGTCGGACTCGTGGAACAGCGGGCGGCGCTGCTGAAGGCCCAGAAGGACGCGGAAAAGGCGGCCGAGGCGGTCGGTGACATCCCCCTCTCCGTGCAGGCGGCCGAGTGATGCCCTCCGCCGAGCAGGATCCCCACCCCGTCCTCGCCGCCATGGAGCAGGCGATCCTCGACCTCCTGGAGGAGTTCGAGGAGGGGCACGGGCCGTTGGATGAGCGGGACGCCGAGGTCTTCGCGGAGGCCAGGGAGCATCTGCGCCGGGCGGTTTCGGTGCTGCGCGAGGGGTGAAAGCCGCCAGCGATCGCCCTTAGGATCCGCCCCTACCGGGGCTGGCCCTAGTGGTGGCCACCCAGCCCGAACTGCATGAACCAGGCCAGGCCGCCCAGCACCAACAGCCCCGGCACGACCAGTGCCAGCAGGGCGAGGCTGGCCAGCCATGGCCGGCCGCGGCGGGCCAGCGCCCCACCCCCCGCCAGCGCGCCCCCCGCCCAGGCCACCATCCCCAGGCTGAGCAGGACCGAGGCGCCATTCCCCGGCTCGGTCGCCAGGGTCCAGAGCAGCAACAAACCCGCCGCTGCCGCGATGAGGATGCCGAGGGCAAGGAGCAGCCGGTAGAGGATCATGCCCAGGCGTAGAGAGGCCGGGCCGCGCGCGTCAAGCCATGGCCGGCCACCCCGGGGGGTAGGGACAAGCCTGCCGGGCGGTGCTAATCCGCCGCCACCATGGCGAAACCCGACCTCCAGCCCGCGCGCGGCACGCATGACCTGATCGGCGAGGAGTTCCGCCGCCACCATCACGTCATCGACACGGCGCGCCGCATCTCGGCCCTGTATGGCTTCGAGGAATGGGCGACCCCGATCTTCGAGGACACCCGCGTCTTCGCCCGCACCCTCGGCGAGACCTCCGACGTGGTGACGAAGGAGATGTACACCTTCGAGGATCGCGGCGGGGAAAGCGTGACGCTCCGCCCCGAAGGCACGGCTGGCGCCTGCCGGGCGCTGGTGACCAACGGGCTCACCCAGACGAACCTGCCGCGCAAGGTCTTCTATGCCGGCCCGATGTTCCGCTACGAGCGGCCACAGAAGGGCCGCTACCGCCAGTTCCACCAGATCGGCTGCGAGGTGATGGGCGCGGCCGAGCCGCTGGCCGATGCCGAGGTGATCGCCTGCGGCTGGCACATCCAGCAGGCGCTCGGGATCGACAGCGGCGCGGTGCTGGAGATCAACACGCTTGGCGACGCGCCGAGCCGCGAGGCCTACCGCGCCGCGCTGGTCGCCTATTTCCAGGCCTCGGCCGACAGGCTCTCGGAGGAGAGCCGGACCCGTCTGGAGAAGAACCCGCTCCGCATCCTCGACAGCAAGGATGCCGGGGACAAGGCGCTGGTGGCCGGCGCGCCCACGATCGAGGCCCATCTCACCGAGGCGGCCTCGGCCTTCTATGCCGGGGTGAAGCGCGCCCTGGACCGCTTCGGCGTGCCCTATCGCGAGAACCCACGCATCGTGCGGGGCCTCGACTACTACAGCCACACTGCCTTCGAATTCGTCACCGACCGCCTGGGGGCCCAGGGCACCGTCATGGCGGGTGGCCGCTATGACGGGCTGGTGGAGGAGATGGGCGGCCCGCCCACGCCTTCCGTCGGCTGGGCGGCGGGGGTGGAGCGCCTGTCCATGCTGCTGGAGGCCGTGCCGGCCTCCCCGCGCCCTGTCGCCGTCATCCCGGTGGGGGAGGCGGCCGAGGCGGCTGCGCTGGATGCCGTGCAGTCGCTCCGCCGCGCCGGCGTGGTCGCCGAGGTCGGCTATAAGGGAAACCTGAAGCGCCGGATGGAGCGCGCCAACCGCCTCGGCGCCCGCGCCGCCGTCATCATCGGGGATGAGGAGCTGGCCGAAGGCGTCGCGCAGCTGCGCGACCTCGATGCCGGCACGCAGGAGCGGGTGCCCCTGGCCGAACTCGCGGCACGGCTCGGCTGATGGCGCTTCCCGCGAAGCTGGACCGCCTCCTCACCCGCGCGGAGGAGCTGCGGCACGAACTCGGCACCGCCGATGGCAGCCGCTTCGGCGCGCTGTCCAAGGAGCTGGCCGAGATCGAGCCGGTGGTCGCCAAGGTGCAGGAGCTGCGGGACGCCGAGCGCGCCCGGAACGATGCCGAGGCGATGATGGCCGACCCCGAGATGCGGGAGCTGGCCGAGGCGGAGTTCTACGAGCAGCGCGACCGGGTGCCCGCGCTGGAGCACGAGATCCGCATCATGCTGCTGCCCCGGGATGCGGCGGATGAGCGCTCCGCCATCCTGGAGGTGCGGCCCGCGGCCGGCGGCGACGAGGCCGGGCTGTTCGCCGCGGAGTTGTTCCGGGCCTATCAGCGCTATGCCGAAAGCCAGGGCTGGCGCTTCGAGGTGCTGGAATGGGACGAGGCCGAGGCGGGCGGCGTCAAGGGGGCCAGCGCCAACATCACCGGGCGCGGCGTCTTCGCGAAGCTGAAGTTCGAGAGCGGCGTGCATCGCGTGCAGCGCGTGCCGGCCACCGAGACCCAGGGCCGCATCCACACCTCCACCGTCACCGTGGCCGTGCTGCCCGAGGCGGAGGAGGTGGATGTGCAGATCAATGAGAGCGACCTGCGCATCGACACCTACCGGGCCTCGGGCGCCGGCGGGCAGCATGTGAACAAGACGGACAGCGCCGTCCGCATCACCCACATCCCCACGGGGACAGTGGTGGCGATGCAGGAGGAGAAGTCCCAGCACAAGAACCGCGCCAAGGCGATGAAGGTGCTGCGGGCCCGAATCTACGAGGCGCAGCGCCAGGCGCTGGCCGGCGCCCGCGCCGCCGACCGCAAGGGGCAGGTGGGCACGGGCGACCGCAGCGAGCGAATCCGCACCTACAACTTCCCCCAGGGCCGCGTGACCGACCACCGGATCGGGCTGACGCTGCACAAGGTGGACCGGGTGATGATGGGGGAGTTCGAGGAGATCTTCTCCGCCCTCATGGCCGAGGACCAGGCGGCACGGCTGGCGGCGGAGGAGGGGTGAGCGGCTGCGAGCCGGGGGAGTCCGTCGGGGCTTTTCTCTGCCAGGCCGGCCAGCTGCTGCGCGGGGCGGCGGTGGAGGCTCCTCGGCTCGAGGCGCGGCTTCTCCTCGCCCATGCCATGGGCTGCCGGCAGGAGGACCTGCTGCGCGACCCCCGCGCGCCCGTGCCGCCGGAGGCGCAGGCGCGATTCCAGCAAGCCCTTGCCGCCCGCGCCCGGCATGTTCCCATGGCCCATCTGCTCGGCCATGCGGGCTTCTGGACGCTGGACCTGCTGAGCAGCCCCGCCACCCTCATCCCGCGCGCCGATACCGAGACCCTCGTCGAGGCCGCGCTGGCCGCCTTCCCCGAGCGGGGGGCCGTGACCCGGATCCTCGATCTCGGGACGGGAACCGGCGCGCTGCTCCTGGCCTGCCTGGAGGAATTCCCCGGGGCCTTCGGTGTCGGGGTGGAGCGGAACCCCGAGGCGGCCGCGCTCGCCCGGGCCAATGCCGCCCGGAACGGGCTCGCCGAACGCGCCGCCATGCTGGCGGGCGATTGGGCCGATGCGCTGGCCGGGCAGTTCGACCTGATCCTCTCCAACCCGCCCTATATCGAAACCGGCGACATCCCGACCCTCATGCCGGAGGTGGCGCGGCATGAGCCGGCCCTGGCCCTCGATGGCGGCGCGGACGGGCTGGACGCGTATCGCGCCCTCGCCGCCTGCCTGCCCCGGCTGCTGGCCGGGGAGGGGAGGGCGGTGCTGGAGCTCGGCCAGGGCCAGCAGCCCGCGGTGGAGGCGTTGATGGCCGGGGCGGGGCTGCTTCCCCTGGAATGCCGGCCGGATCTGGGCGGCATCCCGCGCGCGCTGGTGCTGTGCCCGGCCTGACCGCGCCCCCGAAGATCGGGCCGGCTCCCGCGGCGCGAAAAAAACCATTTGGAGGAATCGGCCGGGCTCACTACCTTCGCCTGGCGGCCCCCATCGCGAGACGCGGCGGGTCAGCCGGAGCCTTGGCCCTGAAAGCCCCTTCGCGGGCCGGCCGTCGCTTCGGTTGCGCCGCCAGGCACAACATTCCGGTGCCCCCGGGCACAATGATCATCATCTCGGATGCCGGATCCCGGAGCACGGGGCTTAGCCCCTCCTCCGCAATCGGCCCGAGCATGCAGGTGCGAACCAGATCCAGATGAACATGAAGCGTATGCGCGGCCGCGGGAACTTCCGGCAGGGAGGTCACGGCGGCGGCGGTGGCGGAGGAGGCGGTCCCCGGCACCAGAGCAACGGCAACCAGCCGATGAACCGGAACCATGTGTTCGATTCCATCGGGCCGGACATGCGGATGCGCGGCACCGCCCAGCAGCTGTTCGAGAAGTATCTCCAGCTCGGCCGGGACGCGACCGGCTCCGGCGACCGCGTGATGGCCGAGGGCTATTTCCAGCATGCGGAGCACTATTTCCGCATCCTCAACGCCATGAACCAGGCCCAGCAGCAGCAGGGCGGCGCCGCTGCCGGCCCGCAGCATGGCGGCCGCCGCTACAACGGCAACGAGGGCCAGGGCGACGGCTTCGGCGAGCCCGAGGGCGAGGCGACCCTTGCCGGCCCGAACGGCAACTACGAGTCCCCGTCGATGGACGGCGAGACGCGCGAGACCGTCCAGTAGCGCCTTCTCCGCCGCATCTCCCTGCGCCCCGGCCAGCCAGCCTGGCCGGGGCCGCCGGAGAGGCGGTCAGGTGATGACCGCGACCTCCACCTGCCCGCGCCGGCGGAGCAGGTTGAGCGAGACGCTGCCATCCTCCTCATGCCGCCGCAGCCGCACATCCACGGCGGCGGTGCCCAGGCGCAGGTTCTCGATCCGCAGCTCCTCCAGCCAGGAGGGCAGGAAGGGACGCTGGAAGCGGATCACCCCTTCCTCCGGCCGGAAGGATACGCCGAGCATGGCCCCCAGCGCGGCATAGGCGCTGGCCGCCGCCCAGGCCTGCGGCAGGCAGGCCACGGGATAGGCGGTGGGGCCTTCGCCCGGCCGGCGGGGGAATCCGCAGAACAGCTCGGGCAGGCGGTGCAGGTCCACGGCCAGGGCCGAGTCATAGAGGCCGCTCAGCAGCCGTTCGAGCTGCACGTTCAGCCCGTACCGCTTCATCCCCAGCGCGATCAGCCCGTTGTCGTGCGGCCAGACCGAGCCGTTGTGGTAGGACATGGGATTGTAGCGCCGCTCGCCCTCCGCGATGGTGCGGATGCCCCAGCCGCAGAAGCTTTCCGGCGCCATCAGCGTCTGCGCGATCCGCCGCGCCCGGTCGGGCGAGGGAAGGCCGGTCAGCAGCGCGTGGCCCGCATTCGAGGACCGCACGCGGCAGGGGCGCTTCTCCCCGTCCAGCGCCAGGGCATAGGTGGAGAGCTCCTCGCACCAGAAGGCCTCCTCCACCCGCGCACGGACGGCATCGGCCCGGTCCGTCCAGACGGCGGCCTCGTCCTCATGCCCCAGGGCCTTGGCCAGCCGGCCCGCGCCGCGCCAGGCGGCCTCCGCATAGGCCTGCACCTCGATCAGCGCGATCGGCGCCTCGGCCAGCCGGCCATCGGCATGGAACACGCTGTCCCAGCTGTCCTTCCAGCCCTGGTTGATGAGGCCGTTCAGCGACTGCCGGTCGTATTCCAGCAGCAGGTCGCCATCGATGTCGCCATGCCGCTCGATCCAGCCGAGGGCGGCGACGATGTTCGGCCAGATCTCCCGCACCAGCGCCCAGTCGCCTGTCCGCTCGGCATATTGGGTGGCCAGCACGACGAAAAGCGGCGTGGAATCCACTGAGCCGTAGTAGCGGCCGAAGGGCACCTCCCGCAGCGCCGCCATCTCCCCCTTGCGGCTTTCATGCAGGATCTTGCCCGGCTCGGCGTCCCGCGCCGGGTCCATGGCGGTGGCCTGAAGCTTCGCATGGTAGCGGAGGACGCCGCGGGCCAGTTCGGGGTCGGCCCAGAGGCATTGCAGGGCGGTGATGATGGAATCCCGCCCGAAGGGGCAGGAGAACCAGGGGATCCCGGCATAGGGGAAGGGGCCCGACGGCGTCTGGGTCGTCAGCATGGTCAGGTCGGATTCCGACCGGGCGAACCAGTCGTTGAAGGCCTGGTTGGAGGAAACGACCTGGGCCCGGGCGGAATCCCGTTCCCCGCACCAGGCACGGATGCCGGCCAGCAGGCCGTCGAAGCCGGGCGCGGGGGCTGCTTCGGCCGCCTCGGGGCCGGATTCGCAGGTGACCGTCACCTCGATGATCTGCCGCCCGCCCGGCGGCAGTTCCAGCGGCCAGCGGTTGTCGCGCCCGGGCGGCCCATCGGGTGCCGGCTCGAAGCGCAGCCGCGTGCGGCGCTCCACCTCGTCGAGCCCGCGATAGGCGAAGACGAGGCTGCTATCCGGCCGCGCCTCGGGCGCGCGCCGTTCGCCGCGGCGGGCGCGCTTCTGGCCGCGCACCTCGAAGATATCCGCGAAATCCGCCGCGAAGGTCAGGGACATCTCGGTGGAGAGATGCGTCTCGCCGAAGTTGCGAAGGGTGATCCGCTCGCGCAGCACGCCGGAGCCGAGGACCATCTGCCGCTCCACATGCACCGTGTCCCGCATCAGCTTGCGGTCCGGGGCCACGGGGATGTCGGGGTTGGTCATGTTGACCGACAGCACCGTGTTGTCCGCGCTCACGGCGGAGGAGAGCAGCAGCGGGCGCAACCCGGCCAGGCGGAGGGAAAGGCGCGAGAGAAAGCGCGTATCCTCGTGGAACAGCCCCTCGGCCGTCGAGCCGATCGCCTGGGCATCACCGAAATGGTCGAGGACGAGGAAGGAGGAACCGTTCTTCAGCGTGCGCGGGCGATAGAGCGCGAGGGCCGTCGCCGCCGTTGCCGTTACGCTCCAGGCGCCATCATCGTCGGGCCGTACCGCGCCTGTGCCGTCTTCGTCCATGCCAAACCGCTCCCTGCCGCGCGTGCCGTCCTGGAACGCGCGCCGCCCCTGGAAAATTTCCAGCGGCGGCGCGCGTCGGTGGCCTTCAGACGGCGCGGAGGATGGTGGTCCGCTCGCGCCCGAGCAAGCGGCGGTACAACGCCAGGTGGTCCTCCGCCATCCGGCGGGCGGTGAAGCGGCGCTCGAAGGTGGCGCGCACGGCGCTCCGGTCCAGCGACGGCACGGTCTTCAGCGCGGCGAGGGCACCCAGCTCATCCTCCACGATGAAGCCGGACAGGTCATCCTCCACCACCTCCGGCACGGAGCCGCGGTTGAAGGCGATCACGGGCGTGCCGCAGGCCATGGCCTCGATCATCACCAGCCCGAAGGGCTCGGGCCAGGCGATGGGGGTGAGGAGACACATGGCATTGCCGAGGAACTCGGCCTTCTCGGCCTCATTGATCTCGCCGATGAACTCCACCCCATCCTGGTCCAGCAGCGGGGCGACCACCTCCTCGAAATAGGCCTGGTCCGCCTTGTCCACCTTGGCCGCGATCTTGATGGGAATGCCGGCGGCCAAGGCGATGCGGATGGCGGCGTCAGGCCCCTTCTCCGGCGAGATCCGGCCGAGGAAGGCGATGTAGCCCTGGTGGCGCGGGCTGAAGGGCAGGAGCCCCTCCGGCAGGCCGTGCAGGACCGTCCCGGCCCAGTTCACCTCCACATGCTGGAGCGGCCGGCGCTGGCTGTCCGAGATGGAGATGAAGGGCGCCTCGGGGAAGGCGGAGAGCAGGGGCTGGATCTCGGGCAGATCCAGCCGGCCATGGAAGGTGGAGACGAAGGGCAGCCCACGGCCCCGGAGGGCCGGCAGGTGCAGGTGGTCGATGTGGAAATGCACGATGTCGAAGCGCGCCGCCTGGTCCAGCACCTTCTGGACCATCAGCATATGCGGCGCGACCGGATCGCGGATCGAGGGATCGAGCCGGATGGCCTGGGGCAGCATCGGCTCGAGCATGGCGCTCGTGATGCTGTCGCCGCTGGCGAAGAGCGTGACCTCGTGTCCGAGGGCCGTCAGTTCCTCGGTGAGATAGGAGACGATGCGTTCGGTGCCGCCATAGAGCTTCGGCGGCACGGCTTCGGCGAGCGGTGCGACCTGTGCGATGCGCATGGAAGCGATGTTCTCCGGAACCCGGCCTCCCCGCCGGCACCCGCCGGCGCCCCGGCCTGGGCACAGGCTTCAACCAACGGCCCATGTTCCGGTTGCACCGCAGCAATCCGAATCACACCGGTTCGAGAGCATCTCCGACGGATACCCTTCCATCCTCCGCAACGGTGGCGTGGATGCCGAGGTCCATATGGCCAAAATGCTCCTTCAGGAGGCGCGGCACGTCGCAGTCGCGCTCTCCGGTCTCCAGGTTCACCTGGGTCGCGGGGCAGCGGACGGTGCGCTTGAACACCGAGAGGCGGGCGCCGCCGACCAGCAGCTCCTGGCCCACCCATTCATGTTCCGCCCAGGCCGGCAGGCCGGAGAAATAGATGTTCGCGCGGAAGCGCAGCGGGTCCAGCCGCCGGCCGATCGCCTTCTCCAGCGCCTCCAGGCTGGCGAGGTTGATCAGCGAGACGCCCTTCTTCACCTGGTCCGTGAAGGCATGGCCCGGGGCCTCGGTGAAGCGCGGCGGGCGGGGGCTGCCGTCGGGGTTCGTCCCGTGCCGTGCCTCATCCCCGAGGAAGCGGATCAGCCATTCGCCGAGGGCGGCCTTGCCGTCGGGCGTGCCGGTCGGGGCGGAGAGGGGAGGGTGCCCATCCGCCGCCAGCGCCAGCGTGCCCGCCCGCGGGTCGAAGGCGGCGCGCACGAGCACCACCTTCCCGTTCTTCATCATGCAGGCGAAGTTCTGCTTCGGCAGGAAGCGCGGCGACGCCTCGTCGAAGGCGGCGTCGCCCTGCGCCAGGGCGAAGCGGCGGTCATGCGGGAGGGTCTCCCCGGCCGTCAGCTCCACCTCCTCCAGGCTCTCGGCCGTCAGGCCCTTCACGGGGTAGCGGTACAGCCGCTCGATACGCATCCGAAGCTCTCCCGAAAGGCCTTGAACCTTGATCGAGGTCATTACCACATCCCCCTCACACGCTTAAGCCGCTGCCTGATGAGGGGCGGCAAGGACGGTCGCCATTGATCCTCCGGGGCACCGATCCGGGGTGGAGGGACAGAGACATGGATATCGAGAAACTGACCGAACGCGCCCGCGGCTTTCTTCAGGCCGCGCAGACCATCGCCATCCGCGAATACCACCAGCGCGTGACGCCGGAGCACCTGCTCAAGGCGCTGCTGGATGACGAGGAGGGCGCCGCCGCCGGCCTGATCCGCGCGGCCGGAGGCGACGCCGCCGCCGCCAAGCGCGACGTGGATGCCGAGGTGGCGAAGAACCCGCGGGTTTCCGGCGGTGGCGCCGGCCAGCCCCAGGTGACGCCCGACTTCGTGCGCGTGCTGGATGCCGCCGAGCGCAGCGCGACGAAGGCCGGCGACAGCTTCGTCGCGCAGGACCGGCTGCTCGTGGCGATCGCGGCCAGCGACACGCCGGCGGGCAAGCTGCTCATCAAGGCCGGGGCGACCGCCCAAAAGCTGGAGGCGGCCGTGGCCGAGCTCCGCAAGGGCCGCACCGTGGACAATGCCAATGCCGAGCAGCAGTTCGACGCGCTGAAGAAGTACGCCCGCGACCTGACCGAGGCGGCGCGGGACGGCAAGCTCGACCCGGTGATCGGGCGCGACGAGGAGATCCGCCGCACGATCCAGGTTCTCGCCCGCCGCACCAAGAACAACCCCGTGCTCATCGGCGAGCCCGGCGTGGGCAAGACCGCGATCGTCGAAGGCCTCGCCCTGCGCATCGTGAACGGCGACGTGCCGGAGGCGCTGAAGAGCAAGCGCGTGCTGGCGCTCGACCTGGGCGCGATGGTGGCCGGCGCGAAGTATCGCGGTGAGTTCGAGGAGCGCCTGAAGGGCGTGCTGACCGAGATCGAATCCGCGGCCGGCGAGGTGGTCCTCTTCATCGACGAGATGCACACGCTGGTCGGCGCGGGCAAGGCGGACGGGGCGATGGATGCCTCCAACCTCCTCAAGCCCGCCCTGGCCCGCGGCGAGCTGCACTGCATCGGCGCGACCACGCTGGACGAGTACCGCAAGCATGTGGAGAAGGACGCGGCCCTCGCCCGCCGCTTCCAGCCGGTCTTCGTCGGCGAGCCGAGCGTGGAGGACACCATCTCCATCCTGCGCGGCATCCGCGAGAAGTACGAGCTGCACCATGGCGTGCGGATCGCCGACAGCGCCCTGGTGGCGGCGGCGACGCTCTCCAACCGCTACATCACGGATCGCTTCCTGCCGGACAAGGCGATCGACCTCGTGGACGAGGCCGCGTCCCGCCTCCGCATGGCCGTGGACAGCAAGCCCGAGGAGCTGGACGCGCTGGACCGCGACCTCATGCGCTCCAAGATCGAGCGCGAGGCGCTGAAGCGCGAGACCGACGCGGCCAGCCGTGACCGGCTGGAGAGGCTGGAGCGCGAGATCGCCTCGCTGGAGGAGAAGTCCTCCGCGCTGACGGCGCGCTGGCAGGCGGAGAAGAACAAGCTCACCGAGGCCCAGAAGGCCAAGGAGGAGCTGGACCGCGCCCGCACCGAGGTCGAGCTGGCCCAGCGCAAGGGCGACTACGCCCGGGCCGGCGAGCTGACCTATGGCGTCATCCCGGCGCTGGAGAAGAAGATCGCGGAATCCTCCGACGAAGGCGGCCGTCTCGTGAACGAGGCGGTGACCGAGGAGGGCGTCGCGGCCGTGGTCTCCCGCTGGACCGGCGTGCCGGTGGAGAAGATGCTGGAGGGCGAGCGCGCCAAGCTGATCCGCATGGAGGACGAGCTGCGCAAGCGGGTCGTCGGCCAGGAGGAGGCCCTGGAGGCCGTCTCCAAGGCGGTGCGGCGTGCGCGGGCCGGGCTGCAGGATCCGGGGCGGCCGATCGGCAGCTTCCTCTTCCTCGGCCCGACCGGCGTCGGCAAGACCGAGCTGACCAAGGCGCTGGCGAGCTTCCTGTTCGACGACGACCGGGCGCTGCTGCGCATCGACATGTCGGAATACATGGAGAAGCACGCCGTCGCCCGGCTGATCGGCGCTCCTCCGGGCTATGTGGGCTATGAGGAGGGCGGTGCGCTCACGGAAGCCGTGCGGCGCCGGCCCTATCAGGTCATCCTCTTCGACGAGGTGGAGAAGGCGCATGAGGACGTGTTCAACGTCCTTCTCCAGGTGCTCGATGACGGGCGGCTGACGGACGGGCAGGGGAGGACGGTCGATTTCCGGAACACCCTGATCGTGCTGACCAGCAATCTCGGCAGCGAGATCCTGGCCGCCCAGCCGGAAGGCGAGGATGTGGACCTGGTGCGCGGCCAGGTGATGAACGTGGTGCGCACCCGGTTCCGGCCGGAATTCCTGAACCGGTTGGACGAGATCGTCCTGTTCCGGCGCCTCGCGCGCGGGGACATGGGCTCCATCGTGGAGATCCAGCTCGGCCGGCTGCGGAAGCTGCTGGAGGACCGGAAGATCACGCTGGAGCTGGACGAGGAGGCGCGCGACTGGCTGGCCGAGGCGGGCTACGACCCCGTCTATGGCGCGCGGCCGCTGAAGCGCGTGATCCAGCGGAACCTGCAGGACCGGCTGGCCGGCATGCTGCTCGAAGGCAGCGTAAAGGACGGGCAGACCCTGCGGGTGTCCGTGGGGCCCGACGGGCTGGAAGTGAGCCCGATCGACTCGTTTGCGGAAACTGTGTGAAACCCCTTTGACAGGTTTGGGGCGGCCTCATATAAGCCGCCCCACACCGACGGCGCCTGAAACGGCCGCCACGGTGGCCCCGGACGAAGCAGACGGGCAGGGTTGACGGGGTGGCCTCGGGCCACTAAATACGTCCTTCCGCCGCGCTTCAGTCGGCGGTTCCGAGCAAGGGTTGGGGTAGCCCAACCGGGGAAACCCGGGGCCTTTGCTCGTTTGTTCCTTGAAAATCATATCTGATTTCCTGAAGACGAGAAGAGTTTTGTAGCTCTTTGCCTTGGTCTTGGGTGTCTTGGCCTTGAGAGGGGCTGGGTTGCTTGAGGCTGGACGTTGATGTGGGGAGGGATGCGTGGCCAGTGCTGCGTGTTCTGAGCTTGTCGCGTGGGTGAGGGTTACGGGTAGTAGAAGTGAGCGAGTGGAGTTTTGGTCTGGGTCCCTCGGAAGTGTGGAAGCCCTTTGGGTGGAAGCATGGATGAACTTGAGAGTTTGATCCTGGCTCAGAGCGAACGCTGGCGGCATGCTTAACACATGCAAGTCGCACGGGCAGCAATGTCAGTGGCGGACGGGTGAGTAACGCGTAGGAACATGTCCATGAGGT
>JAESGL010000255.1_pt1 | contig 42161 bp, 34 predicted proteins | sample 9269711 | NCBI WGS metagenome assembly JAESGL01 (sample SAMN14515918, study PRJNA621676) | algae metagenome | isolation source: Kastovskya adunca ATA6-11-RM4 and co-occurring heterotrophs from soil and... | place: Chile: Atacama Desert | collected 2011-06-27
TACCGCTACGCTGGTATTCCTCCACCAACTCAAACATCTTCTCTGTTAATTCCATAGCTTTATTGTTTCTTGCAAAGCTATGCTGACGCTATATGCCGGTAAAGATGTGCTTAGCTGGGTGGTTACGCTACGCCTGGAGGAGTTAGAAGAAAAATGGGGCAAGCGGCCGCCGTGTGGAAGTACCCCAAGGTACTAGAGAGCTGGCAGCGCAATTGGGAGAAACTTAGCACTTATTTCAAATATTCAGAGCAGATCAGGAGGCTTATCTACACCGCCCGGCGGCCCGGCACCAATACGATAGAAGGATATCATCGCCAGGTAAGAAAAGTCACTAAGACAAAGGGTGCTTTCCCTTCAGATAAGGCCCTTTTGAAGCTGATTTACCTCTCCCAGGAGAACATCAGTAAAAAATGGGTAATGCCCTTAAGCAACTGGGGCCAGACGGCACAGCAGCTCTCTATTTGGTTTGGTGAGAGAATGCCATTAGATTTAAAATGAAAATTACCTAAGGTTCTAGCTTGTGCTATACCAAAGGGAAAAAGAATGACACAGTTTAAATTACACTCCCAAACCTTTGTTTTGATAGCTTATATACTAATTCCACTAAATTATTTGTGAATAGCTTCTAAATCAGTCAGTTATTTAGTTGTTTAATCAAATTATAATAAAAATGTTCTAAAAGTCTCATATCCTTTGTGATGATCTCGGCTTTGGCTAACAGACCATAATGATATTCTATAGACACACCATGATTTGTTATGAGCCCATTTGGCAATAATACTTTTGCTAAATATCCGCTATCTGTTGGTGCACTTTTGACATAGTCGATTTTTCCTATCACTGAACCATATTGCTCAAATGGATACGCTTCAAACTTTATTATTACATCTTGTCCCTTTCTCACTTTCCCAAGGTTTTGTTGAGGTATGACTAATTCAAGATAATAAGAAATATTTTTAGGTTGAATAAAGAATAATTCCTGGCCTAATATTATCTCTTGTTGTTCTTGAACAAAACCAACGAAAGTAACTGTGCCTGATACAGGAGCCTTGATCAAATATTTATGGTTCCATGATTGAACATGGCTTTTCATTGTATATAATGCTTGTATAAAAGTATTTTTTTGTGCTAAAACTTGATTTTCTAATTCTTCAATTTCTTTTAGTTTCTCATTCTGTTCCCGTTCATTAGAAATGATTGCGGCATTTATTTGGGGTAAAGATAATTGCTTTGCAATTAGTTTGCTTTTTTCTATTCTGTAATCAAATGAAGATATTACTTTATTTATTGCTAACTTCTCATTTGCATTAAATGTCTCTTCAGTTAAAGATATATCTTCTTTTATTAATTTTTTTTGATTGTTTAGAATAGTATTTAAATCACGAATACTCTTCAAGTCTGTATTAAGCATTTGTTTTTTTTTAAAATAAATTCCACTATTCAAAATATCTTTAAATAAAATGAAAGATTGAACAAATGTCTGATAAGAAAATTGCAATTCTCCTAACTTACTAATTGATATATCATTCCTGTTATCAGGATAAAAACTAATAAGTTTTTCAAACTTATTTTGTAAAACAAGATTAATCATTGAATCTAATTGCATTTCAAATGCTTTGACTGATGCTGAACTTGCAAGGCTTTCTATATATGCCAATGATTCGCCATCTTTTACTGACATGTTCTCTTTGACTAAAATTTGTTCAATCTTTCCCTCCGTTTTAGCTGTTACAGTTTTAGGAGCATTCATACTATTCAACTTGGCACTCGCTATAACTACTTCAGGAAACTGAATGTGCCAACAGACTAATGCAAAAAATAACAGAAAACAAATAAAAATTAATGTGCCCCACTTTATTAAAAAAGGAGGTTTAGTTGATAGAATCTCGGTTATTTCACTTCCATGAAATATCAACAAATTATCATCTCTTACCTCTTCGGTATTTTCCATGTTTTTTAAACGAAAACTAGACGAATGATGATTTAAAGCACCATTAAATGATATATTATTCTTTTTTCTCATTCTTTATAAAATTCACTTAAATGAATACAACATTTATGGTTTTAAACCTTCAGTTCCCAAGTTCTAATTGATTCTTAATTAATTCATAATACTTACCCTTATGAGAAACAAGTTCATTATGTGTGCCTTCTTCGACTATTTCACCTTGATCTAAAACAACTATATTATCTGCATTTCTAACTGTACTAAGTCTATGAGCAACAATAAGCACAGTTTTACCAGTAAAGAAGTTTTGTAAATTTTCAAGAATAATTTTTTCATTGTTTGCATCCAACGCATTAGTAGCTTCATCAAAGAACATAAACTGTGGATCTTTATAAACAACTCTAGCAATTGTCAACCTTTGTTTTTGCCCTCCACTTATACCATTCCCTTCTGCACCTAACTTAGTATAGAATCCTAAAGGTAAAGAATAAATAAAAGATAAAATATTAGCTGTTTTACAGGCATAACTTAATCTTTCTTCGTCAACCATTTCATCAGTAATAGTGATGTTCTTCATAATATTATCATTAAAAATAAAACTATCCTGAAGAACAGCACCACTAACACTTCTCCAAAATTTTGGGCTTATTGTTTTAATATTTGTATTTCCAATTAATATTTCACCTTTGTATGAGTTATAATAACTTAATAATAACTTTAAAAGTGTTGTTTTTCCACTGCCGCTCATTCCAACTATAGCTGTAATCTTATGTTGAGGTATGGTTAAATTGATGTTTTTTAACACATATTCATTCCCAGCTCCAGGATAAGAAAAATAGACATTTTTCAATATTATATCATGTTGTTTAGGAACATGACGGCTGTAGTGTTTGTTGATATGTTCTTCATCATCTAATGAATGTATGTCATTTAGCCTCTCTAAAGAAATTTTTGCGTCCTGCGCTTGTTGAGAAAAACCAACTAATTGTTCTATTGGACCATTAAGCTGACCTATAATATATTGTATTGCCAACATCATCCCTAATGTTAACTCACCCTCTATAACTAACTTTGCGACAATAAAAGTAATTAAAACGTTTTTACCCTGATTAATAAAAAAGCCACCAATCTGTTGATATTGGCTAAGAGAAAGATTCTTGAAATTAAGTTTGAAGAGCCCAGCTTGCAAACCTTCCCATCTCCAACGAAAGGAATTTTCGGCATTATTTAATTTAATTTCTTGTATCCCATATACCAACTGCATGGTTGCATTATATTCTTTTGTAGCGATAGAAAAATGTTGGTAATCAAGCTGTCTCCTATAAGCTAAAAAAAAACGTATCCATATTAAATACATTAAGCTCCCAATTAGAAAGATACCAAATATATAAAAACTATAAGTAAACAATACAAACGAAAAAATTGATAGATTTAAGATTGAAAAAATTGTATTTAAAGCTGTGCCTGTTAAGAACTTTTCAATACGTTGGTGATCCCTTAATCGTTGCATTATATCACCAGGATGTTTACTGTCAAAAAATTGCATTGGAAGCATTAATAACTTTGACCAAAAGCCTGACAGTAGTGATATATTTATTTTAGTACTGATGTGTAGCAGAATACGACTACGCATAAACTCAACAACTGTCTGAGATAATAAAAGCATTAGTTGAGCAGCCAAAACAATTTGTATAAAACTCAAGCTTTTGCTATTTATACCAGTATCAACGATACTTTGCGTCAAGTAAGGAAGCATCAATTGTATCAGACTACCTAACAGGAGGCCTAGCAGAATTTGAAAAAAGTAAGATTTATTATCTTTTAAAAAACTGAGCAAATATTCTTTGCCAATTTTTCTCTTATTGTTATCGAATTTTTCAGTGATATTATCAGCTAAATCATCTAAGTAAGGAGTAGGTTCAATTAACAATGTGGTCCCCTTTCCTTCACCACCTTCTTTTGTTGTTATCCATTTAGAAACAAACTCCTCTTTACTTAATGTGATTAGTCCTCTGGAGGGATCAGCTATGATTAATCTATTCTTTGTTGATTCAGGTGTCAATACGACAAAATGGTAATGATCCCAGTGAAGTATTGCAGGTAATGGAGCATCTATGATAAGTTGTTCAAAAGTAAGTTTTGCACCCACAGACTTAAATCCGATACTTTCAGCCGCATCTGCAAGACCCAACATTGAAACACCCGCTTTTCCATATTGCGCTCTATTTCTAAGTAATTCCAAACTAACTACTCTTCCATAGTACTTAGCTACCATGCGAATACATGTAGGACCGCAATCCATAGCATCTAATTGCTTAAAAAATGGAAACTTTGGTACTTTATTAAAGATTTTATTCATTAGTAAATAAAGAATATCTGGGATAGGTATAAATTTCAATTTTATAAATACAATAATTTTAAAACAATTAAGCAGTAAATTATTTACGTATACCTATTGCTGTATTTAATTATTATGATGCTCCTTACTATTTTATAATGTTACCTTTAAATAAATTTGAATTACTTGCCTCACAATATAATCTTTCAATGTGAATGTTATTGTTTTTCTCTTAAGCTTTTTAATTGAAGATTCTTCGTTTTTGCTCCACAAGCAGTCAGTACGTAGATGAGATACCAATATATATTAACCCACTTTTAGCCCATATAAACAAATAAGCTCTGCTCTCTTGACTAATCACCCACTCTTCCGTCGAGTTCTACATCAATTTATCAAATGAATTGCGATATTCTGTTCCATAAGGAAATAGATTCTTTATTTTACAAATACATCTAATTAATAGATGTTTAATAAAAACTATATGTTGCCTTAGTAGAGTTTTCTAATTAATTCATATAAGATAATTATGATAAAACCTAAGTGATATATTTACATATGGAAATAATATATATACCTATACTACGGTACATTTTTAATTACTGACCAATTTTCACTGCTTAAGCATCGTTGGAGGTATTCCAGAAGCTGATGCAGGAAAAATACAAAGTTTTGCAGATGATTCTGCCATAGATCAAGCCCATAGCGGAACACGCTCATTTCAGGGGAACCATGCTTTTTGATAGCAATTTTTCGCTTGTATTTCTTCAGTCCTTTAACAACAGCTAAGGTATAGGCTAGCACCAGAGCTGCCATCATCATCTGGACTTTGTATTCTTTTTGTACATGTAGTTCTTCCAGATCAAACCCGTTGCTTTTCAGGTGCTTATACATTGACTCAATTCTATATCTATAGCCATAGCTTTTCATAGCCTGTGCTGGAGTAAGAGTGCTGATCAGGCGTAGGAGTTCTGTTTTCCCATCTCTACCCCTGTAGGCTTTTAAGACATAGTAGTAGCTGTTATTCTGCAGAACAAAGCGCTTCCATACCAGGCTTCCTACTTTGGCTATGGCTCTCTTTTCCAGCTTCTCAACACTTTTTCCACTTTGTTCAACCTCTTTTTGGTAGTTGCCTTTTCTAAGCCTGATGACAACATCTAAGCCTGCTTTTCTTAAGCTGCTAAACCACTCGCTGCCAATATATTCTCTGTCACCCAATAGCACCTTCCCTTTAAGATCATAGAACCTCAGGGCCAGCATGAGCAGGTACTTGCGCTGCCATTGGCTGCTAATGCCCAGCTTCTGGAGATTGATCCAGAAAATGGGAATGCTCACCCCTTGATAAAGCACACTTAGCGTTAAAAAGTGATACGTCTTGCCGCCCCACTTCCAGGAGCTGCCATCTATAATAAGTATCTTACTCTTTTTCTCCAGCAAAGCTGCTGCTGCTTTCAGCATCCCTACCCACAGAAGCTTCGTCGATTCTCCTACTCTCAACCAGCGCTTGAGTCGCTGGTAATGAGACCTGGGATCGCTTTCTGTATTCCCCAGTAGCTTACCTACTGATCCCTTTAGCTTCCATAGATTTACTGTCTTCTCTTCCAAGAGAAGCATCACCATTAAAAGCGTATTCTTTAGCCAACTGCCTTTCCATTCTGGTGCGACCTTCTTAAATTCGTTCAATAAGTGAGGATTCATGGCTCGTTGTTCTTGTTTGCACCTTTACAACAAGTTTTTGAGCCTCACTTATTTTTTGTACCGTAGTATAATATATACCTTTAATTATTAATTTATCAAATAGAAACAAACTGGCAACATAAAATAAATCACATATAATGTTTGATTATTTCTTGATTGATATATTTCTTATTCTCAATCAAAGTGTTTCTTACAGATATATAAGATAAGTAGTGTAATTCAATTATAAGGGAGTGGTGTGTAATAGATACTACACCACTCCCTTGAACTGTGCTCTAATTTCAAGAGACAAATAAAATCACTATTGTAGATACAAAACCTGATCATTTATGATATACGTTTGAAATAGTAGACCAATTGCCTCCCTCTAAGTTCACATATAATAACTACGACTTACAATCATCACTATTCAACTCGTAAATCAAACCGTTAGTATGGGCTTTGCACTGGCAAATTCCTGGTCTTACACAAGAACCTAAACCATCTCCGATAATACATGAGCAGCTATTTTCACTGCCAGCCATTATCACTTTCATTTCCGCTCTGCTCAACTTTCCTTGAATGTTAGCAAGGCTCATCTTTTGTAATTTCATTTTTTTTAAATTTAAAATTATTAATAATATAAAAAACTTGCCTTATGCTTTTAGCTTCACAGGCTTTAGCCCCTAGCAACGGCATTGTTTACCGTTTAGTACCGCCAGGATTTTCTTTTGGGGTACTAGACCAAAAGAATAATTAGTTAATTCCACATATTCATTGATAAATCAATTTTCTTTTAATAAATATTTAAGATCTTCAATTTTATATGTATCAGGAAGCTCGTATCCATTTAGAAAGAAAGTAGGTGTATGCGTAATTTTCATTGCATCACACCATTGATGCATTTTTTTTAATTTTTCATTTTGGGTTAGCAACTCTCCATCCATAGGATATAGAACTGCAAAACGCTCGTAGCTCTTTGATTTGGATAAAAACCAATCATCCATAGCTTTAGTCAATATATCTAAGTTACCTTTCTCCGCTATTGCTAACAGGTGCCTTGCAGGTCTAGCAGTTATATCACTTACATTGTCTGATGCAGTAAATATTACTTTGACTTTAATATCTGGATTCAATTTAAGTAGCTCATAAATTTTGCTATGGGCATTACTACATGGCTCACAATATGTATTACAGACTGTGATAAGAGTATTCTTAGCTTGTTCATTTCCTAATATTACACCCAAGTCATCTGTTGGTACATTTATTGGCTTTTGTTTTTTTAAATAGTCATTGAAAATATCAGTATTGAATTTTAAGCGTAAATATTGTCGATTGACATGCACAGATTGTTGTAGTTGTAGCAATAATGGTTTGACAGTGTACCATATCAATATTGGAATTAGATACAATAAAAAAGCTTGTATAATCAATAAATAAGTTACTTTAGAATATAAAAAAACAAATTCATTAACTATAACGTTGACGCAACCAACTACAAGTAGTAATTGCACTGTAATACATAGCATACACCATTGCCTAGCAATACTCCACTGATAATATAGTGAATAAAATATATACGGAAAAGCCAATATATTGACCATTCCTACTAATATAATTGAAGATGAAGGATCATTTCCTGAAAAAAGAATTGTTAAGAGTCCGCCACTAAAATAGAAGAAACCAATCTCGCTCCAACTTAACCATCCAAAAAGCTTCGCTCCTTTACTAGAAAGGATAGCGGAGCACTTAGTTTTATTTTTAGAAGCCCCACATACTTTTTTGACAATAAAGCTATCTTTATTTATTTCATATGAAATAAGAATACTAGTAACTATTGTACCAACTATCATTATTGAAGACTGTAGGTAGACTCCAAACCTTAAGTTAGCTGACTGGCTTGTAAAAACCGCGTTATATATAATTAAAAAAACTAGTAGTAAAAAAGCTACAATAGGTGATATTTTAAGAATAAGATCATAAATGAACTTTCTTCTATTTACGTTATAGTTAGGCTCACCAGAATGTTCATTAATTTCAGCAAACAAATAAATTCCATTCCATTTGCTTAAGAAGTTTTTTTTATCAATATGTATTGCATGTTTATGATTTTCATGATATGCTGAAATATGTGTATCTGTTATCCGATTTACAACCATTAGAGGAGCCTCTGAATCTCCAGTTTCTATGATGAATGGCACAGGTAGTAAATCAATATCATTCGGCTTTATTTTGCCAGCACCATTTGAAATATTCCAACTGTTCAAAGCATCACTAATACTTAACAAACTTGGCCAATCAGGATGATCATGAAGACTTTTATTTACAGTAGATGTATTTACCTTAACTTCCAGTAATCTCAAAAATCTAATTGTAGAATTCACGATTGGGTGATAGTTATTTGTCATCATTGCAGATAAGAATTAATGAATTTTGTGTTTTCATATCAAACAGAACATCTATGCGGTTTTATAGTAACCTTATTTAGGTCTATATTTTATTTAAACATGAAAAAAATAGTTTCTTTACAGTTCTATTTCCTTAAAAAAATAGTCAATATGAATAAACTTATGATGAAAAAACTGAAATCATGATAATGTAATTTTTCTAAACCATTCTACAAATACTTATTAACAGATCATTAGCACATAAGGCTAAATATTTGTTAATCTATCAGTATTTGTCCCAAGCTAACATTTATTAAAAAAAAATTTACCCAGTTACTTAACTTACAAACCGGCTTCCTATTTTTGGAACATGTCAATATAGCGCCTATTTTAGATCATGAATTGGGCGTTACCCTTTTTTAAGCTCCTCCTTTTGATGAGCAATCATTACATCTCTCTGCTATTGTGCTTCAATCAATAATATCGAAAAGCATGCCATTGGGCTTAAATCTAATTTGATTTTTGTGACTTTTGAACATACTGACAAGCTATAAAGCTCTAAGAGATTCAAAATTAATCGTGTAGATTAGAATAAATGTACAACTACTGAGACCGCAAAAAATACTTATATTTTTGTTCTTATTTCTATCTCTATTCTTAATATTAAACTAGCAGGATAATACGCCTGTATGAGGACCACTTAATTATATAAGTGCAAGAACAGCCAATAATTAAATAAACAAAATTAATTAACTTAAACTATATCCCAATTCTAATCAATATCCTTAGCTTTTACATCCAACAATATAAGATAATCAGTACTCTTGCCACTATTGAAAATTAAAGTAACTGTCATTACTAACTAGAAGCTATCTCATAGATGGTTTTAGCAAAATTAGCATGCAAGCCAGCAAAAAATAAAGTCTTTATCATTTTTAACTTTATCTTCATATCGAGTGAGACATCTTCTATAATTGATGAGCCAAGAGAAGAACCCTTCGATCTTCCATCTTCTTTTATAGCACCTTAGTTCCTTCAGTCTTGCGTTTTTTTCTTGGTTCTGTTGCCCTGATGAGAAGCAATCATATCAATTCCTTTCAGTTGCAGAGCCTGGTTTAGAGGATTAGAATCATAAGCTTTATCACCGATAAGCAGCTCTTGCAGCACCTTTTGAACTAGTTTTACTTCGAGGGGAGATGCTGATTAGATAAAGACAGATAGTACAGTACCACCAGCGTCTGTGACTGCCAGGGTGGCCCCGCCATGATCTTGGTCCCCTTTCCTCGTTTAGTTTTGCCAACAGCAGACCACCTTTTTGGCCATGAAGAATGAGTCATCAATAAAACACTCGCTCAAGTGCACGCGGACGGCTAATCACCGCCTCTTTCATGAAGATCCCTTGCAAAGGTCTCTACCACCTTCTGCATGACTCCCTGCAAACGCCACTGCTGAGATCTCCTGCGGTCCGCCACTGCGGTGACAAGTTTGTTAGGGAGGATACATGGGTAGCAAATGACTCCATTGTGATCCAGTCTTCAAGACCCATAGAATACCATCCAGCACATCCCGCTCAACTCGCCAGGACCAGCTTTTACCATCTGGTATTAGATTGTTTATCAATTCCCACTGCTTATCCCTTAACATCACGAAAGATAAACATCTGCCTACTGAATAAGATCCCTATTTATGAGATAGCTTCTAAACAATTAAATTTATAGTTTGACTGATAATTCAAGATATAATAGCCCTTGTGGAGTTGTTATGAAGAGTCAATATAGATAATTTAATCAATTTATAAAATATAAACAATAGAAATTTATCTTCGAAATTCATTAGGTGCATATCTTATAAAAGTACCAAGCAGCCATATTTAACTATCTAATTTACATCTTTGCTTCTTGCCAACAATAAGTTCCTCCAACGTTAAAGTCTTATACTATAGATTAAAGTTATAACATTCACGTTACTGCCATTTTCTTCAGTAACTGGAAAATCCGCACGAAAGTGGTTCAGCGTCAGATTCGGTGAAGTTATCCGGTATTAGCCAAAACGCGTATGCGCAGCAGTTCAAAGCTTGCCCTGCCGTACATCTGGCGCTTGTTATTTTGAGGCGATTAATTTGTCCTTCGGTTTGACCATTGCTCCATTGAGAGCACATAGCCCCATTGACAGCTTCAAAATCTTGGCCTATGCCTCGTACAAAGCTTTTGAATGAAGAAAGCTTAGCCGCTTTCTCACACCAGCTCTTCAGGCCATCTGCCTTTTTAAGTTTCATGATATCTTTGAACTCAAGATTCAGCTCCCAGAGCCGTTTTAGTGAGCTGCTTTTCTCCAATAGCTTTATTAAGAAAGGCCTTTCCTTTTCACTCCAGTCTGTTTGCGGTTTGCACAGGGCAAGGCTTATGCTAACGGTGGAGTAATTCATTCCTCTTTGCGCAGGGGGCAAACTAAAAGCTTCACTTGTTTTAGTGTAATTGGACAGGAAGCCATCTAAGAATTAGAAATGAGGGGAAAAGAGTACCTGTTAGCAAGAATGGTAATAGATTACCGCCTTTGTAGGCTATCCCCATGAAGAAGTATGCTTTAGAACTTACAGATACAGAATTTAAGATGATAGAAAAGATACTCAATTACCAACGCAGGCGTAAATATAAGCTGCTAGCATCTAGAATGCCATCTTATATTTATCAAAGACAGGAAGTGCTTGGCGTCAATTGCGCTGGAAATATCTACCCTGGAAGATAGTTTAATATTACTTAAACAAGTGGAAAAGTGAGGGTCTCATAGATGAACTTCATGATTATCTGTTGGAAGAGGAAAGAAAAAGCAAGGCAAGGAAAGTACTCCATCAGTAGGCATCATAGATAGTCAGTCGGTGAAGACTAATTGATGCGCTATGGCCAGTGGCCATGATGCTGGAAAAAGCATAAAATGATCAAAATACATATAGCATTGACCTAGCTGGGGTTGATAATAGTTGTTGTAGTAAATACAGCTGAAATTCAAGACCGGAATGGGGCCAGATTGGTGCTGGGATAGCTTCGCGACAAATATACCCGCAGGAAGATCCATTAAGCTAATTGTGGCTATGCAGACCAAATTAAGATCTATTTAGCAGAAACCTTCAACTGGATTTTGTCCATCATCAAAAGAAATGAAGAAAAGAGGTTGGTGGTACTGCCAAAAAGGTGGGTCGTCGAGAGAACATTCGCCGTGCTAAATAATAGACGCATGCCCTCAAAGAATAAGAAAGACTAAACTCACCTAGCTTGGCCATGATACATATGACTATGATCAGAATTATGCGTAAAAAATGATAAACTAATTTCTTGGACAGAATCTAAAAGTTATAGTTCCACTAGGGTAGTGTATCAGATGTAATGCTGACTTAGAGGTTTTCGTTGGTATTCCAAGTTTGACTTATATAGGAAGAAGCGGATAGCCTGCTCATGATAGTTTTTCACTTTTGAGAATGATCGGGTTTTTCTGACAAGCCTGCTGCATCTACTTCTGATTCTGCCGTTGAATGCCTCTATCTGCTGCATGAGGCTTTTTTCGGAGAAGTGCTGCAACTCTGGGATCAAGCTTTTGTAAGCCTGCAGGCAATCAGGGGCATAATCAAAATGCTTTCTCCAGTACATAGGCAGCTTTTTCCAAAGCTTCTTGAATGTTTTGATATCTCTGTTTCCAATCTGGCATCCTACCACCTGATGAGATTCAGGGTAATAGGCGATCCAGATCTATTGCTTATTCGCTTTACAGCCTACAAAACTCCATAATTCGTCAATTTGTAGAGCCGTAAACTGCAATCGTAGCTGCCGATTATTTCCTGGTAGCCTGGCTCCTAAATCAGATGGAACTTGCTCCGAGAGCTTGTGAGCAAAGTCCTGCAGCCAGGTCAGGCTTACCTGAAATATCCGACAGATTCCTCGAAGACTCAATCTCTCTGTCAATGCAGCTTCAATATAGCTGCGCTTCTGCTTTGTGATGTAGTGGGTGATGCCTTCAACGAATTGGCGGCCACACACCTTACAGCGGTAATTCTGTTTGCCATAGTGAGTATGACCATTTTTCTTTATCTTGTCCGATAGGCAAGCTGGGCAGTGCAACATTGCTTTAAGGGTGATACTTTAAAGCTAACGCAAGGCCTCCTTGCTTTTATCCCTCCAGCATTACATCTGATACACTACCTCCACTAGCCAAATAAAGAAAGTAATGTTATCGATTACATTATCTTCGCTTCCAAAATAATCATACTTAATCAGCTGTGGTGTTGTTAATTTAATAACGTCAGTAGTGATAGATCATTGAAAATTTTTACTTCGCACATAGGTGTCTCTAAATTGAAATTAACTGCTTTCCATTGATCTCTAATACATTTTAGATTACCATATTTGAATTTATCATGGTTTTGATACATAAAAGAGAGACCAAAGTCATGATAATTTTACTAAATTTCAATCAAATATATCTTTTATATATATTTGATTTGCTGAAATATATAGTAGCTGGCATTTTTTTGAAAACAGTTTTCTTTTTACAAATTTTTTTGAAACGAATCAAATGATAGAGCAAAGCTTCAAATTTATTTTTATAAACTATTTTTCCATTCGTCCATTTTATGTGTCCAGGTGTGCCTTCTACAATAAGAAAATCGAAATGTGCTTTTAAGTTGCCCTTATCACTTAATTGTTTGACCACATGAGTCATACTTTCTATTTCGTATGGCAGTTCGTATATTGATTTGCCTGCTTCCAAATCTTCCCACAAAAAGTTACACTCATCGAAACAATAGTGATTTGGGCTGCTAAACACTTTTATATAGTCCTTACTTTGCATAAATAGAGTATTCATTTTACAGTTATTTTTAAATAATGTGAATGTACCTGTTATGTAATCATGCCGTACACTTATTATCTCATATTTAGTAAGTATTTTTTCTGTCATGAACTTTCTTATGTTTCCATGTAGAACATCAATATCGCCGTGACCCCAAAAATCATATTTTTTTATAATGTTAGAAAATAATAGTCCATAGGCTGGTTTTATATCACAAAGTTTATAGGCGTAAGGTATAGTGACTTCGAAGCCTAATTTTTTAGTGGCAATTCTTTCTATATCATTAATGCTCCTTTTAATGAAATATACGTTGTTAGGTAGGTTGTATCTTTCATTACTATCAGTTACTATTATAAAATCGACTGTAGGATTAAATTTGCATGAATGAAGGAAATATGGAAAATACCATGGGAATCTTCCGAAATAGCAGGTAATAATAGCAATCGTAGATCTCATAATTTTTTTTTATATTTTTTATAAATTGTGTTCTCACTTATACAAAAAGGAGCTCCATTATTTAATAATATTCTCTTATTTTTACATATATCTTTAAACTTTAAGAAGTGATAAAGAGCTGCTTCGAACCTGTTTCCATAAATTATTTTCCCTTTCTCCCATTTTACCTTCCCAGTGGGCCCTTCAATTAAGTGAAAATCAAAATAAGCATTCAGATAGCCTTCATTATGTTTTCGTCTTACTACATGTGTCATGCTATCAATTTCACAAGGGATTTCATCAATCGGCAATCCAGTCTGTAATAAACCACACAAAAAATTACATTCATCAAAATTAAAATAATTGCTACATGAGAAAATCAATCGGAAGTCCTTACTCTTCATAAAAAGCGAATTGATTTTATTTGAATTTCTGTAAACAGTAAAAGATCCTGTCAAATATTCAGGCCGAAAGCTAATAATATCATAATTTTTTAATATAGTGTCAGTAAGAAAATTTTTCAAATTCCCATAAATGACATCAATATCTCCATAACCCCAAAAAGAAAATTCCTGTATAAGTTCAGGGAAAAGAAATCCTAACGAAGGTCTAAAGTCACAAATTTTATTCCCCGGAATTAAGGTGGTGCTGAATTCCAATTTTTCTGTTGCAATTCGTTGAATTTGATTCAATGTCATGTGTAGGAAAAAAACATTTTGTGGTTTATTTTTAACCTTTATTGGATTATCTGTTAAGATGCAGAATGTTATGTTAGAGTTATACCTGCATGAACAAATGAAATTATCAATGTACCAGGGGAGTTTGCCAAAGAAAGGTAATAATATTATTATGGAATTAAATCTTCTCATAAGTAGATTAAATTATTGATATAAAAATATTGATATAATATCCAAAATTCATACGAGCCTTTTAATATTATTATTTAAGTTTTTACTTTGCTTTTGATTTTGATGTGTAAATTTATGTTATAAAATAAAAAATTATAACTTTATTAGTTCGCGTTCATAAAAGATGTTAAGCTTAAGAATAACTGTTTATGTGCTAATAGCTAGTATATATTATATCTTACGCCCTTATTCATGAAAGAGGGGTATTAGTTTATATCTTTTTTTGAAATTTTGATTTCTCAACAACTTAATAAAAGACTAGAAGCTATCTCATAGGTGGTTTAAGCAGAATTAGCATGCAAGCTAGCAAAACAAGGGCTTTATCGTTTTAAACCTTGCATTCTTATCTGGTGACATACTTATATTATTGAAGATTCATGCAAAGAATCTCTAAATTTTCCATCTGATCGCATCTTCATCAGGAATTAGCTCCTGAATCATCTCCCACTGCTTATCCGTTAACATTATGATAGATAAACATCTGCCTACTGTACAAGGCCTCTATTTATGAGATGCTTCTAAGTTATTTTTAACGACAATCTTAAGAATTTTCTAAGATGCCTTCTAAATATATTTAATTTTGTGGAGTGTTGAAATTAGTTTGTAAAAAAGATCAGATAAGGAGTGTCCGAAAAATTACGGTTTCAAGCAGATTTGTATAATTGGTAGATGAGTAAAAGCCATATAGCTATCAGTGAGTTTATCAACTCTGCAGGCAAGCCGCATCATCTCTTTCATTTTACCAAAGAGTCTCTCAATGATGTTCCTTCGGCAATAGATCTCTTCATTGACCACCAAAGGACTTTCTTTTCTCCTGCGTTTGTTACCTTCAGGTAAAGTCCTTGCTAAAATTTGAGACTTTATCAGCTGATTCTGAAGAGCCTTTCTGATGATCTGGCTGTCATAGGTTAGCCGCCCACACCCTAGTCATGACCTCCCCCCAATAAATCGGACCATTGTAAAGCGGCAGCCGCGCTGTAGAGAAATCGGGCAATTTCTTAACTTAAACAAAAGCAGATTGCCATGAAAAACCGGGTCGCCGGGCGATCGAAGTTTACAGAAGCCCAAATCTTGTTTGCCATCAAGCAGTCAGAGACGGGTGTGAAGGTGGAAGAAGTATGACTAGCCGTCCGCGCCGCAATATGGGTATCAGTGAGGCTACTTTTTACAACCGCTGCGGCTGACCGCTGGAAGAAAAAGTATGGAGGACTGGGAGTATCGGAGCTGCGCAAGCTACGCCAGCTGGAAGAAGAAAATCATCAGCTCAAGAAGCTAGTAGCTGACTTGAGTCTTGATAAGCAAATGCTGCAGGATGTGCTGAAATAAAAGCTTTAAGGCCATCGGAGCGCCGACCGGACCTATTGAGGGGCCTGGACTCGCCGTCCGCGCCAAATCCTTAATAACAGACTATCGTATCCCTATCAGGCGGGCCTGTAAGGTGGTGATGTTACACCGCTCGCTGTGGTACTATGCATCTAAGGCTAGGGATTCTTCACTGATCAGGAAACGAATGCGTGAGATAGCCCAAGTAAGGATACGGTACGGCTACTGGCGCATCTTCACCCTGTTAAGAAGAGAAGGCTGGCCGGATAATCACAAACGTGCGGTCCGCCGCTGCGGTTTATAGGCTTTACAAGGAAGAGGGACTGAATTTGCGTAGCAAAAGACCCAGAAGGAACAAAGCTGCTGCCCACCGTCTGGAACGCCTGCCACTCTCTATCGCACCGGCGAACCGGTATGAACCAGTGCTGGAGCATGGATTTTGTGGCAGATCAACTCTTTGACGGCAGGAAAATCAGGGCCTTAACTATTGTGGAATATTATAGTCCTAAGTGCCTTACTATTCAGGTAGGGCAATCCATCAAAGGCATGGATGTAGTAGAAGTGATGGAGAAAATCAAGAGGGAGAACAAAGCATTGCCAGAACGTATTCAAGTGGATAACGGCAGTGAATTTATCTCAAAGGCTTTAGATAAGTGGGCCTATGATAACAAAGTGACCTTGGATTTCTCAAGACCAGGAAAACCCACAGATAATGCCTATATTGAGCGGTCCGCCGCCGCGGTCATTCAACGGGAGCTTCCGGGATGAATGCTTGAATGTAAATTGGTTCTTGTCCCTTGAGGATGCCCAGCAACAAGTTGAGGCTTGGAGGCAGGAGTATAACTGCTTCAGACCTCATAGTTCTTTGGGAGATTTAACGCCAGAAGAGGCGACTGAAAGACAACATTTAAGCCTGTTTTCTTGACTTTACAGCGGTCCTAAATCTAGGAGGACGTCAGTACTAAATTAGTCGTCTTCTAAACCGTTCTATTTTTAGGGGAGCTTAAATAACTATAGGAATGAAAAGCTAAGGAATTAGACTGTATGACGCATTTTAAAATAATTGCTATTAGAACAGGAGATAAGCCTAAAAGGATTTATACTCAAAGCAATACGGGAGTTAAGCTAGACCCTTTGAAAAATCTGAATCCTAATACAATTTATAAATTCTATAATTACTTTGATTTTCCTCAAGGAAATTTTAAGGAAATACTTTATGATTTTGAAAAAGATCTTGATTTATATGGACTCCATTCAACCCAAAATTCAGTATCAGTACAGATAAACGCTATAGTAGGAAGTAATGGCTCAGGTAAAAGCTCATTGATTGAATTATTATATTGGGCAAACTATAATATTGGATGTCAGCTAGGACTTTTGAAAGACGAAAATGGGAAAAAATTAAAACCCTATAAATTTTTAGATTTAGAAATATTTTATTCAATTGATAGAACATCTTTTATTAAGATAGATTTCAAAGATGGTATAATAAATCAGCAAGGATTCAGGCTTGAGGGAAAATATATAACCCCTGAAGAGAATAAGAAGAATATTAATAAAATAAGCGATTTATCGGGTTTTTTTTATTCGATAGTAGTTAATTATTCGCATTATGCTTTAAATTCTTTAGAAATAGGTGATTGGATAAATCCATTGTTTCATAAGAATGATGGATATCAGACGCCAATTGTTATAAGTCCTATGAGGACTAATGGGAATATTGATGTTAATCGGGAAAAACAATTACTAGTGAGAAGATTACAAGCAAATCTTCTTGAGAATATAGGAGAAGAGAAGGAAGAAAACAGCATTAGGAACCTTGTAAATGGTAAGGTCGCAACAAAATTGAAACTGACGTACATTTCCCGTTCAGCTATAGAGAAGCCAATAGATGATACCTCTTTGATTAGAAGCCTAGTGAAAGCCATAGAGAATCATTTTGGTTTCACATTTTCAAGTTATCAAATTAGAGATATATTTACTGAGATCACCATTAACTACATTTTAGAAAAGCTTATAAAAATGGCCGATAACTATCGACCATTTAGAAAATTTAAGGATGGGAATTCAATTAAGTATGTAGATGCATTTATAAGAAGTATAAGGGACAGTAATAGCCATATCGTTTTCAAAGTAAAGGGAGCTATAATGTATCTTAAATATTACAAGGAAATTTTTGGAAAGATAGATTTCGTCATTTGGGAAACAATTGTCCTTTCGATTGCAGATCTATCAAAAACCATTAAGGAAATTGATCAAAAGGAAGAAACATTTTGGGTAAATACATTTATGATGGTTCCTCCGTCTTTCTTTCAGGTTGAGATTGAACTTGAAGATGGTAGTTCATTTGATGCATTAAGTTCAGGCGAAAAACAAAGAATTCATAGTGTTAGCTCAATTGTTTATCATTTAATAAATCTAAATTCGGTAGAACAACAGAAAAGTGATGAAAGTGAGGGATATAAAAGTTATCCATACATTAATGTAATTCTTGATGAAATTGAATTGTATTATCATCCTGAATGGCAGAGGCAGTATATAACTGACTTGTTGGATTACATAGGAAAGATAAACTCGAAAAACTTAAGCTACATTGAAGGAATCAATATCACATTTTTAACGCATTCCCCATATATTTTATCCGATATACCTGCTTCAAATACATTGAGACTAAAGGATGGCTATCCTATTAAAAGCGAAGAATTTGAGCAAACCTTCGGCGCAAATATACATGACTTATTAGCCAATGACTTTTTTATGAATAATGGGTTCATGGGAGAATGGGCAAAAAGAAAGATCAAAGGAGTTATATCATTCCTTAATTATAATTTGATAGTAAAGAGGCAAAAGGAGTTGGAAGAGACGCTTGAGCTTCAGAAGGGTACAAGACTGGAAAATAGAGCTAATGAGCAAGTGATAGAAACGGAGTACTATAAAAGTGGTGACAGGTTGAATGAAAGAATTATCGAGCTAGAGAACGAGATTAAATTAAATAATTCTGCTATAAGGAAGAAGAAAATAGAAATTCTTTCAACAGGTGTTCCTACTGACTCTTTTATATGCAAAAGTATAATTGATATGATAGGAGAACCAGTAATCAAAAATAAGCTCCAAATTATGTTTGATGAGGTTTTTGAAAATGATAAAAATGAAAGAATAGCCAAACAAAGGATTGAAGAAATTGCAAGAAAAGCAGGAATACAAGTGGATTTTAAAAGAAAAGGATAATGCTTTACATTGATAGTACCCGAAGTGAGGTAAAAAATTCAGAACTGGAGCATTGGAAGTTTTTGAGCTGTAGAATTCAAAAGAAGTTATTTGGGAAAGATTGTTGCCAAAAAGATTGTTCGATATGTAGTAAAACCCGAATACATAGAAGGGGGTTACATTCTGGCCTTTTCAAAGATTTAGTCAATTTTATTTTAAATGATAATAGGCTGATAAGAATAATAACTGGTAAACCAGAAGAATTGCTTGATATAGATCAAAAATCAAAGCAGATATTCGATTATGAAAATGATAATCTGGTAAATGACATAAAGTCAATATTTAACTATGATTGGTTTGTAGGCTTGCCGGCTAATCATTTTTATAGTGCTTACCATTTAGCTGAGAATTTAAATAGGCGATCCTGTACTTATTGTAATAGAACTTATACTACTACAATGAGGTCAGAGAAGGGAGGGAAGTTAATGCGCCCTCATTTCGATCACTGGTTCCCACGTTCTGAATATCCGCTGCTTGCTCTATCCTTTTATAATCTTATACCTAGCTGTTATATATGCAATAGCTCATCAAAAGGGAGTACAGTTTTGAACCTTAATGAACATATACATCCATATGTTGATGTTGAGCAAACTGCTGGTTTTTCCTTTAGCTACATTTATTCTGATGAAACAAAAAGTTTGGATGAGTATAGAATTATTTTGGAGTGTGTAAATAAGGAAAATAAAAAATCTATAGAAACTCTAAAAGCTTTAGGTATAGATGTGATGTACAATGCTCATTATGATGAATTGAAAGATTTAATAAAAATTAGGCAGTCATATTCAGAAACTTATATTCAAAATTTAAGAGAACTATTTCCAAATAAGAGTTTGGGTGAACCAGAAATATTTCGTTTACTGTTTGGTACAGAACTAGATGCGAAAGACTTTCATAAACGACCTTTAAGCAAGTTCAAAAGTGATATTTTGAAAGAGCTAAAGATGATTTAATGCTCTTAGAAATGAGTTGGTAGTACTTCAGATGTAATGGATGAGAGATAGAAGAAAGATAGCTTTCTTTAGCTTCAAAGAACCACCATTATAGCTAATGATATGCTGCTCTGTTTGCTATCGGACAGTTTAAAGAAATAGAAAGACGCCATTTATATATATTACCAGATTATATAGTTTTAGATTCAGAGTGCCATACTGTAGTGAATCCTTATCAGTGAAGGGGCAAGATATGCGCTACACTTTCCCTACTTACACACTTTGCGGGACAGTACCGACTGGTTCTTTATAACTCATTCTGCTTGTCCAATGGCTAAGAAAACCCATTCATCGTCTAGCTGAATCTTCATTTACACAGTTTGCGGCACACTGTCTTTGAACTATTTTGATAATTGGAGCAGTCTGTTATCCAAATAAGTCTCCCTGAATTTGGCAGCTGTAAAATTGGAGGTCTCATGCAATTAAACAGTTGTAAAAAGACTAAATTTTTTATCTACGTAACCTTTTACTCTCTTAGTTCCTTTTTCTAAAGGAGGGACATATTCAGCGGGAATTTAAAAATCAAAATGGTCAGAAGGGTGAACACAAAGCCCTCGATAGATCTAGGCGATGTTGCTGATGGAAGTAAATGATTCTCCTCTTAGTATTCTACCTACCTGCCTCAGGTCAAACCCTGTCCGATCATTTAAGCATTCTTGGCTTATATTTCTTGCTTAGAAATTTCTAGAATTTTTTTGCGGACTTTGCCGATAAACTCCTAGTCTCTGTTGTCTGTTTTTAACTTGCAAAGCTCAACTGACTAATCAAATCCTTCACTAAAGAATTCTTTGAGGGTCATACCATACCCATTCAATATTTTCACTAAGGAACTGAATCGTAAATCGCTTCCTTTTTCGTACCTGCCATACTGTGACCGATGTATGTCATTATCATATGCAAATAAATCTGCATTTGTATACCCTGCCTCTTTTCGCAACTTTGTCATTCTTTCCCCTAGCTTCCTTAGTTCCTCATCAGGGTTTAGGTTACCTTTTTTTTTACGAGATCCTTGCTTCTTCCCCATACCATAAAGTAAAAGAAAGGACTGCTTAAGAAGAACCTTTAAAAAGAAACCACTAATAAGTGGTTTATTTGTTTTGTTATTCCTATCTTTACAATGGAAATAGATAGAGGCTTTTGAAAGAGAATGAGTTTGTCTTTTAAAGCTCAAATTTTTTAATTTGCGAATCAGTCGATAGAAGATATTCGATGGCATTCGCACTTGAAGTCTCGTTTTTGGAAACCTGGGAAATTTTCAACGGACACGAGATAGTAAGTGAGGTGCTCACGCTCTTGGCGTGGGCCCACTTATTCGTGTCCAAGGTCTCCCAGGACCTCCAAATGCGGTAAGTTGGGTTCCACGCCTCTTTTTTAGGCTTCCCCGGCTTTCCCCATGGAGACTTTTCATCGGTCAAAATCACGCAGGCTGTCGGCGCTTATTGCTGGCAGCCTGCCGCTAACCCCTATTGCGATGGAACATGCTCGTCATATCTGGCTTCACTGCCACCGCCCTCCGCATTGATCAGCCCTCCTCCGGGCGCTGCTCCCCCTAACGCTGCGCCTTCTCCAGAAGGGTGATGCCTGCCGGCAGCTCTATCCTTCCAGTCCTTTTTTACTTTTCCATTCCTAAACCCCATCCGCATGAAGCTATATTTATGCGACCTGGTACTGCTATGCCTGTTGGGTAGGCTGTCGACGATTGCCTTCGCCTTGTCGACTGCTTTCCGACCCCATTGGTTCCGGGCATAGCATGGGGTCGACATCGGGTAAACAACAATACATAAGATCCTCTTCAGGGGGAGCCAGGGGGCAGGCGGAAGCGCCATGATTAGGTTAGTAAGTAGGTGGTCTCCACCTGCCCCGGCACCCTTCGCGGGCCGCCCCTTTTTCTAAAATTTTAGACCCGCACCTAAACCATTCTCCATGCTTCCCCATCTTCCCCAAGGCTGCAGCCGGCAAGCGCAGCGCAGGGGAGGGGGGAAGTTCCGGGAGAACCCTTGCCGGCCCCTGCCCGGAATCCCTGTACCCCATTGCATGGCCCCTTGCGCCTGCCTTTCTACTACCCAATCCCTATCACCATGAAGCTCCATTTACTGCTCTATATCATCCTGCTCCTCCTCTTGCGCTGGTCCCTCCCGGTCCATGCACAGGAGTCGCCAACAGGATCACGAACTGAATCCCGCCTCCTGCGCGGAAAGGTACTCGACGAAAGCGGGCAGCCCCTGCCGGGTGTCAACGTTCTGCTCAAGGAAGGACGCGGCGGTACCGTCACCGACAGCGACGGACTGTTCAGTCTGCGCCTGCCCCAACATACCATCCCAGGGGGCGACACCCTCCAGGTCTCCTACATCGGCTATACCACCGAAACCTTTCCCCTCCCGACCACTGACTTCCTGGAGATCCGCCTCCTGCCTGACATCGAAAGCCTGATGGCGGTAGAGATCATCTCCACCGGCTACCAGCAGCTGCCCAAGGAACGAGCCACGGGCTCCTTTGTGCAGGTAGACTCCGGCCTCTTCAACCGCAGCGCCAGCCCCGACATCCTAAGCCGCCTGGATGGCATAGCCTCCGGCCTGCTCCTACAGCCCCAGGCTGGTGGCGGCCGGGAATTGAGCATCCGCGGCCGCTCCACGCTCTTTTCCAACAGCGAACCCCTGGTCGTGGTCGACAATTTTCCCTACGACGGCGACCTCTCGTCCATCAACCCCAACGATGTGGAAAACATCACCCTGCTGAAGGATGCAGCTGCGGCCTCCATCTGGGGTGCACGCGCCGGCAATGGCGTGATCGTCATTACCACGAAACAGGGCCGCCACAACCAGGCCCCGCAGCTCCACTTCAACAGTAACATCACCCTGGGCGAACGTCCGGATGCTTTTTACATCCCCCGCATGTCGACAGCGGACTACATCGCGACCGAGCAGGTACTCTTTGCCTCGGGCTACTACGGGGCCTATGAGCGGGCGGCGGACAAACGTGCCATCAGTCCATTGGTGGAACTACTGATCGCCCACCGCGACGGCCTGCTCTCTGATGCCGCACTGGAAGGGGAAATAACCAGCCTCCGCGAACAGGACGTCCGCCGGGATTTTGAACGCTACCTCTACCGTGCCCCCCTGCACCAGCAGTACGCGGCCAGTCTGCGCGGGGGCGATCACCGCCAGCGCTACTACTTCTCTGCTGGTTATGATAGGGCGCTGGAAGCCCTAGAGGGGGATCGGAATAACCGCATCACGCTCAACGCCAAAAACAGCTGGGCCTTCTTCCAGCAGAAACTGCGCTTCTCCACCGACCTCTACTACATCGAAGGGCGCAGCCAAAACAATGGGATCAACCCGCTGGGCCTGCGGCAATCTTCCTTTGATGTGCTGCCCTCCTACAGCCGGCTGGCAGATGCGGCCGGAAACCCCCTGCCGCTGGTGCAGGACTACCGCCTGGGCTTCCTGGAAGAGGCAGAAGGAGTGGGGCTGCTCGACTGGCGCTACCGTCCCCTGGAGGAGCGGGCTCTGGTCGACAAAAGCACACGCCTGCGCGAGTTCCGCGCCAACCTGGAGGCAGGCTACCAGTTGCTGCCCGAGCTGCAGGCCCTGCTGCGCTACCAGTACTGGACTAGCAATGTATTGGGCCGTGACCACTATGATGGAGAGAGCTATTATGCCCGCGACCTGGTCAACCGCTTTACGCAGGTGGAGGACGACGGCAGTCTTAGCTACGCCATTCCACAGGGTGGTATCCTGGATCAGCGCAACCGCCTTTCCCACAGCCATACCCTGCGGGCGCAGCTCCTTTTTGCCAGGCTCTGGGGCCAACGCCACCAACTGAATGCCCTGGCAGGCTGGGAAGGAAAGGGGATTGAGACCCGGTCCAACAGCCTGCGCTACTACGGCTACGAGGCGGAGGGGCTCTTAACGGCTCCCTATGATGGGGTCACGCGCTACCCGCAGTACCAAAATCCTGGTCGGCAGCAAACCATTCCGGGTGGCCAGCAGCTTAGCCTGCTCAATGACTACTTTATTTCCTACTATGCCAATGCGGCCTATACCTTCGACCGGCGCTACCTCTTTTCCCTAAGCGGACGCCGCGACCTGTCCAACCTCTTCGGTGTAGAGACCAATCAGCGGGGGGTGCCCCTCTGGTCGGCCGGCCTGGGATGGAACCTCCACAGCGAAAGCTTTTACCGCTGGAAGGCGGTGCCTTACCTGAAGCTGCGGGGCAGCTGGGGCTACAACGGCAACATCGACAAAGGGGTAACAGCCTTTACCACCGCCCGCATGCTGGGCCGCAGCTGGGATACGGGGCTGCCCTATGCCGGCATCACCAGCCCGCCCAACCCGCAGCTGCGCTGGGAGCGGGTCCGGATCCTGAATGGGGGGCTGGACTTTGCCCTGCGCAACCACCGCATAAGCGGTAGCCTGGAGTATTACCAGAAGAGGGGCGAAGACCTGATCGGTGACCGGCTGGTATCGCCCGTCACCGGCCTCACGGAATTCCGGGGCAATGTATCGGCCACCGCGGGCAGGGGTGTAGACATCACCCTTAGCAGCATCAATATTGACGGAGAATTCCAATGGCAGACAGACTTGCTCTGGAGCCATGCCGCCACCCTTGTAACGGACTATGGAGCTGATCTGTCGGTTTACCAGCTGCTTAGCTACGGCATCTTTCCCAGGGAAGGTTATCCGCCCCTGGCTGTCTACTCTATTCCCTGGGCAGGGCTGAATGGGAACACCGGCAACCCGCAGGGCTGGCTAGACGGGGAAAGGAGCGAGGACTGGGGCGCCATCATCAACAGCCTGACCGCGGACAGCCTGCTGTACCATGGACCGGCGCAGCCGCAGCATTTCGGGGCGCTGCGCAATACCTTCAGCTGGAAGGGGCTTTCGCTCTCCTGCAACCTGACCTACAGCCTGGGCTACTACTTCCGGAGGGAGTCCATCCGCTACGGCTTTAACAGGGGCCTGGGCGGCCATGGCGACTATGGATACCGCTGGCAGCAGCCGGGGGATGAGGTATTCACACAGGTGCCCTCCATCCCCGAAGTGGGTAACGGCTACCGCGATGATCTCTACACCTACTCCGAAATCCTGGTGGAGCGGGGGGATCATCTGCGCCTGCAGGATGTGAATTTGAGCTACACCCTAAGCCGGGAGCAATGGGCAGGCCTGCCTTTCCGCCAGCTGCAGCTCTATGCCTATGCCCGTAACCTCGGGATCCTCTGGAAAGCAGCGGCCACCGTCCCGGACCCTGATTACCGCCAAATGCCTGCCCCACGCTCCATTGCCCTGGGCCTGCGGGCGGATTTTTAACCCTAAAGAAGCAAACCATGAAGAAATATTTATTTCCCTTCGGTAACCTCCTCTTGCTCTCCCTGCTGGTGCTGCTGCCGGGTTGCGAGGATTACCTGGACGAAAAGCCTGACGGGGCGCTGATCGTGCCCAAAACACTGCAGGACTACCAGGCCCTGCTCGACAATGACTTTTACGTGATGAACCAGGAGCCGACACTGGGCTTTCTGGGGGCAGATAACTACTACATCCTGGAGGAAGACTGGGCCTCGCTCTACACCGATACGGAGCGGAACGCCTATATATGGGCTCCCGAGATCTTCGATGCCTGGCTGCCCCAGGACTGGAGCCTGCCCTACCAGCAGGTGTTTTACGCCAACGTGGTGCTGGAGGGACTCGCTGCCATGGAGGTGGCGGAAGGGGAGCGGGCGGAGTGGGAAGGGCTGAAAGGCAGTGCCCTCTTTTACCGCAGCTATGCCTTTTATAGCCTTAGCCAGCTCTATGCGCCTCCCTATGAAAGGTCCACGGCAGCGGAAACCCCAGGTATCCCGCTGCGCCTCCAGGCAGATGTGGAGGCCCCGGTCGTCCGGGCGAGCCTGGAGGAGACCTATAGGGAGATCATCCGTTCGGGGGAAGCGGCCGCAGCCCTGCTGCCTGAAAACAGTACTTATCCCACGCGCCCCGACAAAGCGGCTGCCTTTGCCCTGCTGGCCCGGGTGTCCCTGATCATGAGGGATTGGGCTGCCGCAGAAGCCTATGCCACCAGCAGCCTGGCTATCCAAAGTACCCTGCTGGACTACAACAGCCTGGACGAGGGGGCATGGGTGCCTTTTGAACTCTTCAATGAAGAAGTACTCTTCCACAGCATACTGCTGCCTTACGACCTATCTTCTTCACGGGCACTGGTAGACCCGGCGCTCTACAGCAGCTATGCGGAGGAAGACCTTCGGAAGGGGCTCTTTTTCCGGGAGGAAGGAGGGGGGGTAAAGTTCCGGGGCCATTATTCCGGCCAGGACTACTACCTGTTCGGAGGCCTGGCCGTGGATGAGGTTTACCTGATCCGGGCCGAAAGCCGGGCCCGCCAGGGTAATACCGACGGGGCCCTGGAAGACCTGAATCGGTTACTGGCCACCCGCTGGGGGGCGGGAACCTTAGAACCCTACACGGCCGCCAGTGCGGAGGAAGCCCTGGATCTCGTGCTGGAGGAGCGGCGCAAGGAGCTGCTCTTCCGCGGCCTGCGCTGGAGCGACCTGCGCCGCCTGAATGGAGATCCCCGCTATGCCAAAACGCTGGAGCGCCAGCTGATGGGTGAGACGTACCAGTTACCGCCGGGCAGCCCCCGCTGGGTGTACCCCATTCCGCAGCAGGAGATCGACCTTAGCGGCATTGCCCAGAACCCACGCTAGCCCCACCATTTTATTCACGATTACCAAACCAACATGCATTACCTGAACCTAATCCTCGTCTTCCTCCTGATGTTGTTCCAGTCGGCCACCTTACAGGCCCAGACGGGCGAAGGGGGCGTTACACCCCTGAAGCCCGGCGATACCCTGCCGACCCTCACCCTTCGGGGGGTGATCAACCATCCGAAAGGTTTTTTAAGCCTGGAGCAGTACCGCGGCCGCTGGCTGATCCTGGACTTCTGGGCCACCTGGTGTGCTCCCTGCATCGGCATGTTTCCCAAAGCCGACTCCCTGGAGCGTTTATTCGAGGGAAAACTAGCTTTTCTCCCCGTCACCTACCAGGGGGCGGAGGAGGTGCAGAAGGCATTTGCAAAACGCAAGCTCCTGCAGGGCCTGAAGCCCGCCATCATTACGGGGGACAATACCCTGCGCTACCTCTTTCCCCACCAGCAGCTGCCCCACTACGTCTGGGTAGACCCGCAGGGGGTGGTTCGTGCCATCACGGGCCTGGATGAGGTAAACGCCGCACACATCCGGGCGGTGCTGGAAGAAAGGGATGCAGCGAGCACACTACGGCAAAAGGAGGATCATGCTGTTGACTTCGGCCGCTACGACAAGCTGGTCTCCCTCCACCCAATGCTGTCCGAAGAAGGGCTCCGCTTTAGCTCTGTGCTCACCGGTTACCTGGAGGGGCTCCCCGGTTTCTATGCCTATGAACCGCCAACGGATGAACAAGGGGGGCGCATCATCCTGGCCAACCACTCCCTGCTGGGCATCTACCGCCAGGCCTACAGCACCGGTACCACCTATTATGGCGAAAACCGGGTGGTCTTTGAGGTAGCGGACAGGAATGAATTGGAGCAATTTGAGCGGGAGGGGGACTACGAAGACTGGCTGCGCCGGGGTAGGGGCTATTGCTATGAACTGCAGGTAGCCCCAGAATTTGCAGGGCAGGAGTGGACACTGCTGCAGCAGGACCTGGACCGCCTCTTTCCCCAATACAGCGCCCGCGTGGAAGCGCGCAAGCACCCGGTCCTGGCCCTGGTGCGCAAGGGGCAGGGGGAGGCATTCAGGAGCAGGGGCGGCGACCCTATGCTGCAGCTGAACCATTACGAGGCGCGCGTGCAGAATGCCTCCTTCAGTGCCCTGCTGACCCGCTTCAACACCATGTACCTGCAGGGAACCCCGGCACCGCTGGTAAACCTGACTGGCTGGGAGGGCGGGGTAGACATGGTGCTGGCGGGCGACATGACAGACCTGGCAGCCGTGCGGAAAGCCTTGCAGCGCTACGGCCTCGACCTGGTGGAAAAGCGGGCAAAGGTAGAGGTGCTGGTGATCCGGGATCTACCGGCCAATAAAGCAAAATAAAGCGGAGTCTGTGGCTAAAGCAGGGCTTTTGAGGCAAAGGGAAGGTTGGGTTGTGTCCGTCCCCTGCTGAAAGCACCTGCCGCTGCAGCCCAAAACAACAAACAAGATGAAATCACTATTGATGATCCTGGGACTACTCCTAAGCTGCTCTTTTTCCCGGGCACAAATACTGGAGCCTGCAAAATGGATCTACTATACCGATAAAGAGGAAGTGGAGCTGGGAGAAGAAGTGGACCTTTTCATGGGGGCGGCGCTGGAGGAAGGCTGGCAGTTGTATGCTCCTGGCATGGACCCGGCGCTGGGGCCGGTGCCCGCCCATTTTTCCTTTGAACCGCACTCCAGCTATAGGTTGATCGGGAGGCTTGAATCGATTGGGGCTAGGCAAAGCTTTGATACGCTCTGGCAGGGAGAGGTGCAGTATTTCGAGGGGAGGGCGCTGTTCCGCCAGCGCATCCGCATCCTAGGAAAGAACCCCCAAATCAGGGGCACCCATACCTACCAGCTCTGCAGCAAAAAGGACGGACGCTGCATCATGGGGGAGGAGGCGTTTAGCTTCACCGGGCTTAAGGTCATTCCCCAGGGCGGTAAGCAGCTGGAAAAGGAGGCATATCCTCCCAGTAATGCCGGTGGTGACGCACGGGAGGAGCGTGCCGGGCAGATTGCCGCAGTGGATATTTGTACTGGGCATCCAGCCGCAGTGGATACTGGCGCTGGGCATCCAGCCGCAGCGGATACCGGCGCAGTGCAGACTCCCGCGCTGGATTTGTCGCAGGGGGATACGCTTATGGCTGTCGGGAGGACAGAGGTGGGTGCCGGACAGCAAGCGGGGGAGCAGGGGTCTACAGCTCCGCAGCATAACAGGGAGCAGTCAGGAAGAGCGGGTGCCGGTGCTGCCGGGACAAGCCTGTGGCAGTTTGCCTTGCTGGCCTTCGGGGCCGGCCTGACCGCCCTGCTAACACCTTGTGTTTTCCCCATCATTCCCCTTACGGTCACTTATTTCAGCTTTGGCGGGGATCGGGGGAAAATGATGTCCACCCCTAGTAGTTCCCTGGGGGCGGCACAGAAGGCGCTGCTCTACGGGCTGTCGGTCGTTCTCATCTACACCCTGATCGGTACGTTTATGGCCTGGCTGAACGGCCCTGCCTTTGCCAACTTCTTAAGCACCCACTGGGCACCCAACCTGTTTTTCTTTGCCATCTTTATGCTCTTTGCCCTTTCCTTCCTGGGCATGTTCGATATTCGCCTGCCCCATGCCTGGGTCAACGGGGTGGACCGGCTTTCGGACAAGGGGGGCTATATAGGGGTATTCTTCATGGCTTTTACGCTGGTGCTGGTTTCCTTTTCCTGCACCGGCCCCATCGTAGGTACGCTCCTGGTGGCTTCGGCCGGGGGTGCGGTTCTCCTGCCCATCGTGGGCATGGCTTCTTTTGCACTGGCCATAGCCTTGCCTTTTACCCTGCTGGCCCTTTTCCCGCAGGGGCTGAAAAAGCTACCCCATTCGGGCAGCTGGCTCAACAGGGTCAAGGGGGTGCTGGGGTTCCTGGAGCTGGCCCTGGGCCTGAAGTTCCTAAGCGTGGCCGACCAGGTCTACGGCTGGGGCCTCCTGGACCGGCCCGTCTACCTGGCCCTCTGGATCACCATCTTCTCCGCCATGGGTGCTTACCTGCTGGGCTGGCTAGAGCTGCCGAATGATGGCACTTCCGGCAGCAGGGCATCAAATCAGCTTGGGGTTCCTCGACTGCTGCTGGCCCTTGGGGTATTCTCCTTCGTGGTCTACCTGCTGCCGGGTATGTTCGGGGCACCGCTTGCGCCCCTGGCGGGTTATCTCCCGCCCCCGCAGCAGGAGGCAGCGGCAGGCATGGCCATGCCCGGAACGGCCGACAACTCTTTGGCTCCTGCCGGGGAGGGGCTGTGCGATACACCCCTGTGGGGGGATCGGCTGCACTGGCCGCATGGGCTGCAGGGATACTTTGACCTGGAGCAGGCGCTGGCCTGTGCCCGGGAGCAGAACAAGCCGCTCTTCATCGCCTTTACAGGTCATGGGTGCGTGAACTGCCGGGAAATGGAAGCCCGCGTGTGGAGCGATCGCCGTGTGCTGGAGCGCCTCCGCCGGGACTATGTGCTGCTGGCCCTCTACGTGGATGATAAAATGGAGCTGCCCCCGGAGAAATGGTACCGCTCCTCTTTCGACGGGCGCCTCAAAAAGAGTGTCGGCATGCAAAACGGTGACTTTCAGATCCGCCGCTTTGGCACCAATGCCCAGCCCTACTATGCGGTCCTGGACCCGGAAAGTAGGGAACCGCTGCTGGCACCCATGGCCTATGACCTGGAGGTTTCTCACTTTATCAACTTCCTGGACCGGGGTAAAAAAGCTTACCATGCGCGGCAGGGGCAGGCTTTACTCCCTGTGGGGCAGGACCTTTCCCGAAAGCCGGCTGCTCCAGGACCCATCCTTTAAACACCTATTGCGTAGTTTTTTTAAACCAATGCCAGAATACCATGACAGCAGTGGAACAAAACAGCCAAACCATTTCCTCTCTTCAGCAGCAGCTCCTTCGCGACTTTCGCTTCCTTATCGGCAATACGCCTATGCTGGCACTCCACTACCGCTACGGGGGGAAGCCGGGCTGTATCTATGTAAAATGTGAATACTACAACCTTAGCGGCAGCATCAAGGACCGCATGGCGCTCCACATCCTGCAGCAGGCCTACCAGGAAGGCCTGATCAGCAGGGGAGATCCCATCGTGGAGGCCACCAGCGGCAACACAGGGATTGCCTTTGCGGCCATCGGCCGGGCACTGGGACACCCGGTGCACATCCTCATGCCGGAATGGCTCACCCGCGAGCGGGCCGAGCTGATGCGGAGCATGGGCGCGGAAGTAACCCTGGTGAGCCGCCAGGAGGGGGGCTTTATCCGCAGCATTCAGCTGGCCGGGGAGATGGCCGTGGCAGACCCGCGGGTCTTTCTGCCACGGCAGTTCGAGAACGAGTTGAACTGCGAGGCCCATGAAAAGACCACCGGCCCTGAAATCTACCACCAGCTGCGGGGGATCGGCAAAACCCCCGATGCCTTTGTGGCGGGGGTGGGCACCGGCGGCACCATCATGGGGGTAGGGGCATACCTGCGCAGCCAGCACCCCGGCATCCGCCTGCACCCGCTGGAACCGGCCCAGTCACCCACCCTTTCCACCGGCTGTAAGGTGGGCATGCACCGCATCCAGGGCATCTCTGACGATTTTATTCCACCCATCCTGCAGCTTGACGAGTTGGATGCAATCGTGCAGGCCGACGACAGCGATGCCATCCGCATGGCGCAGAAGCTGGCCCATCAGCTGGGGCTGGGGGTAGGCTTTTCTTCGGGTGCCAATGTGATTGGCGCCATCCGCCTGCAGCAGGAGCTGGGGCCGGAGGCCACCGTGGTGACGGTACTGCCCGACAGCAACAAGAAATACCTAAGCTCCGACCTGCTCTGGGTGCAGCCGCTTAAGGAAGATTATGTAAGTCCTTATGTTGACTTTACAGGCTATCACCCCATTCGCAGCTATGTCGGGCTATGATGCTGCAGGCAGTAGGGCAATTAACGGAAAAAATTCGTTCGCACATCTACAGGAAATCCTTGTCTAAAGGGCAGCAAAGATGTATAGCTGCTTTGGGGATCACCTGTTCCCACTGCTTTTTTGCACAAAAAATCTAATGCGTGGTGCATTATACTGCACTTTGCCTGCATCTTCTATCGTAAACCTCTCTGTTTTATATGTAGAAGTGCATTAAAATGCCCTTTTGATTGTATATAATAAACAACGCAGTATATTTGTATGAAAAAAGGCAGTATAATGCACTTCCAGGAGTTGGTTCAGACGATTAAGCAGCGCAGAGAGACTTTGCAGGTGACGCAGGAGACCCTGGCAGCACTTTCCGGTGTGGGCTTAAGAACATTAAAGCAGCTTGAAAGGGGAAAAGGGAATCCTACGCTGCTGACTTTACAGAAACTGGCAGATGTGCTGGGAATGGAAGTTTGCCTAAAGCTTAAAAACATATCCCATAATAAATGAGGCAGGCGAAAATACTGTACAAGGACCAGGAAGCAGGCATCCTGACCCAGCACGATGATGGTTCGTTTACCTTCCGTTACTATGATACCTGGATGGCAGATAGCGAAAAGCCCGGCATCAGCCTTACACTGCCTAAGATCGAGCAGGAGTATCATTCCAGCTTGTTGTTTCCCTTTTTTTTCAACATGCTGCCGGAAGGCTCTAACAAGCAGGTTGTGTGTAGGTACAACCGGCTTGAACCGGATGATTATTTTGGGATACTTATGACGACTGCCAAATACGATAGCGTAGGGGCGGTAAGGGTGATGAAAATAGATCAGCCATGAGCGTAGTGGAATTAAACCATTGCCCGGGTACATTGGCAGAAGGTTTCAACACCTACAGCAGGACCTGCTTAAACAGGGTATTTCAGGGGAGGAAGGTGCTCCATGTCCTACCCTATGATTCCCCGGCCTCCAATTCACAGACAGATGAACTGTTTGAGGAGAACAGAAAACGCATGTCTATTTCAGGGGTGCAGGAAAAATTCTCGGTATTGCTTGAAAAAAATAAGCTGCGGCTGATCAGGGAAGGAGAAAGGGGCAGCTATATCCTGAAACCAATCCCGTCTGCCGGTATCAGGCCGGACCAAATGCCGGCAAACGAGCATCTGACCATGCAAATTGCCCGCCAGGTGTATGGCATTGAAACCGCTGAAAACGCGCTGATCTTTTTTAAGAACGGGGCTCCTGCCTACATCACCAAACGCTTTGATGTGCAGGACGATGGGGCAAAGCTGGCCCAGGATGATTTCGCTTCCCTGGCTGGCAGAACACCGCAAACCCATGGGGAACACTACAAGTATGCAGGGAATTATCTCGATCTCTTCCAATTGATGCAGCGCTTTGTGCCGGCTTATAAAATAGAAGCCCCAAAGCTGTTGAAAATCCTCCTGTTTAACTACCTCTTTTCCAATGGAGACGCGCACTTTAAAAACTTCTCCCTGCTCGAAACCCCGATGGGTGATTTTCGATTAAGCCCTGCTTATGACCTGCTGAACAGCCGGATTCACATAGAAGACAGGGACTTTGCCCTGGATGAGGGGCTTTTGCCTCCAGGCTTAGGCCAGGGGAAAATTGTACAGCAGTTTGCTGTACTTGCTGCACAGGCAGGGATCCCGGAAAAGCTTTATCAGGATTCGCTGGCGATGATGTTGGGGCAGTCAGTCCTGGTAGAGAAGCTGGTGGCTGCCTCTTTTCTGAAAGACAGCACAAGGAGAAATTATTGGCAGTCCTACCAGGGACGCCTGCGTCAATTGAAGAAGGAGTGATTGATAGACGCCATCGAGCGAAAAACCAACTCTAATGGCGCATATGATCCTGGACAGTGAAAGAGAAATCTTGAACAGAAAGCCAATACCCTCCGCACGATATTGGTGGGCCTGACCGAAGCGATACCGCAGGAAATCAACTAAAAAAGCACGGGAGCAAGGGCTCCCGTGCAGTACAGGCTATCACTTTTGTCCGGAGACAAAAGCGTACCAGAAAGCAGCTTTATCGAGATTGAGAAAAACTGCCGGTCTTGGAATAGGTCATTTGCTGACCAGGGACGTCGTTCTGGAACTGGGCAACACAAAGAGTGGAGGCGGATTCACAGCGGTACTGTTCGTTCTCGTCCAGTGCTTCCCAATTGCCGTTCTGGTTTGCAAAAAGAGCCTTGTCCGGATCCGGACCTTGGGGACTAAAAGCAAATGCTCCCAGGGAAGCTGCGGTGAAGGCCATTACGGCCAGGTAATTTTTAAATTTATGCATGGTATGGGCGGATTTTTATCACTCAAAATGCCGCAAACGTCTTAGAAATGGATAAATGCCTACTCTGTTCAGGGTTTTCAGCATCCCCCTTTGCCTGCGCGGGCAGGACTATCGCGCGATGTTTTTAAGCTATGGTGGAAGTAGGAGTGGGCTTAAGGGTAATGTAAAGTCCGTAAAGCGCAAGTGACAGGAACAGGAGATTGACCCACAGGTGCTGCTCCCAGGAGAGTTGCGCCAGGATGCCTCCGCAGGAGCAGGGCACATAGTCAAAGTATCCCCCCAGGATCAGCAGCACATAGCCGGTGAAGGCTGTCATCAGCCCGCTGGCCAGGGTAAAGCCCCAGCCTCTTAGCGGAAGGATGAGTAGCAACACCACCGTCAGGAGTTCCACTGTGGGGACAGCCCAGAGCAGGAGGTTGATAAGAGGTTCCGGTAGCGGCTGGTTGTGCATGGCCTGCCGGTAAAAGGTCGGTTCCAACAGCTTGCTGATGGCCGTATAGGCAAAAAGCATGATCAGGGGTAGGGAGAGGAATAGGGGAAGGTCTTTTTGCTTCATGGGGATGATTCCTGGAAGGTGTGTCTGCCATGAATGCGACAGTACCCCCTTCAATATCATAGACACGCCTTTGACGGTTCTCCCTACCCAGGGCTGCCAGGGTTATTTATTGACGACAGTTCAAGAAAAGGATGATGAAAGGTTTTACCGATGGCAGGGCTCCGCCATCCAACCTTGGTGAGCGTTTGCCATAGCCGCTTTGATGCGCTGCATTGCAATGCTTTGATCTATGCAGGGGCAATGCTTTGATCTATGCAGGGGCAAACCTGTGCTACATTCAGACGCTGCCGGGCGCAACAGCAGCTAAAAATACCTTAACCTATTGCGCCATCTGGTACAATCATACCTCCTCTGTTCAGGGCTTTGGGGTTTGAACCGAGGTGATTTTACCCTATGTGCTCCTTTCCCAATACCTAATTCTTTAGATTCTCCGTATACCGTAAAGAGTTAGAAAGAACCAATCACATAGATGATTATGAAGGTTAATAAAATAGCTATAACCACACTAATGGGTAGTATCAAATCAGCTATTTTGTCAAACATGTCTCTGTTGTGACTTTCCACTTTATTCGCCATTGCTGCTAACATGATTTTGTAATGCAAAGCTAGGGCTAAGGGTTTTCCCTTACAGGAAACATTTGTTGGAAATATTGCATCCCTGTTTTTTTGCAAATTGTATGAATAGCCAGGTTTTAACAAAATTAAGACTGGCTTTAACTTAGTGATGTTCAATAATATATAAAGCCAGCTATTATGGGCAAAGCAGCAGTCCCTATTACGTTATAATTAATATTGTATATTACAATTAATATTTTGAACATATTAATGGAAAGTGTGAGGAATCATTACTTTTCTACTAATGCGTCTAGATACTTTTTTAGGTATGCATGCCTATCAAAAAACACATGCGTGACCTTAGCGCATGAGATGAAAGCATTATTTAGTAATTGTTCATGCATTTGACATGTTCATAAATAGTGAACAATCGTAAATAGTGAACATGGGCAAAGAAAAATAGTATATACAGCTCTGGAAAGGCTGGAAGAGACCTTGCGCTGCAAAGTATAATGGTGTAGAGATGCAGCAAATGCAGCGCAGGATGGACTTATTGCTGGAATTTGAGGGTAGAAAGCTAATGTTTAATGCCGACATCAGGAAGGTGCTGCACAATGCGCAGCTGCATAGCTAGGCCAAACCAGCAGTTGGTAAACAGGCTGCGACACATTTTAACAGAGACGAAGGATAGAATTTCCGTGATCATGACGCAATACTATGACAGTACAATAGAAGAAAATAAACGCATACTCCAGTGTCTGCTGCAGGGTATTGAAGAAAAAGCAGGCTGATTTCCCCCAATCAACAGGCTTAATGTTAGGATGAAAATGAAAATAAGCTTCTAAGGAAGTTTTATGGAATAATGTTGCAGATCTTATACCCCTGCAGTTCAGCACCTAAATAATGGTGATACAAGCCGGAATACAATAACACCCTACCTGTTTACACAGATCACTCTTTTACATTACCCGAGGTATCGCTGGCCGTTTGTTTTGCCTAACTTTCCAGTACAATCGCACCCATACTACCTGATCCTTTCATGAAGCTTTCTGATGTATCAACCACTCCCGGCCTGGACATGATTAAGAAAATCCTTTCTGTCAAGTTTGATGTGCTACTTTCTCATCAGCAACTGCTGACATTCATGGAAAGACTGCCGGAGGAACTGAAAAAAGCACTAAAGAAGGAGCAGGTATCGCTTACTACCTTAGATCTATTGGTTGAAGTAGTATCCGAAGAAATTACCGGCATCCATTACCCTACCGACCATAGTACCCCTTATTACAAGGAATACTTCAAAAAAAAGCTAAAGGAGAACAAGGACCGGTATTTTGGTTTTTGAAGCAATCGGGAAAGAAGGGGCAGCATCACTGACAACAGCCATCAGGGCTGCATAAACCAAGGCAGTTTTGGTTTTGTTGCACCGGTAGACTGCTAAGACATTATACTATTAAAGATCTCTGTATTTCAGCAGAGCTGGCTATAAAGTTGAGGCTTTTCAAGTAAATTATTCACTGCTCTTATATTGTAAAAAAGTAAGATAATACCTATATTATATAGCTATAACAGTGTTTAACTGTAGTATATTTTAGGGAAAGGTAAAGTGAAGAAGAATAAAATCATACTAACTGTCATCAAAGAATCTGATGGTGGTTTTAGTGCAATAGGACACCTAGGACAGTATCACCAGGATTTGATTGCTACGCAGGGTGATACATGGAATGAATTGAAGGAGTTGGCATTGGAGGCTGTGAATGAATATCTGAAACATAAAGGCAAAATAACAGTAAGCATCCATGAAATAGATTTCAGCTTTGATTTACCCAGTTTTTTCGATGCATACCCGAAACTAGATGCAGCCGCACTGGCCAAACAGACGGATGTGAAAGCACACTTTTCGGATCGGCGTGTTTCCGGCAATAAGAAAGCAAAGGAGAGACAGGTGCACCGGATTTTGGCTGCTGTAAAACAGCTTAGGAGTAAATCCCCCACATTGCCGGCATAAGCCCAAGGAAGCAGGAATCTCTTCTGGAAAACTGTTAAAGCCCCTTTATGTAAGGGGCTTTTTTATTTCATATACCCTCCTTTCCGCTTCCTAATGGACATGTCCCCACGGAGTCACATATCCAGTAACACCTGCAGGAGACTTTTTCCCACCATCAGCTAGTAGCTTAATATGCGCTACGGCCAGATGGATTCTCTTTTTATAGTAGATAGCCTTTTTCAAAATGCGCTACTCAAGTGAGCTAACCCGATACTGGTAGAGGTAAAATCCACTCTTTCCGACAGCACATCGAGCTTTTTTCCCGCCCTGAAGGCCCAAGCGCTCCTGCCAAACGCCTGCCTCTCCGTTTAATGCTTCCACTACGGGACAGCCGTTCAGCTTTTGCTACGCACGGCAGCCAACAGCTAAGCCCCGCAAAGGCTCCCCGCCCTCCAAAGCTAAGCTGTTCGCGGTGCTACCTTCTCCACCGTACCAGCCCCTATTCATTTTGCAAGCAGGCATCGAGCCTGAAGCAAAATGGAGCGCTTGCCGCACCTGTCTCTGCCAGCGGAAACAGAACATTTATCTATCGTAGCTGCAAGATATGTCCCCGGCAGGACACAGGCGCCCCAATCCTCCCCGCAAGGCCCCAAGCTAGACCAAAAAAAATCTCCACCCTCCGGGTCGTATTTTTTTTGGCTCCAGCTTGCCTTTAGTCCTGCCGGGTACATGGAACCGCTGCTACAACAAATAAATGTTCCATCTAATCCTTTACAGCTATGTCACACAATCTTGCACAAAACCACAAAACAGGAGAAACAGCTTTCTTCTCCGTACGCGAAAAAGCCTGGCATCGCCTGGGTCTTCTTCTGGATGAATGCCCCACTTCTTCGGAAGCTATTGCTTACGCAGGTCTGGACTACGAGGTAGAAAAGGCCTCTCTGCAGGCTTTCACCCTTCCCTTTATGCCCCATCCGGTGCCCCTGAATGACAACTGGCCCTATGCCAGGGTAAGGGAACGCTATGCTACCGTACGCACCGATACGGGAGATCCTTTGGGAGTTGTCGGTAAAAACTACCAGGTGGTGCAGAACAGGGAGGCCTTTGCCTTCTTTGATGCCATCGTTGGGGAGGGTGCTGCCATCTACGAAACAGCCGGTGCCTTAGGTGGGGGAGAGGTTATCTTCATCTCTGCCAAGCTGCCTTCCTACATCAAGGTGAGGTGCAACGGCAAAGAGGATGCTGTCGAGCAGTACCTGCTGCTGACCAACTCCCACAACGGAGGCTCGGCTGTCCGTATCCTTTTCACCCCCGTCAGGGTCGTCTGCAACAATACCCTGAACATGGCACTCAAAAAGGATGATGGTATTTCCATCCGCCATACCTCCAGGGTGCGATATGGGATGCAAAGAGCAGCACGCCTGCTGGGCATCATCAGGCGGGAGTACAATGGGGCAGAAGAAGCCTACCAGCAGCTGGCCAAGATCAAAATCACCGACAAAGTGCTGCGTCACTACATCGAAGGGATCTTCCCCGCCAAAGGGGAGAATGAGGAGGTATCAGCCCGCCTTGCGAAGACCAGGAAGCAGGTGTTTGAGTACACTCAGATCGGCGCGGGGCAGCAGTCCATCAGGGGTACCGCCTGGTGGGCCTACAACGGCATTACCGGCTACTTCCAGAATGTACGCCCCTTCGGCAACTGGGAGAAGCTCTTCAAAAGCAACCTGATGGGATCAGGGCATGCACTCATGCAGAAAGCCCTGAAGGAGGCCCTGCAACTGGCGTAATCGAAAAGGGGGGATTCCCCCTTTTTTATAGATGAGGTGGTAGTAAGGGGCTCATAAGAGAAGATAGTGCTGGTATCTCTCCCTGCCCACTGGCCATGTGCTGAAAGCCTGTTCATTCCGTTCGTTCCTCCCTCTATTCACAAGCTTTCAGCACCCCGCGCAAGCGTAGCACTGTTTTTCGTTCCGCTCTGCTGCACTTCAAACAGCACTACCCTTGCCCTGCCTCCCGCTGACAAGCCGCCTGCAGGAGCGCCTGTAGATTGCTAAAACAGACCTTTTTGATAGACTAGAATGGATACAGCATCAGATTAAAGTGTCTACAACCCCCGGCGCAGAAAGAGATAGGCTTAGAAAGTTGACTACAGCAGCTGTCTACGAGCTGTATGCTTTAAGCATAAAGAGCTTAAAGCGAAAAGCAGCTACTGATCATTATTTGAGAGACTATACCACTCAAGCGGGGTAGTACAAGCAGGCTGATATTTTTTTACGTAGAACTTTTCCTTGCTGGCTAGGATCGGATCTGTAGTAGTAGCCTTTCTTAAAACGCTCCGGCAAATCTATTCCCTGCTCTTTATCTGTTGCAAGGTTTCCCTTCGGCTCTCTGTGGTCGACCCTGCATATAAACGAGCAGGAAAAATGCTCCGCCAAGGTTTTGAAAAGGCTGGAAGAGTGTCGAAGCAACATGGGGCTAGATGTGAGTATTTGAAGGATTCTGCTAGCCTCCTTCTTTTCGCTCCGGTAGCCAGTTTAGTCTTGATCTATTAAGCAGATGTGCCTGAAAAAGTACCGGAAATAGGGGTGCATGAGATGGCGATAATTAGCGGATAAAAGCAGTAGAATAAGAGACAAGAAAGCATTGCAGAACCGGGTGTAGACAGCCTCCAGAGTGCCTGCAAGGCTGTTTTTAGAGCTGGGGTGTCGACAACCAACCGCTGGAGTGTGTGCAGGTTCAGCCTTTTGTCGACCCCCAGGTGTCGACAGCTATGAAAAAAGGGGAAGTAAGTGTTTGTTCAGAAAGTTATTTATTATTTCTTCTCTTCTGCAAAGGTAGGCCCTCAGCCGAAGCTGTATTTTGCAAGTGACTTATTGAACAGTCGGTGTCATGGGTGACTTTCTAAGGTTTATCGACACGTGTCATTCATACGCAATGCTTTTGATCGATAAAATACTTCCTGTTTTCATTCTGTAGGATTTAGCTTAATATTCCTGAACCGCTCCCTCAATTTTTCTATGTTCGTGATCAGGGCTTTGAAATTTTTTGATTCCCCGTAGATCATGCTTTCCTGCATGGCACTGTAATCTGCCTCCCATCTTTTGATGACTTCCTGTGGAGGGACAAAGTCTATTTTGTCAGGTTGATGTGTGCTGTATACAACACCTTTAACGGGAGTAAAGCGCTCCCGGTGAGCAATGATGGCCTGATACAGTTCAGTATCCGCCAGTGCATCCTCTGCGTGGTATGTATCCATCAACTTATCCAAGTCATACAAGTGGCGGCTCAATCGCTCTACACGAATGTTTTCCAGCGGCTTTTGGAATTCCTCATGCAACAAAAAGGCTTTCTCCAGAAATGTTCTTCTGGGCAGTACAATCGGGATGTCAAGGGGTGGTTCAGCAAAGTTCTTATCCTGAAAATAAACATCAACCATGGATTGAACATCTCTTTTTTCGCTTGGCTCAATCAAAGAGCGGGCTCCTATTTCTATCAATACCCTGGGCCGTAAGTAAGGTGAATCATCTGTCAGTGATTTGTAATACAGTTCGACAATCAATGGGTCAGTATCAGAATCCTGAAATTCCTGCGTCTGTATAAGAAGGTCTGGAATACCCAGGGCTTGTGCCTTTGCTTTGATCTCCTCTGTAAATTCCTGGCTGATAAAGGAACAAGCCTTCTTTTTAAGCTTTCGGATCTGGGTCTTGCTCAAGTCTCCCTTAAATCCGAGATACTCCCTGTCAATGGCCAAGTCTATGTCTTCTGAGAAGCGCTCAATAAGATTCCATCCTTTGCTCAAAGAAGTTCCCCCTTTGAAAACCAAGCTACTGGCAAAGGGTAGCGAAAAAACAATTCTTAAAGCGGTTGTTACCCACCAGTCTTTTTCTACTGCGCCTGCAGGCAGTCCTTCCCTTGCACTGATTTGGTTGAAAATATTTTTTCTGGTGTTCTCCGGTAAACTTAGCCAGGCTTTCATTTTCCTTCTTCATCTTTAAGCGCATCCAACATGATTTTTCTGATCCAGACCGGAGCTAATGCTGCATCATGTTTTAAGATCTCGGGTTTTTCCTTTTTCAGTAGCTGATGAAGCTTATCTAACTGAGCGGAGCTTGCCTTGCCTTCCCCAATTTCCCGAAGTGCCTGAATAGCCAGTCCGCTAATTTCTCCCTTGACTGCCAAATTTCTGGCAACTGTCCTTTTAAATTTAATACTGCGTTTTCCAATGCGGATGCTCCTGGCTGCTCCATCGGTTAAGTACACCATCTTCATGGGAACCTGGGTGGATAGTCCCAGTTTATTTAGTGCCAGAGCCCCTGTTGGCACTACCCGGGCTTTGTCTCGTTTGGCAATGGCTTTGGCAATCTCGTCAGTGGAAGGATATACTGTCCCCATGACCTCATCTTTTTTTGGGTACAGGTAGATACCCTGTGCTAAACGGATTAAAATACCTTTTCGCTCAAGCCTGAAAAGCGACTTTTTTACCGCTTCACTACTTCCGAAATCATGAAAGCTGGTGGGAAAGAAAACCTTTCCTTTTTTCTGTGAAGTAATATGCTTCTCTATTTGGCCTTGAATGGATTCAGTCATATCTGGACTAAAGCTATTTGTCCCAAAATTAGTAAATATTTGGGACAATATCTTCTCCTCATTCACTTCAATCTAGTAAAAATTAGGTTATTGACCTCCCCCCAATAAATCGGACCATTGTAAAGCGGCAGCCGCGCTGTAGAGAAATCGGGCAATTTCTTAACTTATAAAAAAGCAGATTGCCATGAAAAATCGGGTCGCCGGGCGATCGAAGTTCACAGAGTCACAAATTCTCTTTGCCCTTAAGCAATCAGAGACTGGTGTGAAGGTGGAGGAAGTATGACTAGCCGTCCGCGCCGCAAGATGGGTATCAGCGAGGCTACTTTTTACAACCGCTGCGGCGGACCGCTCAATGCTGTCAACTTAAGGCTTATGTAGGTCTTCTTCTGTTTATTTTAGGTTTACGCAGCCTTTTTCTTATTCGGCTGTAGTGTCTGCCAGGTTTAGAGCAGGACTTATTGCGTATGATTTT
>JAESGL010000256.1_pt1 | contig 41850 bp, 34 predicted proteins | sample 9269711 | NCBI WGS metagenome assembly JAESGL01 (sample SAMN14515918, study PRJNA621676) | algae metagenome | isolation source: Kastovskya adunca ATA6-11-RM4 and co-occurring heterotrophs from soil and... | place: Chile: Atacama Desert | collected 2011-06-27
GCCCGACCACCTGCTGGCCCATATCTCACCGCTCGGGTGGGCGCACATCCTCCTCACCGGCGAATACCTCTGGCCGAAGGGTGCCGAGGCTTAGGGTGTCATTTCGCCCTCAGCCGGATTCGACCCCAACAGCGGCGCCTTCGTCTCCTTCATCGTTGAATAGATGTAGGTCCGGCTCCGGCCCGTCGAATACCGACACGGTGCCCGTGCGCGTCTCGCCGATCCCGTCTTGATCGACGATCTCGCGCGCGAGCAGTCGATCGGCCAGTCGGCGGATCTGATGCGAGGTGCGGTAGCAGACCTTCAGCACCTGCGCCCGCCCACGCACGTCCAGGCCCAACTTCGCCCAAGAGAAGGGCAGATGAAAAATGCGCTGCCCTAGATCGCCGGTGAAGAACAAGGCATCGCTGCGCGCGCGCCCAACCGCCGCCAGAAACCGCGCCTGCGCCACCGACAAATCCTGCGCCTCGTCCACCACCACATGCGTGAAGGGCAGCGCGCCGCCGTCTGCCAACCAGTCGGTGAGGCGACCATAGACATCGGCCCAAGTCGTCAGCCCACGCGCCGCCAGTCGCTCGCGGACAGCGGCAAACACGTCCCAGGCTGCCGCTCGCTGCTTCGGGCCGAGCCGCGTCTTGCGTCCCAATCGCGGCACCGCCACGTAGGACGCGGCATCACGCAAGCCCCAAGCGTCGACCACCTCATCCCATTCCTCAACGAGGAAGTCGGTCGTCAGCCCTCCGCCCAGGTGCAGCGCCACCGCCGCCGCAACGGCCGCGCGCACTTGCGCCGGGGTTGCCACATTGGGTTGGCCAAAGCGCGCCGCGTGTAGCTCATACGCAGCCTGGTCGAGCGCACGCACGCTGATCCGGGCGCGCGTCTCGAGCATCGTCTCGGTCATCAGCGCCGCCTTGGCGGCGAGGCTATCGGCGAGCGGGCGCGAGAAGGTTGTCAGTAGCACGCGCGACGCCCGATCGCCGGCAAGATGCACCGCGCGATGCAGCGCGACGATTGTCTTGCCCGTCCCCGCCGAGCCGGAAACACGCGCCGGCCCCTTCCAGTCGCGAGTCACAGGCGCCCGTTGCGCGGGGTGAAGGAACACCGCCCATTGCGCGAACGGCGCGTCAAGCGCCGCTTGAAGCTCTTCCACGCCCGCCACGGCGCGGAAGCGACGCTGTGCGTCAGGATGCGCAAATGGATCGGCCCCCGGCGCCGCCCGCGCTGCGACATGATCTTCCAGACGCCCGCCAGTGGCGAAGTCGAGCAACGCCTCAGCCGCCTCGTCGGGAAGCAGGTCGAACAACTCTTCACGCTCGTCTGATCCGCCGCCCGCACCGGATCAAGCCAAGCCCGCGGCACGCCTATGTCTAGCAACTGGTCGTCGGAAAGCGTCGCAAACGGCAATGCCACAATAGAGCGGTTAGCACTACGCGCCGTAACAAAGTCCGCCCCAGTCGCAGATTCGATTGTGGTCCCGAAGTTGTCCTCATCGCTTCCGCGCTCGTATGATGCGCGTTCGTCATACTTATTCTGATCCTGACTATTGGGTTGTTCGACCACCACCACGAACTGCATTGCCCCGGTCCGCTCGTGCGGCACGAGCCTGCGCCGCTCGGCCCAGCGATAGGCGGCGTCGTGATGATCGACATAGGCCAGCAGCATCTGGTCGCCGCTCTTGTGCAGCACGATGCGTAAATCTTTGCTCACCCGCGCGGTCCAGAACCCGTCCGTTCTGTCTACGCGATGCAGCTGAAGCCCGTTGCCGGTCGTATCCTGCGCCAGGTCAAAGGCCGTCACCTTTGCCATCTTCTGCTCCGCCGCGGTAAGCCGCCCGAGCGCCTTGGTGAAGGTGGAGGCGTAGAGGACTGTCATTCCCAGTACAGATGCGCTGAATAGCTCATCTCACCCACCGATCCCTCGTAGCAGATGCACAGGGTGGACCCCATGATCGAATAAATTCGGTCGTCAGTTTCGATGGTCAGTAGCACCGGGGGCAGGTTGTCCGCTTCCGATGTCTGAGAGATGTTGCCGCCGCACATGCCGAACGCGCGGTGCCTGTCTTCCGGGTCTGGAAACTCGATACTTTCGACTATCGAGCAGAGCCGGTTGATTAAGGCAGGCGGATACATCCCTTCCTCGTCGTCGATGACATATTGAATGTTGCGCCACAAATGCCAGCCCGCCGCGTCGAGGAACGGCTCGCCGAATCCGGTGATGCGACCTGGGCACTCCAGCCATTTCGGCCGATCAGAGTCAAAGTCGTCATCGCTGACGATGCTCCGGTAGTCCGTCCCTCTTTCGGACGGGATGCCAGTAATTGGGGCATTGAGGGCGCTTTCCGGGATAACACGGATCTTGCCATAGGTCTGCGGTTCCCACAGCTGCAAAAGGCCACGCCCGACATCCCGCTGCGCCCGTTCACCCCAGCGCGCGAGGTCGATTTGCAGTATCGGCTCGCACCATTGATCGCCGCAACGCGGCCACGGATAGTCCGAGCTGGTAAATAGCGGACCGGACAGCAGATCACCGCGCCGGTCGCAATCGCCAGGCGTATAGTCGACAATCAGCGGCCAGGCCGTCGTCACCCGATCAAGGTGGCCGGCAAGTTCGACGATGGGAGACGGTCGCGCGACATCAGGCGGATAGGACTCGTCAACCACCTCACGTACTTCGGTGACGATTGCCGCCCAATCTACCGGAGTGCTCATGACGACGTATTGATCTCGATCATCGCCAGCGTATGCGCGATGTCACCCAGTTCCTTGTGTACGTCTTCCAGATGATAGCCTGTCGGACCAGTTATTCGCTCCTTGGTGTCACTAAGGCTCCGCGTGACACAGTCCACCGCATCACTCATGTTCTGCGTGCCATACGCGCTGAACGCCTGAAAGTCGCTGCGAATGCCGCGCACCTCAACGATCAGGTCCTCCAGCAGTTCTGCAATTCTATGAGCATCAGCCACTAGCTAAACCCCCACCACCTTCATCACCTCGTCCCCCAGGTGGTTCACCACCTTCACGGCCACCTTGCCGCCGGCTGGTCGTGGGAACGGCCGCGAGCGGGTGCGTTTCAGGCTTTCCCAGGCGTCGGCGTCGATCTCGGCCTTCAGCGTCGTTTTCAGCGCCTTGTAGGGGTCGTTCGCGCCGGGGAAGTAGGCGTGGCGGACGAAGAAGCTCTCGTAATCATAGTCCGTGTCGACGAACCACACCGCGATCTCGTCCGCGCTCGAGCTTTCGATCTGCCCGCCCTTGTACATGTCGACGCCGGCGACCTCGATCGAGATGCAGCCGTCGCCTTCATCGTGTACCTGGATGTCAGGTTCGCCGAAGACGGTGAAGAGGTTGCCGGCGCCGGTATTGGCGAGATCGGGCATGTGCAGATCGGGGTTGATCCGAGCCTGAAGCACGGTCAGCGCGCCCATCCGGTCGAACTCGGAGGCGTGGGCGTCGAAGTTGAACGCGGCGGCGATGAGGAGGTCGAAGCCAGCCTCCATCGCCTCGCGCGCGGCGGCGGTTAGGTCGGCGCGCGCGACGGTGCCGTATTCGGGGCCGACCAGGATGGCGGCGCGGCGCTCGGGGCTGTCGGCCAACGTATCGCCCTCGCCCTCGCTGGCCTGGCGCACCAGGCCCTCGGCGCAGACGAAACGGCCGGGCCAGGGCTTCAGGCTGGTGAAGACCAGACGGTCCGCCTTATGGGCCTGTTGCACGCCTGATTTTCGGAGGTTCTCGAGCACCATTTGGGCAAAATCAGCCGTTTCCGCCACAGCGCCGGCCTGCCTGCGGCCTTCTGCGGCCTCCATCTCGTCAAACAGGCTGTCGTCGGTGTCGACGGCGGGGACGCGGTGCGGCGAGAGCGATTCCACGGTGAACGGACCCGCCACGCGCACGCGGCCCTTGTCCTCATAGGGCTGGTCGTAGAGATATTCGGTGTCCGCCTTGGCCGCGATCGAGGCGTCGATCTCGCGCTGGCGGGCGATGCGCTGTTCCCACCACTCGGCATGGACCCCGCGCGCCTCGTCAGGCCAGTCCGCCCCCGCCTCGCGCGGGATCTGCCATTCCTCCCAGGTCGTGCCCAGCGCGGCGTTGAGCGCGGCGCGGAGCGGCTCCAGCCGGGTCTGATAATCCGCCCAGATCGTGTCGATCTCGGCATTGTTGGCGATCGACTTCAGCGTGATGTGCGGCACGCGCTTGTAGACGAAGCCCTGGCGGATGCGGCCATAGGTGGGGGTGTCGGCGGGGACGGAGCGCGTCACCTCGCCCTCCTTCACCTGCCCCTCGCGGCTGTCGGCGAGCAGATACCAGGGATAGCGCGCGCCCATGATCCGCGCGCGGGCGAGCGCCAGCGCGACGCGGCTGGTATCCATCGTGATCCAGCGCCGCCCCCATTGTTCGGCGACATAGGCCGTGGTGCCCGATCCGCAGGTGGGATCAAGAACGAGATCGCCGGGATCGGTGGTCATCAGGATGCAGCGTTCGATGACCTTGGTATTTGTCTGTACTACGTACGCCTTGTCGGCGGCGTCGAACCCCCATTTCGTGTCCGCCCAATGAGTAGTCATCGGAAGAACCGGATAGCTATCAAGGTAAAGATAATAGGCGAGGCTGTTTTTTCGGGCGACAAGCATTCCGGCGCGATCTAGTCGAGCAAGATTCTGTATACTAACCTTCCAGTGATTTGCCGCACCGGGATGATAGACTCCATCCCGAAAAGAAAATTTAACTGTTCCCGCTTCTGATGCGCCTGACGATGTTAGCGGTCCAAACCGCCAGAAGCGTGCGCCCTGAGGAGGAGTGGCTTTGCCTCTATGTTCATCAGCGGTAGCCGAGCGCGTCAACCCATCGGGTAGCATAAGCCATTTGTATTCTTGAGCCGCATCGTCACCGGGTTCTTTCGGACGGAAAAGCGCTCGATATTTCACTGCTGACTTGTTACGCGCATACCAAAGAACTTTGTCTCCGATCCGGCTCAAAGTTAATGTCGGGAAACCACTTGTGGTCACATAGGTGATCTCCGACAGGAAGTTCTCGTCACCAAACACTTCATCCATCAGCGCGCGCACGCGATGGACATTCTCGTCGCCGATCTGGACGAACACGCTGCCGCTCTCGGTCAGCAGGTCGCGCGCCACCGTCAGCCGGTCGCGCAGATAGGTGAGATAGGAGTGGATGCCGTCGCGCCAGGTGTCGCGGAATGCCTTCACCTGCTCGGGCTCGCGCGTCAGGTGATCGGCCTTGCCGTCCTTCACATCGCGGCTGGTGGTGCTCCACTGGAAATTGCTGTTGAACTTGATGCCGTACGGCGGGTCGATGTAGATGCACTGCACCTGGCCCTTCAGCCCCTCGCGCTCCGCCAGGCTCGCCATCACCTTCAGCCCGTCGCCCAGGATCATGCGGTTCGACCAATGCTGGTCGTGGGCGTAGAACTCGGTCTTCTGATCGGGCTCGATGCCGTTGAAGTCGGCGAACAGATCGGGCGCGCTGTCGCTCTCGCGTCGGCGATCCGCGGCGCGCTTCAGATCCTCGATCAGCGCCTTGGGGTGGATCTTCTCCTGAATGTACAAGGGCGGCGCCTCGACGACGAGGTCGGACCAGTCGAGCACATCCTTGCCGCGCCACACCAGCTGCGGATCGAGATCGGGGTTGCGCCGGGCGTAGGCCGCCTGGATCGGCTCCTTCACCGACGGCGGCACAAACGCCTCCAGCTCCGCCGTCGGCGCATTCTTGCGCGTCGCCTCGTCATGGGTGAGCGTGTCGACACGCAGAGGGGCTTTGGCCATTTATTTCGCTTTCTGTGCCGGTCGGGCGATGGTGTTCAGCGGGCTGTGTTCGGGGATAGCGCGCGCCCCGCCACCACGCACCTGCGGTGCGCGGTCCCCCTCCCCGTGCCGGGGAGGATGGGTGGGGCTTGGAAAGGGCGGGGCGGGATCATCCTCCCCCACAGGGGGAGGGGGACCGCCCGCGAAGCGGGTGGTGGAGGGGCGCCCGGTCACAACAGACGCCGCCCCACCCAAATCACGCACCCGCGCCAGCGCCGCTTGCGTGATCGCCGCTGCCGTGCCGATGCCATCGGCCAGCACTGCCGCACCGCTGACGCGCAGCGTGGCGATGCCATGATCCGCGAACCAGCGGTCCCGCCCCGCGTCGCGCAGGGCGGCATCGGGCGCGGCGTGGCTGCTGCCGTCCACTTCGATCACGAGCCGCGCCTCGCTGCAGAAGAAGTCCGCGATCCACGGCCCGCACGGATGCTGGCGGCGGAACTTCAGCCCGGCGGGGCGGCGGCGCAGGTGCGTCCACAGCAATGCCTCGGGCGGGGACAAGGCGCGGCGCAGGCGTTTCGCGCGGTGTGCGGTTTGGGTTTGCGCACCAAGCACGGTTAGCTTCCGGGGCGGGCGTTGCGCCCCTCCACCACGCGCCTGCGGCGCGCGGTCCCCCTCCCCGTGCCGGGGAGGATGGTGATCGGAGCGTGCGGCGAGCGGGTGCCCCTCCCCCTGCTGTGGAGGATGGTTGGGGCCGGGCAGCGGCGCCGCGCCCGACCCCCCGGATGCGGCCGGTTCCGAAGCCCCAGGGTTTGGCGATCCGCCTCGATCATCGGCGGCCACTACTCCCAAGGAGCGGATGTGGCCCGATCCTATCATCGCCGTCGCCGCGACACCATCCTCCCCGGCACGGGGAGGGGGACCGCCCGCGTAGCGGGTGGTGGAGGGGCGCCCGCGATCGGCGTCCACGCCCGGACCCCAATCCCTCACGCTCCCACCCGATCCAGCCACGCCTCGATCTTCGCCGCAAACTCGCTCTGGATCGTCCACACGTCCTTGAACTCGGCGAACGCCCAGCGGCCGTGGCCGCCGATCGCGTTGACGCCGGGCACCCAATAGGTCGCCATCGTTTCGGCCTTGTCCTTGGCGTCTTCCTTGCGGAAGCCCTTGATCTCGACCACCAGGTTGAGCGGATCCTCCGCCCCGCGGCCGTCATCCAGCCGCACGATGAAGTCGGGGCGGTAGCGCCGCACCTCGCCGCCGCAATTGTACGGCACCTCAAAGCCCAGATTGTGGTTCTTCACCCAGGCGATCACGCGCGGATGCGCATCGGCGACGCGGCAGAACTCCGCCTCCCAATCGCTGTCGAGCACCGCCAGGTTGATGTGGCAGCGCGGGCCGGTCTCGTAGCGGTCCTTGCTCGTCATGAAGCTGACGTGGCGGGTCGAGCCTTCGCGATTGTACGGATCGAGCATCGCCAGCACGCGGCCGCCGCCCGCCTGCCCGCGGGTGATCGCGGCCATGATCCGGTCAGCGACGCGATCAGCGATGTTGTAATAGAGGAGCTGCGCGGGCTGCGTGCCGCCGGCGAGCACCAGATGCTCCGCCATCCAGCGGCGCACGATGCCCTTCATCTGGATGATGAGGCCGGTGTTGGGCAGCTCGCCCGCATTGGTCAGCTTGCGCCGCACGATCCACTCGGCAAGCCGCAGGTTGATCGTGGCGGGGCGCATGTCGCCCAGGTGCGCCAGCGTCAGCTCGGCCGCCTCGCCGACGATGCCGGCGTTCACCGTTTCGGTCGCACCGACCAGCTCGGGGGTAAGCTCCAGCGTCGAATCCTCGCTGAACACGGCGGTGAGGCGCTCCTGCGGCAGCTCGGTGCGATAGCCCTCGACGCGGGGGTAGCGGATCTCCGATGCATCGCGATCGGGGCTGATCGCGTGGACGCGCACCATGTCGTCGGGCGGGCTGGGCTTCGACACCACGGGCTGCGCGGTGAAGTCGAACGGGATGCCGAGTACGTCGGCATATTCCACCTTGAACAGCCCGTCCTCCTGCAACTGGTAGGATTGCCGGCGCAGCGCGCGCCCGATCACCTGCTCGCACAGCAATTGCGTGCCGAACGCGCGGATGCCGAGGACATGGGTGACGGTGTTCGCGTCCCATCCCTCGGTCAGCATCGAGACCGAGACGACGCAGCGGATCCCCTCGCCCAGCTGACCCTTGCGCCCGACGGTGTTCATCACCTCGCGCAGGATGGTGGCGTCGTCGATCGTCTCGGCCGCCACGCGGTCGCCGGTGCGCTGGATCAGCTCATCCTTGAAGCGCGCGATCTCGCCGGCCGCGGCGGCGCGGAAGTCGGCGCTGATCGCCTCGCCGCTTTCGAGCTGCTGACTGTCGATCAGAAGCGTGCGCATGCGGGGGATCGCGACGCCGTCGGGGTCAAAATTGCGGAACAGCTCGCACTTGCCGGCGACCAGCGTGGTGTTGCCGTGTTCGTCGGTCACCTCGTAGCCCGAGATGTAATCGTGAACGAGCTTTGACGTCGCGGTGTTGTTGCACACCACGATGAACACCGGGTCGACGCCGACGCCCGCCTCGCGCCACAGCGCGTGGGTCAGCTTGTAATGGCCATAGAGCGCGTCGATCGCCGCCAGCAGCTCGTTGGGCAGTTTCTGCGGGTCGAGCGTCTTGCCCGCGCCGCGCCCCTTCTTGGGCAATTGCTTGCCGACATGCTCCCACAGATTGCGGAACATCGGCGTGTCGCCGCCGGGCACATTGTCCATGATCGGCACGCGCGGCAGCTTCACGATGCCGCATTCGATCGCGTCCATCAGGCTGAAGTCGCTCATCACCCAGCCGAACAGCGAACCTTCGCGATAGCCCGAGCCGCGCAGGAAAAAGGGCGTGGCCGACAGGTCATAGACCATCGAGACGCCCAGTTCGCGCTTCACCGCTTCGATGCCGCTGATCCACAGCCGCGCCGCCTCGTTGTTCTCCTTCGCCTCCGCGAGCTCGTCGCCCTTCAGCTCCTCGCCGGGCAGCGGCGGGCGCTCACGATAGCAATGGTGCGCCTCGTCGTTGAGCACGACGATGTTCTTCAGCCCCATCAGCGCGCCGGCGACGCGGCGGATCATCGCGCCGTCGCTCTCCTGACGCGGCTTGGTGGCGAGCGCGGCCTGCTGCACCTTGTTCAGCGGCACCTCGTCCTTCTTCTTGAAGGCGTGGTAATTGGTGATGACGATCTTCGCCTTGCCGAGATCGCCCTGCATATCCTCCGGCACGATCTCGCGGCTGCGATAATAGCTTTCGGGATCGTTGGGCTGGAGCACGCGCAGCCGGTCCTTGATCGTGATACCTGGTGCCACGACCAGGAAGCCGCGCGTGAAGCGCTTGGCATTGGGGTGGCGCACGGCGTTCACCGGCTGCCACGCGATCAGCATCGCCATGACGGTGGTCTTGCCCGCGCCGGTCGCCAGCTTCAGCGCCATGCGCATCAGCTCGGGATTGGAGGCGCGATTGGCTTCCTCCAGGTGCGTCCAGAAGCGCCGCCCTTGCGAGGAGGAGCGGGGCGCCACCTCGGTGAGCCAGATCACCGTCTCGACCGCCTCGACCTGGCAGAAGAAGGGGCGCTGGTTGCTCCACTTGTCCGAGCGCCAGTGCTTCAGCAGCCGCGCGGTGGTGGGCGTCACCTGCCACTGGCTTTCGGGCAGCTGCCGCCAGCTCTCGACGGCCGAGCGGATGCCGTTGATCACCTCGGTCGGGTTATATTCCTCGCCACCTGCATCGGCGAGCAGATCCGCCATCGCCGCCGCCTTGCCGCGCGTCTTCCTGGCCTTGGGAATCGGCGACACCAGCGCACTCGTCCGCCGCCGCGCAACGACCGTGCTGGTCGGCTGCCCGTTCTCATCAAGCTCCCAATGCCGCGTCGGCTCGGCATAGGGCGAGTTGAGGATGGGGGATTGGAAGAAGGCGGTGCTCATGAGGCGGCGATACTCAAACGGAGACGGCAAAAGCGAGTGGTGACAGCAAACTAGTTGATTATTCGCACATCGATGTCAGTGATTCCTCTGGCAACCAGCACATTTCGGACGTTCGCTGCCAACGCCGCATTCGCCGCTTTGCGTGCAGCATCGATCAAGAACCGCATTTTGGCGCGTTGAACGAGCTGAAGCCGCGCCATCTTGTTATTTCTTTCGCGCATGCGGTCCGAGATGTCAGTCAAGCTCGTCCAGACGCCGTCGTTGAATATCCGCACATTCACCGTGTCAATGTTCGGCCTCTCGATCAGGATTGCGGGTCGGCCAATCAGGACAGTTCGTCCTTTGACCCGGATCAAATCCGTCCCGATTTTACTCATGTCGATATAGTAGTTGACGAATGCCGGGGTCAGCATCGTCTGGTCGCTTTGCGTAACCCACCCGCTCTCACGCGTGGTCGTTGTTGCCGTTAGATATGCCTGGAATACGACAAGACGGTTCAACTCACGGACCGCATTCAGCACTTCACCTACAGCAACCGTTTCTGACCTCGTGAACGGACCGCTGATCACCTCGGGTTTCGGCTCATCCTTTGGATCAAGCTCATCCGCTCCTCGATTGGTCCACCAGAAGGCAGCACCACCCATGATCATCAGGCCGGCGATGACAGCCATGATTGTTCGTTTCACGCGCGCTCCCTCCACACCTTTACAGCGGCATTAGCCGCCCACCCACGACAATTCCGGTCACGCGTCCGCCACCGCGCCCATTCCCGCCGCCAGCCGCTCGCGCATCACCGCTTGCAGTGCCTCAGGCGCTTCGATCACCACCTCGCCGCCCCAGGTGAAGACATGCTCGGCGATCTCGCGCAGCCCGCCCGAGCGGAAGCGGATCACCAAGGTGTTGCCGTCCTCCGCCACCTCTTGCGCGGGGTGAAAGCGCCATTCGCGCGCGCGCGCGACGCCGGGCGCCAGCACGCGCAGCACCACGTCGTGATCCTCCTCGCGCCAGATGCCGAAGCTCTGCTGCTGCCACGCATCGAGGCTCCAGTCGTCGGGCGGGCAGCCGGGCACCTCCGACAGCGCGACCGCGCTCATCCGGTCCAGCCGGAACGGCACTGCCGGGCGATCATGCGCGGGCATCTTGCCGACCACATAGGTGACGGGCCCGTGCAACAGGCCATAGACCGCGATCCGCCGCCACGCCGGCGCGGTGCCACCGTCGGCGAGATAATCGAACTCAAGGCATTGCCCGGTCATGATCGCCTGCTGGACCAGCGCCAGCGTGGCCGGGTCCGCCGCCACCGCCGGACCGGCCGGCACGCGCGTGCGCTGCAATCGCGCCAGCGCGTCGAGATCGGGATCGAGCCTGCGCTTCTCGCGATCGTCCAGCGCGCCCTTCACCTTGCGCAGCAGGCTTTCCAGCACCGCCGCGCGCGGCGCGCGTTCCAGCGCGCGCGCATCCACCTCGGCCTGCAGCGCGGCGACCTCGCTCGCGTTCGGCCGGGTATAAACGCGCCGCAACGAGCCCGTGATGCGGAACCGCTTCATCCGATCGTCGATCTGCTCGTCGAGATCGAAATTCACCGCGATCACGTCGCGCATCCGCTCGGCCGTGCGGCGATTGACGCCCAGCGCCCCCGCCATCTCGTCGAGCGTCAGCCCCTCGGCGCTGTCCGCCAGCAGATGGACGAGCGCGAGCATGCGGCTCATCTTCGCCATGCGATCGGTCACGCTTTACTCCCCCCCCCAGCCGCAGCCTTGCGACTGCGAGCCACAAGGGTGCTACACTGCCGGGCGCCGGTAAATAGTTGTTCTCTTGATTGTTTTCCGCTGGTGCGCCCGCGTTAGAGATCCTGGTCCAGCGGTTGATCGGTCGGCTCGGACAGCGGCGGATCGACACCATCGCTGGTGCGATATTGCGCGAGCCAGCCGATACGCTCCTGCGTGAAGCGCGTGTCGCAATTCAGCCGCGCCACTTCGCGCTCGGCCGGGTCGGTCGAAACCGACGCAGCCTCCACGACGCAATCGGCGCCCTTCTTGCGAATCCACACGCGCTGCGCCGGCAGCAGCTGCGCGCGGGTAGCCGATGGCAGCGTCTTCCAGGCCGCGCCAATCGTCTGCGTGGCGAGCTGATTGTCGAGCCGCGCTGCCGCCACGTTCGCTTCGCGCTGTTCGCTCAGCGCCGCATTCTGCGCGCTGGCCTCGGCTTGCGCGGCCTGCGCCTCTGCGCGTCGCGCATCGTCGATCGCGGCGCGCATCAGCCCCGATGCGAGCACTTCGGCGGCAAAGTCGAACATGCCGTTGCCGCTTTCGGTTTCGGCAAAAACCTTGCTGCCATCGTCGGTTGGCTGGACGTTGAACTCGATCTCGCTGGAAAAGCGATCGGCATTGCGCTCCACATCCCCGTCCGCGGCAAGATCGGACACCGACGTCAGGTCCGAAGCCTCGCGCGCCTTGTCGGCATCGACCAGCATGTCAGAGGGGAAGCGGATATTAAGCGAGGCGCGGCAGAACCTGCGGGTCGAGTTGGGATCCTCCTTGGACGTGCGGATGTCGTCCAGCCCGATCACCAGCTGGCCAACCGCCGCGCGGATTTTCGACAGGCCCACGCTGCGGGTCCCCTCGTCACCGCGCAGCTTGGCGGACACCAGCTTTTCAATCTGCTCTTTCACGATCGACACGACCGGCGACTGCGCGCTCTCCGCCGTACATGCCACGGGCTGCTTGCCGCACCCGCTCAGGGCCAGCGCCGCGATCACAACGAACGTCCATCCCCTCATGGCAAATCCACCTTTTCGTACCGGCGCGCGTTGGCGGCCGCACTATCCTCTTCGATGATCTCGGCGCCGGCATTCGGCGCGATCGGCCGGGGCGCATCGACGAAACTGGCCGTTGCACTGTCCGAAGCGGTTGCGGTCACCCGCACCCGCGACGTCACGCCCGGCGCGCCTGCGATCTGCACCATCGTGCCGAGCGGCAGCAGGGCACCGCCCTGGTTGAGCACCACGGTGCGCCCGGCCACCGACACGACGCGCAGCGGCCGCACGCGAAACACGATCCGGCGCGCCACCGCGAGCGCCAGCGCGTTGGTCAGCCGCCGGTACTCACCGATCCAGGGCGTCATCGATCCGCAGGTTCCGGCGCCACCGCCGGCGACCACGTCGCTGCCGATCGACACCGTCTTGGTGATCATGCCGCCCCACAGCACGGCGCCGCTGCGCGCGTCACGCACGCGCAGGTCCGCCGTTGCGCCCAGCGTCGTGCCGCCGATGCAATAATCCCGTGCCGAGGTGACGCTCGCGGTGGCGCCCTGTGGCTGGACGCGCGCGGAAACGATCATGTCCGGCGCGGGCCGGTCCCGCCCGCCCGCGCTTGTCGACAATTGCACCCCGCCTTCCAGCAAAGCGGATTGCAGCCGATCGCGAAAATCGGGCATCGCCTCCGCATCGACAGTGGCCACCTTCACCGTCTGCGCACTGACCGGCGCGATCGACATAACGAATGCAGCCGCCATGCCCCCGATCATCATGCGCGCGTCGCTCACTTGCCCTTGCCCGCGCGCGCCGCCGCCTTGATCTCGTCCACCGTGGCCGGGCGAACCAGCGCGCCAACGGGGATGCCCGCGCTGAACGGCCCGGCGGGCACGGCGCGCGACGTGCGGCCGGTGATCGTCGTCACGCGGATCATGCCCAGCTTCTGCTCGTCCGCGCCCAGCACCTCGCCGGTGGTCGGATCGCGGATCTCCTGCCCCTTGGCATAGACTGCCATGACCGCGCCCGGCTGAACCGCGCCGTCGCCATAGTTCAGCACGATCGTGCCATCGCCCTGCACCGCGGCGACCTGGATCGGATAGATCGACGTCACGAGGCCGCTCGCCACCTTCTCCGATGCGGATCGCATCAGCAACGCGGCATCGATGTTCGACTTGCCCTCGCAGCTTGCCTGCGCGCGCTGCGTCTCGTTGATCCGGGTGACGTATTTGATCTCGCCCGAATCCGCATCGGTGATCTTGATGTCGAGCGCGAGCGTCGCGCTGGTGGCGGTGCAATTCGCGTTCTTGTTGCCGAACAGGCCGGACACCAGGTTGGACCCGATGTCGGCGGCGCTCTTGGCTGACAGTGACGTGATCGTGCCATAGATCAGATAATCGACGCCCTCGAAGCCGCCCATCGCGCCGGGATTGTTGGTCGTCACCACGCCGCCGCGCGCGCGCGCCTGTTCGCCCACCAGCTTGCCCAGTTGCTGCCGCTCGATCAGGCGAAAGCGGCCGGTGCCGGCAACCGCGCTTTCGATCATTGTCGATAGCGTATCGGCCTGGCCGCTTTTGGTGAGATCATCGATGCGCACCACCGCTACGACGGGCTTTGCGCTTTGCGCCGCTGCGCCCATCGGCAGCATCGCGCCGAGCGCCACGAGGGCGCTCAACCAGGCCTTCTTCATTCATCTTCCCCCTGTTGAGCGCACTCCCCAGCACGCCCGTCACGACAAAAGCGGACGCTTTGTCGGCGCAAGGTTCCTGAATGTGGCAAGCCGCTGCTATCCGGGAAAAACCCGGATCGTCGGTGGCAGTCCGGGAATCTTCCGGGTGGCACCGGCCCGGCGATTTGTTCACATCGCGGCACGAATGGCGACGCACTTTCTTGATCCGCTGACGCATGACGGCGCACACGATGCCGGCACGCATGGCCTGGCCACGCCCAACGCCGCGCCGCGCCGGCTTGCGCGCGACGCGGCGCTGCTGGCGGCTTACGCGCTCGGCTTTCTGCTGACGCATGCCATGGCCGGGCTGTGGGGCGGCGATGGCTATTATTCCCTGTGGTTCCCCGCCGCTGGGCTGCGGCTGGCACTGCTCTGGCGCGCGGGCGCGCGGTTCACCGTGCCGGTCGCGCTGGTCGAGCTTGGCGTGGATCTCGCCACCGGCGCGGTCACGCTCACCACCCCGGACTGGCCGCTGGTGATCCTTGGCGTGGTGCGCCCGGTGATCGCCTACGGCCTGATCGTTTACGCGATCCGCCGCCTCGCGGCGCACCGCACCGCCGATCGCGGCTCCAGCGCGCCGCTGCTTACCCCACCCATGCCGTTCGCCCTGGTCAGCGTCGCCGCCCCGCTCGCCGCTGCGCTGTGCGCCGTGCCGCAGGCGCTCTTACGGCCCGACCTCACGGGTGTCGCCAGCGCGCGCGACATCGTGCTGTCGCTGTCGGCCTTCACCATCGGCGATCTGCTGGGCGTGCTGCTGCTCGCGCCGCCCTTGCTGTGGACCGCCGATCGGCTGGCCGGCCGCGTGCAAAGACCCGCCGCCCGCCCCGCACTGCTGGTGGTCGCCGAAGCCGCCGCGATCCTTGGCATCGGCATCGGCATCGGCGCCGCTCTGGTGTGGATCGGGCTGGGGCTTCAGCCCGCCCCCGTGCTCGTCGCGATCGCTTGGGTCGGCCTTCGCCTCGGCCGGGTCGGCGCCTGGGCCGCGCTGCTGATCGTCGCCGCGATCGTCCTGCCGCTGACCGCCGAGGCGATGGCCACCGGCGCGCGGCTGCAGCTCCACCTCGGCCTCGCAACGATCGCGGTGACTGGCTATCTCGCCGGCAGCTTCGCCGATGCGCAGGCCCGCGCGCGCGACGATCTGGCGCGGCGCGATCGCCTGTTGTTCCAGGCTGAGCGGTTGAAGACGCTGCGCGCCATGTCGGTGGCGGTGATCCACGAGATCTCGCAGCCGCTCTCCACCCTTTCGATCGAGGCGCGCCACCTCCACGAAACGGCGAAGGCCGCCCCGCCCGAGGTCGCCGCCACCGCCGCGCTGATCCATGCCAAGGCGACGCAATTGTCCGATCTCGTCCGCCGCCTGCGCCGCTACGGCGGGCGCACGGTGGACGAGCCGACGCCCCTGCCGCTCACCGCCTTGTTCGACAGCATCACCGTGCTGGCCCGGCCCGAGGCGTCCGCCGCCGGCGTCGGCCTCGCGGTCGCGCGTGTCGATGCCGACCTTGTCGTCATGGGCCAGGAGGTGGAGCTCGCGCAGGCGGTGATGAACCTCATCCGCAACGCCGCGCAGGCCTGCGGCATGGGCGGCGAGGTGACGCTGGCCGCTACCCGCGCCGGCGAGGCCGCCGCGATCACCGTCACCAATCGCTGCGCCCCCGGCCGCGCCGCCCAGCCCGGCATGGGCGTCGGCACGCTCATCGCCCGCGCGATCGTCGAGGCGCACGGCGGCACGCTCGCCCGCGTCACCGGTGCGGACGCGGTGGTGCGCGCCACCATCACCCTCCCTCTCGTCGGAGAACCGGCATGAACCGACCGCCCGTCTATGTCGTCGACGACGACCGCGATCTCGGCGCCAGCGTCGCGCGGCTGCTGCGCCGCCACGGTTTTTCGGCCGAACCCTTTCTCGATCCCGCCGCATTGCTCACCGTTTACGCCAGCGCGCCGGCGCATTGCATCGTCACCGATGTGATGATGGGCGATCTCGACGGCTTTGCCTTTGCCGACCGGCTGCGCGCGATCGACCCCGCCGCCGCGATCGTGTTCATGACCGCCTGGCCGACCACCGCCAACGCCGTCGACTCCGTCCGCCGCTACGGCGGGCTCGATTATCTCGAAAAGCCGATCGACGAGGATCGCCTGATCGCCGCCGTGACCGAGGGGATCGCCTGGAGCGCCGCGCGCCGCACCGCCGCCGCGCGCCTCGCCGCGCTCACCCCGCGCGAGCGCCAGGTGCTTGAGCTTCTGGCGCAGGGTCACCCCAACAAGGTGGTCGCCGATCGCCTCGGCCTGTCCCCGAAAACGGTGGAGGATCACCGCGCCTCCGTTCTCGCCAAAACCGGCGCGAATGGTCTCGCCCAGCTGATCGCGCTCACCCGATGACCGGCGCTGTCGCACCCGCCGCGCAGCGCCTCCGCATGGAAGACCAGCTCGTCGAGCTCGCGATCCTCGGCGTGCTGGCCGAGCGTACCGAGATCTATCCCGTCCACCTCGTCGCCGAGCTGCGCCGCCGCGCGCCCCTGCTGCCGCCCGAGCGCATCCGCCCGGTGCTCCAGCGCCTGTGGCAGGAACGCCGCGTCGCGCGGCTATGGCACCGCTACCTCCTCCCCGATCGCGTGCCCGAAGTGCGCCGCCAGTGGCTCGCCATGATCGACCGCCCCCGCACCCAGACCGCCGCCTACCAGGCCGGCCGCGCGATCCTCCACGCCTGGGACGGTTGGCACGACGCGGCGGCCGAGGCATGAGCGCGCCCGATTCGCTCACCCATGCCGCGCTCAAGGAACGGCAGCGCACCTTGCGCGACGGCTTCCCCGTGCCGCTCACCTTGCGCGTCCACCGCGCGCTCAGCTGGCTGGGCCGCGCCGAGCGCGAGACGGAAGACAGCGACGTGCGCTTCATCCTGCTGTGGATAGGCTTCAACGCCGCTTATGCCGGCGACGTCGCCCGCGCGCTGGACGGCGAGCGCGAGCATTTCCGCGCCTTTTTCGCCACCCTGCTGCGCTTCGATGCCGACAGCCGGCTGTACGATGCCATCTGGCAGCGTTTCCCGCACGAGATCCGGCTGCTGGTCAACAACCGCTACGTCTTCGCGCCCTTCTGGCAGCATCACAACGGCACGCCCGGCTACGAGGATTGGGCGGCGCGCTTCGATGCCAGCCAGCGCCGGATGCGCACCGCGCTGGCGCAGCAGGACACCCCCACCATCCTCTCGATCCTGTTCGACCGGCTGTACGTGCTGCGCAACCAGCTCGTCCACGGCGGCGCCACCTGGAACAGCGACGTCAACCGCGACCAGGTCCGCGACGGCGCCGCGCTGCTCGGCACCCTGCTGCCGATCCTCATCGACCTCATGATGGACCACCCCACACACGACTGGCCAATGCCGCATTACCCCGTGGTGAATTGACGGCCCCATGAGCCGCGTCATCCCGGCCTCGTGCCGGGATCCACTGTTCCGCAAACTCGACAGCTTGAGGTTTGCGACGCCCTGGCGGGTGGGACCAGCCCGGCGTTACCCGATGCGTTTCGCAGAGTCATCTCAAGCGCCGGGGAGGATCTCGCCCCGCACGTCGGCTCGCTCGAGACCGCAAGGCTGCCGTCAGATCGTTCTGGGTCCGGGTCAACTCCTACTGGAGCCGGCTCGATCCATGTGCCGCAAAGCCGATGGCGACGCCCAGGTAGGCTGCCATCGTGATCCAGAACCGCGCGGGTCGTTCCGTACGCTGCGGACCCCGCGGCCAGCCCCACGTCGAGCCGGACCGGACCGACAGCCAGATAAGACAGAGCCAAACGGGCGCGATCGCGATGCCGATCACGCCGATCACGCTCTAGTCAGCCCGCTCAAGCCGCCGCCAGCGCCGCCGGCTCCAGCCGGTGCAGCACGAAACCGTCCGCGCCCAGCGCCGCGCGCGCCACGTCCACCAGATGCTCGTGGTGGGTGAACAGCAGCACCTGGTTGCGCCGCGCCGCCACCGCCAGCACGCGCAGCATCGCCGCCGCGCGCGTGTCGTCGGCGGTGATCAGCAGGTCGTCGCACACGATCGGCAGCATCTGCGCGCCCGTCTCGATCGATCCCAGCCGCAGCGCCAGATACAGCTGGTCGCGCGTCCCTTCGGACAGCGCCTCCACCCCCACGCTCCCGCCGCCGGCACGGATCGCGCGGATCGCCGGCCGGTCGCTCTCGTCATAATCGAGGCCCAGCCCGCTGAATGCCCCCGCTGTAACGGTGGCGAACAATGCACCCGCGCGTGCGATCAGCGGCGCCTGATGGACCTGGCGATGGCGGTCGAGCACCCAGCGCAGCAGCGCCGCCGCCGCGGCCGCCTCGACATGCGCCTCGGCCGCCGCGCCCAGCGCCGCGCCGCTATCGGCCACCCGCTGCTGCGCCTCCGCCGCGCGGCTGTCCCCCGCCGCCTGCCCGATCGCATCCTCCGCCGCCGCGAGCGCGCGCCCGACATCCTCACGCTCGGCCGCCATCGTCTCGCGCCGCTCCGCCACCCGCCGCCGGGCGATCGCCTCATCCTCGGGCGACAGCGCCGCCACCTCGGCCGCCAATGCGTCCAGATCGCCGGCAAGCTCGCCAAGCTCGCCCGTCGCTTCCGTTACGACGTTCAGCAACCGCGCGCGCTCGTCCGCCGCCGTCACCGCCACGTCGAGCGCCGCCTCGCCATCGGCCTCGATCGCCGCGCACAGTGCCGCGACCACGCGCTCCGCCGCCAGCCGGGTCGCCGCCGCCGCCGCGCGCGCCTGCGTCAGCCGCTCGCTTTCGCTTTCCAGCGCCGCCAGCCGATCGCGCGCACCCTGCGCGGCGCGCAACTCGCGCGCCAGATCCGCCACGATCCGCGTCGCCGGCGCATCGCTGGTCCGGCCCAAGGTGGCAAGTAAGGCATCGGTCTGCGCGGCGAAGCGCTGACCATCCGCCTGCATGGTGGTGATCTGCCGCTCGACGTCCACGCGGCTGGTCAGGTCCTCGGCCACTGCCTCGATCGCCGCCAGCGCGCGCGCCAGTTTCTCTTCGCCCGCGTCCTCGGGCAGCCCCGCCTCGCGCAGGAGAGTGGCGAGGCGCGCCACCTGCTCCGCCGCCCCGGCATCCGCGCCATCGCCCTGCCCCGCCGCGGCAAGATCGCGCTGCGCCCGCGCTAGCGCCTTGTCGATCTCGGCCCGGGCGGAGGCCGTCTCGATCGCGCGCTTCAGCTGGTCGCGCGCCGCCGCCGCCAGCATCGGCGGCTCGGCCGGCACGGCGGCTCCGATCGCCCGCAGCGCCGCGCCGATCGCCGCCAGCGCCTCCGTCTCCCGCGCCGCAAAAGCCGCCAGCGCCTCGCGCGCCTCCGCTGCCTCGCCCGCCGCCGCCAGCGCCTGCGCCCGGCGCTCGGCCCAGTGCGGCCAGTCCGCCGGCGCCACCGGCTCGGCAAAGCCCAGCGGGGCCAGCAGCGCGTGCCATTGCGCCTCGGCCCGCGCGCGATCCGCCGCGCCGCGCGCCACGCGCGCCACCGCCGCATCATGCAGCGCCACCGCGAGCTGCCGCGCCGCCACCGCCGCCGCATGGTCGGCCAGCCGCGCCGCCTGCGCATCGCGCCGGTCGGCGAGCAGATCGGCGCGCGCGACCGCTCCCGTTACGTCCGCCGGCACTGCCGTCGCCACCCCCTCGCCGGCCAGCAGCGCGGCGATCAGCGTGTCGCGCGCCGCACGCGCCGCCGCGATCGCCTCGGCGGTCGGCAGATCCTCGCCCTCCGCCAGCGCCGCGATGCGGCTGTCGCCGCGGATCCGCTCATCCTCATGCTTGTCCGCGTCGCGCTGCGCGGTCTGCACCGTGTCGCGCGCGCCCTCGATCTCGCGCGCCATGCCCGCGGCGGTCGCGGGTGACGGCAGCGTCATCGCCGCAAGCGCCGCCGCCTCGCCACGCCACGGCGCCAGCGCGGCCAGCAGGTCACGCGCGCGGGCCTCGCGCCGCGCCAGATCCGTCGTCAGCCGCGCGCGCTCCCCCGCCGCGTCGCCCGGCAGCATGGCGAGCGACGCCTCCAACCCGACGGTATCCACCGTCGCCGGCAACGCCTCACGATCCACCGTCAGCTCCTCCACCCGCCGCTCCAGCGCCGCGCGCCGCTTCGCCGCCTCGGCTGCCGCCACCGCCGCATCGCGCTGCGTCTGAAGGAACGCCGCCGCCCCCTGCCGCCATGCCTGGCCGGGCAGCGCCGCATCCGCCGCCAGCCCCGCCTGTTCGCGCGCCTCGGCCAACCGCGCATCGATCGCCTCGCGCCGTCCCACCCGGCGCGGCAGATCGGCTACTTCCTTGTCGATTACCGGGCGCCGCTCCTCCAGCGCCACGATCTCCGCCTCGGCTGCCAGTACCTCGGCGGGCACGGTGATCCCGGCGATCTCCAGCGCGGTGCGATCCCAATCCCCCTGCAACTGCGCCTCCAGCGCCTCCGCCGTCCGCCGGTCGCCGCGCGCCTGCGCCAGCTGGGTCGCGGCATCCGCCGGCAGGTCGGGCGTGTCGCCAAGTTCGGCCAGTGCCGCCTTCGCATTCGCCAGCCGCGCCAGCGGGGCGCGGGCGCGGCGCACCCGTTCCAGCCGCACGTCCTCCGCCGTCAGCGTATCGGCCTCCGCCAGCAACGCCGCGCGCTTCTCCTCCGCCGCCGCCCGCCGCGCCTTTTCCTCGCTCCAGTCGCGGTCGGAAATGCTCGCATCGCGCACCTGCTTCAACGCCTCGGCCCGTTCGGCGAGCAGCTTGTTCACCAGCGGCTTGGACGCGCTCGGCTTGAAATTATTGGCCGCGCTCTCGGCGAACCAGTTCAGCGCCTGGCCGATCCCGGCGATGCCCGTCCCCGCCTCCAGCGTGATCTGCGCCGCATCGTCGCGCCCGCGCAGGATCGCCTCGCCGCCCTCGCGCAGCCGCTGGTGATCCAGCCCGAACATCCGCTCGAACGCCGCACGATCGATCCCGGCCAGCAGCGGCCCCAGCACGTCGCCCGCCAGTGCCGCCCCCGTCGCGGGATGCAGCAACGTGTCCTTGTTGCCCTTGCGCCGCACCGCCTCGATCCTGGTGCCATCCGCCTCGATCAGCCCGCGGATCCGCAGGTCGCCATAGCCCCAGCGCCAGCCCTGCGCGGTCTGCCCGGCAATGCCGAACAGAAAGTCGCCGATAGCATGCAGCGTGGTCGATTTGCCCGCCTCGTTCGGCCCGACGATCAGATGGAGGTCGCCCACGCCCTCCGCGCGCTCGCCGAAGTCGAGCAGCCGGTCGGCAAAGCCGCCGTAGCGGATCAGTTCGAGCTGGCGAAAGCGCATCAATCCTCTCCCTCGCCCAGCCGCGCGGTCACCGCCGCGCGCGCCGCCTGCAACAGCGCGGCGGCATCACCCGCGCGTGCCGCGGTTACGAGCGGCGCCGCCTCGGCATCGGCAACATCCGCCGGCAGCTTCGCCACCAGCGGCGCGGTCGCCGCCGCCACCGCGCGCGCGCAATCGGGATCGTCCAGCGCCTCGGCGAGCAATTGCACCAGCTCGGGCGGCAGGCCGATCGGCGCGGTGTCCGCCGTCACCAGCCGCACCCGCTCGATCCACAATTCCTCCGACACGCCCGCCCCCGTCGCACGCACCTCGCCCTCCGCCCAGGCCGGGTCGGCGCGCAGTTTCCGCCCCACCAATCCGTCCGCGGTGATGCTCACGCGCGCCGCCAGCGGCCGCCCGTCGGCGGCTTCCATCGCGCTGGCCAGCTCCTGCCGGATCGTGGCCAAAACGTCCCCGTAACAGGCCGCGCCGCGCACATCCGCGGCCACTTGCGCCCAGCGCGCCTCGTCGCACGCCCGGTGTTCCACGGATCGCACCGCGCCATCCTCGACGCGCACCACCATCGCCCCCTTCGCGCCGGTCTCGCGCACGTTGCGCCCCTGCGTATTCCCGGGAAACACGATGTGCGGGTGTGTCGAGCGGATTGACGGCTCGTGCACATGCCCCAGCGCCCAATAATCATGCCCCGCCGCCTGCAATTCGCCCAAGGAGCAGGGCGCATAATTGGCATGCCCCTCATGCCCGTCGAGCGCGGTGTGCAGCGCCGCGACGTTGAACATCCCCCGCACGGGCGGGCAATAGGTCGCCGCGATATTCTCGGTCGTCGCCGCCTCGCGATAACTGCGCCCGTGGATCGCCACGCCCAGATCCTCAAACAGCACCGTCTCGCACTTGCGATTGCCCAAGAGGTACACGCCCTCAGGCGGCGTGAAGTGGCGCGACACGCGGCTTTCGGCATCGTGATTGCCGAACAGCACCACCGCGCGGATCCCCGCGCGCGTCAGCCGCGCCAGCTCGCGGATCGCGAACTGCCCCGTCGCCTGGTCCTTCCACGTCCCGTCGTACAGGTCGCCCGCGATCACCACGAACCCCGCATTTTCTGCGATCGCCAGGTCGATGACGTTGCTGAACGCCCGCCGCGTCGCGCCGCGCACCAGCTCGGAAAAGCCCTCGTCCTTGCGGCTCAGCCCGGCGAGCGGGCTGTCGAGGTGAATGTCCGCCGCGTGGACGAAGGAAAAGTCGCTCATGCAGCAATCCCCTGCGCCGATGCGGGCGCCGCGAGCAACTGCCGCGCCTTCAGCCACGCACGAAAATCCTCTGTCCTCACATCCCCTCCCCCGCCTCGGCGCTCAGCCACGCCAGCGTATTCACCAGTCGCAGATGCTCGACCGTTTTCGCGTCCAGTTCCAACAGTTTCGGGTTTGCCAGCACGATCGCCAGCGTGCGCGCGCGGCTGATGGCGACGTTCAGGCGGTTCTTGGAATAAAAGAAGTCGACGTGGCGCGGCAGGTCGTCGGCGCTGGAGGTCGCCATGCTGACGATCACCACCTCGGCCTCCTGCCCCTGGAACTTGTCCACCGTGCCGACGCGCGCGCCGTCGGGCAGCGCCACCTTCAGCGCGTTCACCTGGAGGTTATACGGCGCGACGACCAGGATGTTGTTGAGGCCGATCACCCCCGCGCGTCCCTGCCGATCGACAAAGCGCTGCCCGATCAGGCTGTCGACCAGCGTCGCGGTCAGCGTCACCTCTTCGGGCGACACCTGCGATCGCCCGGCGTGATCCATCGCCACCATGCGGATGCCGCAAGGCTTGAGCAGCGGATGCGCGCCTGCGTCGAGCAGCAGCGTCTGGCGCGCGCAATCTGGGTGCGCCTTGAGCCGCCCGTCATACACCGCATCGGAAATGAACCCCTGCACCGCCGGATGCATCCGCCAGCTGGTATCGAGCAGGATACCGCGATCGGGCGCGATCGTCGCCGCGCCTTGCAGCAGATAGTCGAGCACCGACAGCCCGCTATCGCCAGGATGCGCGCCCTGGATCGGTTGGCCCAGCTGCATCTGATCACCCACCAGCACGATGTTGCGCGCCGCCGCGCCCATCGCGAGCAGATGGCCGAGCGACACCTGCCCCGCCTCGTCGACGAACAGGTAATCGAAGGTCGCATCCATCGCCTCGCGCGCGAACAGCCACGCCGTGCCGCCGACCAGCTGGTGCAGCCCCTGCTCGATCACGTCATTGTCCGCGACGTCCTCGATGGTCGTGCCGCCCAGGAACGACTCCGGGTCGCCACGGCTCACCTTCTTCGCGCCGGCGAAGCTCAGGCCCTGTTCGGCCGCCACCGCCTCCACCTTGGCGAGCAGGTTGTTCACCGCCTTGTGACTGTTGGACGATACGCCGACGCGCTTGCCCGCCGCCAGCAGGGCGCAGATCACATGCGCGCTGGTATGCGTCTTGCCGGTGCCGGGCGGCCCCTGGATGAACAGGGTCGAATGGTCGAGCGCCAGCGCCGCGCGCGTCGTCGCCGCGATCAGGGTTTCGCCGTCGCGCACGATCGGCCCGCCGTCGCCTCCAACCAGCCGTGGCGGCGATCGCTCGACCAGATCGGCGATCGCCTGGTACCGCGTGCCCTCCCCTGCCGCGAACGCGCCCGCGACGCGCGCCACCGCGGCCGCCAGCACGCCGGTATCGATCGGCCAGCCCGGCATGATCGATCCGCCCTCGGGAAACGCCTCCTCCCCGCGCAGCTGCCGCTTCACCTCGACCCAGCCGGCCGCGCGATCGATCGCGTGGATGCTGCCCAGCGGCCAGCGCGTCGGCGCATGCAGCACCCGCGCGCCTTCGCGCAGCTTGGTTTCCTGATCGGGAAAGCTGTAGCGCGCCACCGTGGATCGTTTGTCGGCGCGCAGCCACGCCGCGCCATGCGGCTGGATCGCACCGATACATTCGCCATCATCAATCAGCGCCTCGGGCTCGCGCTCGCAGCGATCATAGACTGCCCAAAATGCCGGTTTGTTCGCCCGCGCGTGAAAGTCGATCAGATGCGCCACCAGCTCGCGGCCATCGGGCGACAGGCGCGTCGCATGGGCGCGCACCGTCTGTCGCAGCGCCTCGCGCGCGGCCTCCGCCGCGGCGCGCTCCTCGCTCTTGTCGGCGTCTGGCGGCGGGGCGGCGCGCTCCCACCACGGCATGTCGGGGCGCAGCGTCAGCAGCCAGTCGCGCAGGCCCTCGGTATTCTCGCAATCGACGCGGTTGTACGCGACAATCGCGTCGAGCAGCGCCACCTCGCCCGTCTCCTGCCACCGATGATATTCGACGATCGATTGCCCGCCGTCCTTCACCGCCTCCTCGCGCTTGTCGGCGAAGAAGATCTCCAGCGTCTTGAGGCTGAGATTGGGCTCGGAGGTGCGGATCGCGGCGCGCGCCACCGCGTAAAGGTCGACCAGTTTCTCAGCCCGCAGCAGATCGTCCACCGCCGCCTCGCGTGTCGCATAATGCGTCGACAATCGCCGCAGCACGCTCACTTCATAGGCGGCATAGTGATAGATATGCGCGCCGGGATTGGCGGCGCAATGCGCGGTGAACCAGTCCACCATCGTCTCGAATGCGGCGCGCTCGGCATCGCGATCATGCGCCAGCTCGAAACGGAACTGCGCCGCGCCGGTGCGGTCGCGATAATGGACGCCCCACAGATATTCGAGGCTGCCGCCCGGCGCGAACGGATCGCCCTCCAGGTCGAAGAACAGATCGGCGCGGTGCGGCGCGGGCAGCCGCGCAAAGCCGCGCCCCTCCTCAACCGACAGCGGCCTGGCGAGCGGCGCGCCCGTGCGCCGCGCCACCTGCATCGCGGCCTGATCGCGCAGCCGCTCGAACGTATCGGGCACCAGCTTCGCCACCCGCGTTTCGGGCGGCGTCTCGGCCAGCGCCGCCACCGTCGCGATTCCCGCGGCGCGCAGCTTGGCGATCTGCCCAGCCTGGATGCCGGCAACCTGGCTCAGATGATCCTCGGCCACCCATTGCGCCGCACACACATCGCGCCACGCGCACAGCCCGCAACTGGCGTTGGGCTCCCCCACCGAGCCATGCGCGCCGCCATCGACAAAGCCGAGATAGCGCCGCTTGGCTGCGTCGAGCGTGTGGCGGAACTCCTGCGCGCGAAACGTCTCCTCGCGCCCGTTGCCCAGCACGACATGCATCGCATGGGGCCGCGCGCCCTGCACCTCGGCGATCAGATCGGAATACAGGCCAAGCTGCAGGACATGGCTCGGCTTCGCGGTCCGCGCGAGCTTGGTATCCACCGCCTCATACGACCAGCCGCCCAACGCCGACGCCGTCTCCACCCGGCGCAGGAAGTCGGCATAGCCGTGCCACGGCGGGCCGAAGAACGTCGCCTGATAAATGACGGGCGCGCCGTCGCGCATCGCCGCGCGCGTCGCCGCCGCCGCACTCTCGAGGCTTCCGCCCTTGCTGATCTCCACCACATCGGGAAGCGCGGCGAAATACCCCGCCTCATGCGCATGGCCGGCATCCTGCACCAGCGCGGCCGCGGCATCGTCCACCGCCCGCCGCGCGCGCAGCGCGGGATCGTCGATCGCCCGCAGGTTCAGCGCCGCAGCATGGGCGCAGCCGAGGAACGCGTTGAGGTCAGACGCGGAATGAAGCAGCGAATCGTTGTAGCGGCGCATAGGGGCCTTTTGCGGGCGAGTGGCGACGAAAGCGGTCGTGTGCCGCCATGTCGCTCATCTTGCCCGCAAAACCGGCGCACCCACTATCCGGGTTCTACCCGGACCCTTCGCTGTCTGCATTTCGGGCGCGGCGCCTTAGATCAAGGGTAAGCCGCGCCTTCCCTTACCATCCCATGTTGCGTCGCGGCGCGCGCCAGTTGGGATTGTCGAGCACGCGCAGCCGCTCGCGCCGTTGCGGGACTGGCACTGCTGGATCGAACACCACTACGTTCGGCACCTCGGCAAAGGCCGCTCGTACCCGCGCGATGTCGCGTTTCCGCACGGCAAGGAATACCTGCAGGTTCGTGCGCTCGATTCCATCCGCTGCCATAATGAGTCCGGTTTTCACCAGCGCCCGTGCGAAATTGTCCGCGTCCGCCGGTCCGGCCAGCGCAATCACCGCGTCGGTCCTGCTGAGCAGGAGGTCGCGGACAAAGGCCTCCGTGCTCCTGTCGTAGGAGCCGGGCGCCGGCACCGCATAGCTATCGACTTCAGGCTCCAGCGTTGCCGAACGGTTCAGCCGCGCCGCCGCCTCCAGCAGGTAATAGCGCCATGGCCCCGTCTCCACCCCAACAGGCGGCTTGAGCGGAGCACGAAAAGCCGCACGTTCCTTCTCTACCTCGGCGCGCTTAAACGCCTCAATCCGCCGCGCCGCATCAAGCGCGGCGTCCCATGCCGGGCCGCCCGGCGGGGTGACCGCGCCGGTGGCGAGATCAATGATCACCTCGCTGTGCGAGAAGCGCGGCTTCACCTGCACCGTACGCGGCATCGCAATCTCCAGCACAACCTTGTCCGGTTCGCGCAGCCGCGCCTGCCCCCAATGCAGCCTGGTTACACTGCGGGGAAGATGGCGCAGGTAAAGCGGGGGCAGCACCTCGCTGAGCGCCACCGTGCGCACCATGCTGCCGTTATCGCGGTAGATCGCCAGCAGCGTCTTCCCCGACCCCTGCGTCACGACAAAGCGCCCCCCGCTGGCGACCAGCGCATCCGATGGCCCATAATCGTCCGGCAGGTCGCGGCGCCAGCCTGGCACCCAGGCGCCATTCTCCCATCGCTCAAGCACGCCGCGCGCCGGAAGGAATGGCATCTGCTGCCCGGTGTCACGCAGCACGCGCTGCTCATCCGAGATGAAGGAGCTGTTGCGCGGGTCAATCGTGAACCGCGCACTGCCATCCGCGGCAACAACGATCTGTCGCCTGTCGCGGTCCTGTCCGGTGTCTGCGGTTGCAGCAAAAGCTGCAAGCAGGACCAGCACACCTAGCAACCAGCGCATCGTCACTCCCGCCCACGGCCGCCGTGGCCCAATCCCGATTGTGTCTGATGCACAGTGACATGACAACGGCAGGGCCCCTTGCGCCGTTGAATCACTTCACGCGATCGGCGAGACGTAGGTAGCGCGGGTCGCCGGCGCCCGGCTGTCCGCCACCGCCGGCCCCGCGATCGCCAGTGCGATCGCTGCCGGAACCACCCTCCAGATCGTCGCCATAATCCCCCACACCATCTGCCGGTCACGGAAGCGGTGAGCGATAGTTCCTCTTTCTATCGATCACGAACTCCCGCTATGATGATCGATAGAAAGGCGCGTCATCGATCATGTCCCCTCCCCCGCCCCGCTGGACCTGGCAGCAGCCGGACTGGCCGCACTTCCGCTACGATCCCGCACCCCTGCAAGGCGCAGAGGCGCGCTTCCTCAAGGGCGCGGGCGTGGTGATCGGCAGTATCGGCCACCTCGACGGCAACGCGCGGCAGGGGCTGGTCGTCGGACTGATGGCGCAGGACATGGCCGAAAGCTCCGCGATCGAGGGCGAGCTGCTCGATCGCGCCAGCCTGCAATCCTCCATCGCGCGCCAGCTCGGCTTCGCCGCCGACGCGCGCCGCGCCAGCCCGGCGGAGGCGGGCGCGGCCGAGCTGATGGCCGATCTCTACCGCCGCTGGGCCGAGCCGCTGAGCGAGGCGCAGCTGTTCGCCTGGCATGCCATGCTGATGAACGGGCGGCGCGATCTTACCGCGGTCGGCGCCTATCGCACCCATGAAGATGCGATGCAGATCGTGTCCGGCCCGCTCCACGCCCCGCGCGTCCATTTCGAGGCACCGCCATCGGCGCGCGTGCCCGCCGAGATGGCCGGCTTCATCGCCTGGTTCAACGCCAGCGCGCCGGGCGGGCCAGCGCCGCTGCCGGCGATCACCCGCGCAGGACTCGCCCATCTCTGGTTCGAGACGATCCACCCGTTCGAGGACGGCAACGGCCGGCTCGGCCGGGCGATCGCCGAACAGGCGCTGGCGCAGGGACTCGAGGCGCCGACGCTGACCGCGCTTGCCGCCACCATCCACCGCCAGCGCCGCGCTTATTACGACCAGCTTCACGGCGCGAGCCGCGATCTGGCGATCGACGACTGGCTCGCCTGGTTCGCCAAGGCGGTGTTGGAGGCGCAAACCCGCACGATCGACGCGATCGGCTTCCTGATCGCCAAGACCCGCCTGTTCGATGCCTTGCGCGGCCAGCTCAACCCGCGGCAGGAAAAGGCATTGCTGCGCATGTTCGCCGAAGGGCCGGACGGCTTCACCGGCGGTCTCAGCGCGCACAATTACCGCACCATCACCGACGCCGCGCCCGCCACCGCAACCCGCGATCTTGCCGAGCTGGTCGCGCTCGGCGCACTGACCCGCGTCGGCGAGCGCCGCTATGCGCGCTACTACCTCGCGCTGGATCGCAGCTAGATCAGCATAAACCTTGCATTCCTGAATGTTTTCATGCGAAGCGCGGCCGTATAAGCTTCAAATCCACGTCGGGCGGTAATCATGAATGCAATCACCAGCCAGATAGGCGACTTGGCCGATGCCGGCGAGCGGATGATCGAGCGGCTGCGGCGCAAGGCGTTCCTGCCCGAAAGCCGCAAGGGGCTGAACGTCCGCTTCGGCATCGCGGAGGCCGCCGCGTTGCTCGGCTGCTCGACCAACCGCATCCGCATGGCCGAGGATGATGGCCGCCTCCCCCCGCCCCCGGCGAGCGAAAACGGCCGGCGCCTCGGCTATACCGTGGAGGAACTGCTCCACATGCGCCAGGTGCTCGGCGCCTCCCCCGCCCGCGCGCCGCTCGACATGCCCGCGATCATTGCGGTGCAGAACTTCAAGGGGGGCGTCGGCAAGTCCACCGTCACCACACATCTGGCGCATTATTTCGCCGTGCAAGGCTATCGCGTGCTCGTCGTCGATTGCGACAGCCAGGCGACCACCACCACGTTGTTCGGCTTCAACCCGCATTTCAACATCACGCGCGAGGAAACGCTTTACCCCTATCTTTCGATCGACCCGACGCAGGCCGATCTCGCCTATGCGGTGAAGCCGACGCCGTGGCCCAATGTCGATCTGATCCCGTCGAACCTTGAGCTGTTCGACGTCGAATATGAGCTCGCCGCCGCCGGCGCGGATGGCCAGTCGGTGCTCGCCGCGCGCTTTCGCAAGCTCAAACAGGGGCTGATCGATCTCGCGCGCGATTACGACATCGTCATCCTCGATCCCCCACCCGCGCTGGGCACGATCAGCCTCGCGGTGATGCAGGCGGCGAATGCCTTGCTCGTGCCGCTCGCGGCAACCACGCCCGACTTCTGCTCGACCGTGCAGTTCCTATCCATGATGGATCAGGTGCTGCGCCAGCTCGAAAGCGTCGGCATCGCGGTGGATTACAGCTTCGTTCGGCTGATCTGCTCGAAGTTCGATTCCAACGACCCCAGCCACGCGATGGTTCGCGCGATCATGGAACAAAGCTTCGGCCCCGCCTTGCTCCCCGTGCCCATCCTCGACAGCGCCGAGATCAGCCACGCCGCGATGCGCATGATGACGGTGTTCGAGCTCGAGAAGCCGATCGGCACGCCCAAGACGCACAAACGCTGCCGCGCGAACCTCGACGAGGCGCTGGGCCAGATCGAGCAACTGGTGCGGCAAGGGTGGGGCCGGGTGGCCCCCGCGAGCGAAGAGGACATCATCCATGCCGCCGCCTGACGCGAAGAGCGCGCAACCGCGCCCCAAACTTAGCCACCCGGCCCGGCCGGCGCGCGCAGCCGCGTCCGACGTCATGCCCGCGACGGCGGGCGTGACGGGCCACAGAGCAGCCCCACTTACCGACCGTCATGCCGGGCTGGTCCCAGCATCCACGCCGCGGCGAACTCCTCAGGCCGCGAATGTGCGGCACAGTGGATGCCGCCAGAGCGCCGGCATGACGAAGGTGACGCTTGCCTCTTCCCCTTTCCTACACACCAAAGTTCCGCATATGTTCCGCGCAAAGGAGGCCGGCCATGGCGCGTAAACAATCCGACTATCTCGCCGGCCTCCTCGCCGATGACGAGCCGCTTGCCGCGCCCACGCCCGCCGCGTCGGATCGGTCCGCAACCAACACGTCCCCTGCCCCAATGCCCTCGCGCGAGCGGCTGGGTGGCAGCACGCTGCTCGGCCGCGAATCCGCGATCGCCCGCGTTGCCAGCGGCGAAGTGCGCCAGGTCACCCAGCTTCTGCTCGATCCCGCACGGGTGCGCATCTGGCCGGGCAATGCCCGCTCCTATGCGCATCTGAGCGAGGAAAGCTGCCGCGAGCTGATCGATTCGATCATTGCCGAGGGCGGGCAGAAAGTGCCCGCGGTGGTCCGCCGCGTCGAGGGAGACCCGGATCACGATTATGAAGTGATCGCCGGCACGCGGCGCCACTGGTCGATCTCGTGGCTGCGCGCCCACTCCTACCCGGACATGAAGTTCGTGGCGCAGGTCGCGGCGCTCGATGACGAGGCCGCCTTTCGCCTCGCCGATCTCGAGAACCGCGCACGCAAGGACGTGTCCGATCTGGAGCGCGCGCGCAATTACGCCGCTGCGCTCAAGAGCCATTACGCCAATCACCTCACCCGCATGGCCGACCGACTGAAGCTGTCCAAAGGCTGGCTGTCCAAGATGCTGAAGGTCGCCAGCCTGCCCGACACGGTCGTCGCCGCCTTTGCCTCGCCGCACGATATTCAGCTGAAACCAGCCTATGCGCTGGCGCAGGCGCTCGACAACAAGGCTGCCGCGCCCGCAATCCTCGCCAAGGCCCGGGCGCTCGCCCGCGAGCAGAAGACGCGGCGCGACAATGCGCTCGGGCTGTGGAGCGCAAGCGAAGTGATGCGCCAGCTGATGGAGGCGCCCCGCGCGGGCGATGCAGGCGCTTCCGCTGAGCCCTGGACGTGGACGACGATCCACGGCCGCCCCGCGCTGACGGTGCAATCGGCCAACCGGCAGGGGGTCACCATCCGGCTCCACGCCGGCTCGGGCGCCGACCATCACGAACTGGTCAACGCACTACGCGCCGCATTGGAACATCTCGAAGCCGAGGGCAAAGGGCTCCAGCGTTGATCCACGTCAGCGCCTCAACTTCCTCAACATACGCGCCCGGCCTGCGTATTTCCCCGGGGAAACACCCGCGCCCAGTGCCCCACCTCACCCACCCCTCCCCTACCGTCATCCCGGACTTGACCCGGGACCCAACTCACCGAGCAAACAGGCTCTCGCTCTTCTCGCGCTACATCAGCCACGATCGTCATGCCGGGCGCGTCCCGGCATCCAGCCGTCCACGCGTTCGACCTTCCGAAAACGCGGCAACTACCGCCCCATCCATGTTTCCCCGGGGAAACACGCCATGACCCGCGCCGCCAAGGAAGCCGTGTCGGAGCAGTTCGACCTCTTCCTCCCCTACCTCGCCGACCTGCCGCTGCGCGATCAGCGCGAGATGATGGAGCGCCCCTTCTTCAGCCTCGCCAAATCGAAACGGGTCAAGCCGATCGACTACAAGAGCCCCGACGGCAAATCCTGGGTCCATGTCTCGGCCAATCCCGATTACGGCATGGCGACGATCTGGGACGCGGACATCCTGATCTATTGTGCCAGCGTGCTCGCCGACATGGCGCGCCGCGGGGTCAACGACGTGCCGCGCAAGCTGCACCTGATGCCCTATGATCTGCTGCGCGCGATCGGCCGCCCCACAACGGGCCGCGCCTATGAGCTGCTCGGCCAGTCGCTCGACCGGCTTGTTGCCACCACGATCAAAACCAACATCCGCGCCGAAAACCGCCGCGAGGCGACGTTTAGCTGGCTCGACGGCTGGACGCAGCTGGTCGACGAAAAGACCGAGCGGTCGCGCGGCATGACGATCGAACTGTCCAACTGGTTCTGGGAGGGTGTGATGATGACAGGCGGGGTCCTGTCGATCGACCGCGCCTATTTCGATCTCACCGGCGGGCGCGAACGCTGGCTCTACAAGGTCGCGCGCAAACATGCCGGTGGTGCCGGCGAGGCCGGCTTCGCGATCTCGATGCCGACTTTGTTCGAGAAGTCGGGCGCCGAGGGTCAATATCGCCGTTTCAAGTTCGAGATCGCGCGCATTGCCGAGAAGGACCCCCTTCCCGGCTACACCCTGTTGCTCGAACAACCCGCCGGCAAGCGCGAGCCAAGCCTGCGCATGATCCGCCGCGCCGATCCGAAGGACGGCAAGCCCCTTCCCTTCAGAGGAGGAGGCGAGGTGGGGACCATCCCCGATGCCCAACCGCGCCAATCGTCCGCAACGCCGGCATCCGCGTCTCCGCCTGCACCAGCGACCCACTCCACCACCCCCGACAACGCCGCCCAGCGTTTCCCCGGGGAAACACCTTCGCCTGAGCGCACCGCCGAGCTCTCGCAGGCAGCCGCGATGATCCGCCGTTCGGTCAAGGGCCTCGCCGCCCGCGCCACCGCCGGCGATCTCACCGACGCGACGCTCGCCACCCTGCGCGCCGAATGCCCCGGCTGGGACTATCAGACCCTCCACGAAGAGTTCCGCCGCTGGCTCGCCGCCGATCAGGCGCGCACGCCGGTCAACTACCAAAACGCCTTTATCGGTTTCGTCAAACGCTGGGACGCCAAGCACCGCCACGAACTCGGCCGGTGAGCATCGGCCAGCGCTCCAGCTGGCGCCTGCGCCGCTGGATAGACCGCGACCTGGTTGAAAACCGAAGGCCCGCCAGCATGCTGTCATCCTGCTCCCGCTCGTAGTCGAGGATGGGGCAGGGCGGGGCCAATTGGCTGGTCGATCGGCGCCGCAACAACGCTTCTCTTGCTGGCCATTGTCGCGTGGCGCGGCTGGCGCGTATTCCACGCCAGTGCGCTGAAATGCGATCGCGTCTATGACCGAAAAACGCGCACTCTCCTGCCACCGGAGTATCGCAACACGAACAGCGCCAGCCGCGCCAGCCTGCGCCACCACCGCAACAATCCGCGCGACTTCTAATGTGTCAAAGGGCCCACCGAGGATCATCGCAGCGCCAGTTCCGCAAGACCGCCAGCCGCACCGCGTTCCCGAAGTGTCGGCCAACACCCACACATTTAGTCGAGGCGTTCGGCCTCACCGCCAATTTGAACGTCCCCGCACGATATTGCACGCGTTTAGATTCAATTATGCTCGCGCCCGCACCGCGTGACGCGGCGCATCGACACTCCAGGAACGCGTGCCGGTCTTCCGGGAACACGTCGCCGACACTTCAGGAACGCCGCTCTCGACCTTTCGGGAACGAACCCTCGATCTTTCGAGAACAGGTACAGGAATATTACGATTGAAAGACAACCACTTATCGGCGGCGATCGCAGGCTTAACCTCTTAACTTACCTATAAACCCTCTAACCCAAGAGAATGATGACTTGATCTGAAAAGAGTGGATAATCAGCCCTCAACCGCAAACGGCCCGCTGGACCAATGACCATCTTCCTGCCCGGCGTACCCGAACCGCTGGTGCGTGACGCCTTCGCGAGGGCAGGGGGCAACGAGATTGCCACCGGCAAGTTCGCCAGCGCCCAGAGTAGCGCCGCACTTGCCGCCAACGGCATCGGCTGGTTTCTCGAGCGACCAGCCGCCCTCCCGCCTTTCCCCGGCCTCGACGATCTCGATTGGCCCGCCGCCAACGTCTCGCTGGAGCGTAAGATGCGCTTTCCATGGTCCGGCGGACGGCACCCCTGGCTCGACGCTGCCGCAGAAACGCCCGCACACCTGATCGGCGTGGAGTCGAAACGGTTCGAGCCCTTTCGCAGCAGCAAGCCAGCCAAGCTCGCGCCCGCCTATGATCGCGATGTCTGGGGCGAGGGGATGGACGCCTGGTGCGGCATGCGGGACCGGCTGCGCGCGGCGCCAACCACGTACCGTCACCTGGACGCAGCGCAGCTCGTCAAACACGCCTTCGGCCTCGTCACGGAGGCGCGTCGGATCGGGAAAGCGCCCGTCCTGCTTTACCTGTTTGCCGAGCCGCCGTCAGTCAGCCAGCGCCGGCCTGACGCGATTACGAGGCACCGCCAGGAGGTCGCCTGCTTCGCGTCTGCTGTCGCGAACAGCACGGTGCGCTTCGGGGCATGTTCCTGGCGTGACTGGCTTACCCGCTTCAGCGGCGCCGCAGCTGACCATGCCGACCGCATCCTTCTCCACTTCGATCCATGATAGCGCTGCGGTGCGAGCCGATCGGGGCAGGGGAGGGCCGAGTGCGCGGCCGACGCACAAGGCCCTGCGCCCATGTTCCTGCGGCGCCTCCCGCCCGCCCTTGCACGTAGGGCAGGGGCAGCGGGGCAGGGAGCAACAAAGGCCTATCCCGCCTCGGCAAGCCGCGCCAGCGCCGCGCCGGCAAGCGCGAACAGATCCGCCGCGCCGTGACGTTCGGGGTCGAAGCAATACTCGCTTTTCCCATCGCCGCGCGCCCGTGCCTTGAAGCCGAGCCGCGTGCAGGCCGCCACGCTCGCGTGCGTCTTGCCCTCGAGCGTATTGGGACGCAGCTCGACCATCACCTTGGTGCGGCCGACCGGGTCGGCCAGCGCGATGCGAATGTCGGGCCGGTCGGTGGCATAGACGAGGAAACCGGCCGGGCAGTCCTGCTCCAGGTCGTGCAGCAGCGCTTCGCCAGCCGGCGTGGCGCTGACCGCCTCTTCGACGCGGCTCTCCTCGTCCTCGGCCTCCACCAGCATCTCGGGCTGCACCTCGGCATGGGGCGCGTCAAAGGTGGCGAACAGCCGCGCGGCTGCCGCCTCCACCTCCGCGACGCTCGCGCCGTCGATCACCTCGTCAACCGTTGTCTCGTTGTTGCAGACCGGGGCGAGGGCGCGGATCATCGCCCGCTCGGGACCGCGCAGCCAGTGCCGCTTCACCCAGTGGCTGGCGGCTATGTCGCGGTCGTCCGGGATTTGCGCCGCCCAGTCGCGCGGCAGCTGCCAATAGCCGAAGCTGAAGTCCTCCAGCAGGCTGTCCTTGTTGGGCGGGCCGAGCCGGTCCCAATGATGCTGGGCGAAGCGCACCTTGTTGAGCGTGCAACTCGCGCCATGCGTGCCGAGCAGCGCCGAGTTGGCGATGTCGGTGGACAGGTGCGCGATCTCCGACGCCGCTGGCCCCCCAAGCTGCGGCATCGCCGCAAGCGCGGCGGCGCTGAAGCAGACCTCGCCGGCGCGCAGCGAATGATGGGTCAGGTGCTTGAACCACCGCTCGAGTACCGAGCCGCCGAACGGCCGGTCCTTCTTGCCGGCGTAGAGCCCGATATAGGTGAGGTGACCCCGCAGGAACACGGCATAGAGCCCGGGGCCGGTCAGCGCGGGCGGCTCGCCGCGATAGTGCGGGCGCGGGCGGGCATGAAGGTTCATCCACGCCGGCTTGCCCGCGGGCGCCACCTTTTCCTGCAGGGTGAACAATTCGGCGGCTTGATAGAGCGTCATCGTCCCGTGCGTGGTCGGCATGTATCCCCCGGAGTGGTCAACAAATCAGGACCGCCGGGTAGCCAGCGGCTGCCGCGCGCGACCACCCGGATATTTCCCGGCCGGGCGCTTCACGCTTTTTCAATCACGTCCGCTTCTGTCGCCGATCGGATGTTGAGCAGGGCGTCGATCACAACACGAGAGGCGCGCGCACTGAGCAACCATCGTTCCACCGTCCTGGAAGGGATCGCCGCCGGCATCCTCTTCGCGCTCTTGATGCAGCTCCGGCCGGTTCGCCTGGCCGTCTACGCGCTGTGCGCCTGGGGGCTCTTTCTCTGGGTCCAGGATTGGCGCAGCGAGCACCGGCTGCCCGACGATACCGCCGCGCTCGACTGGGCGATCGAGCGTGCCGAGCAGCAGCCGGTCTTCTCGGAGCGCGCGTTGACCTACACCGCCGCGTTCCGCGTGCAGAACCGCGGCACGGAGCTGCTGCAAAGTGCGACGCTCGTCGGCACGCTCTACGAATGCCCGTCGCTGGATGATCCGTTAGCCGCCTGCACGCCGGTTGACCGCAGCCGCAACCATGTCGCGCTCGATCTGCCGCCCGGCTTTGTTCACCACATGACCGTTTACGCCAGCTTCTCCCACGCCGGCGGCCCGAACCCGCGTGCGATCTGGACGCTGACCGACATCATCGCCGATCGCGATGCGGAAGGATGACCGTATCTGTCGTAAGCGGCAGAGAAGGGGAGGGCATGCCGATCATTGGTTGCCTCACGCTGCTTGCCGCACTTGCCATCATCGGGTGGGGCGTGTCGCAGGTTGGCTGGCTCGGCTTCGTGCTGCTGGTCATCGTGGTGCGCGCCTTGTGGTCGATCCTTGCGCTGCTCTTTTCAATGGGTCGCCAGTGACACTTTGCCGTGACACTTTGCCGGCAGGCGCGCGGCAGAGTGTCACGGACGACAAAGCGCGGTGAAGGCGCTCGAAGGGATTCACTCTTCGTTCCAGCTGTGCTTGAGTTCCGGCCATGACCCAAGCCGCTACCACGACCCGCCCGGACCTTGGAACGATCCTCGCCGCGCTCGCCGCCGCCTCGTCGCGCCCGCGCTACGCCTTCATGGTGCTCGGCCTGATCGCGGAGGCGGCGCGCGCGGACGGCCATGCGGGGCCGTGGGTGGCGGTTGCGCCGGGTGGGGCAGGGGAGGGGAGCCGGCTCAGCCTGCGCGACTGGCTCGCACGCCAGCTCGTCCCGCTGGCCGCGCACGATCGCCGCCGCTCCACCCTGCGCGCCAAAGTCGCCGCCCGGCTCGGCAGCGATGATCCCGGTGAGATCGACGCCGCACTCGCGCAAGAGGCGCTGGCCGTCGGCAAGGCAAACGTCAGCCGCGCCGTCTCCGACCTCGTCCGCGCCGGCCTGGTCCGCCGCCACTACGCCGGCCGCGTCACCGATCACCGCAACCGCGGCGGCCGACGCCTCGCCGTCTACACCGTCGATCCACCCATCCTCAACGCGATCCGCTCACGCCCGACGTTGGTTTGACCCTGCCCGCGCTATTCCATTCCAGGGCGATCGATTTGTGCTAATATTCTCGGACCTGGGGAGATCATGGCCGTGCGTCACGTTATTGCTGCTTTTCTGATCGCCGCCGTGATGCCCCTATCCGTGGCATCCGCGAAGCCCCGCAAACCTGCGCCGACAGCCTCGACGATCTGGTGCGAACGCGCCGGCGCCGCTGCGGCAGCGGTGGGAACCGCCATTGCCGGAGCAAGCACCGCGGCGGGCGCAGCCGGAACAGCCGCCGTGGCGCACAGCAGCGGTGCGGCGATCCTGACGTCGGTCGGTGCCGGCGGGACGGGCTATGTAGCCGGGACGCTTGGCGGTCTCGGCGCGACCGCTTTGGGCGTCGTCAGCGCCCCGTTGGTCGTCGCGGGAGCGGCGACCGTAGCGGCCGCCGGGGCAGGGGCGGGCATCTACTGTTACGTCAAGCGACGGTAGCCACCGGCGCCGCCTTGCGCGTGGCCACCGTCACCAGCTCCGCCAGCTTGTCGACGTCCACCGGCGCATCGCTCTCTGCCAGCCGCGACAGACCCTCGATATAGGCCAGCCCCATCGCGCTGGTGATCGCACCGCCCACTGCGCCACCGATCGCGACGCCGGCGGCATAGCCGATCCCGCTTGCCTTCAGCCCGTCACCCAGCAAGGTGCCGAACAGCCACTGGCCGCTGCGCGAGGCCCCGGCGCCGAGCATCGCCTTCGCCGCGCCGGTATCGCCCGCCAGCATGGCGCGACCGAAGATCGAGTCGATCTTCGCCAGCATGCCGATCTGGATCACGCTCAGCACCGCGCTATGCCCCGGCGCGATCGCCGTCCCCGCCGCTGCCGCCGCGGCACCCGCTACCACCCGGCGCGCGGCGCTTTTTTTTAACGTCGATTGCACGCGCTGCGCGGCGGCGAAGGCGGTCTTGCGTGCCTCGGGCAGCACGCGGTCGGTTGCCTCCACCAGCGCCTCCAGCCCGAAGGCCTTGCGGTCAAACGCCGGTTCGTCAGCCGCGACCACCGCGATCTGCGCCGCCGCCGGGATTGCCTGCCCTCGCGCCTCGTCGGGCATCGGGCGATAGCTTTGCGTGAACACGACGATCACCGGCACGCCCCGCGCCGCCATGTCGGCCAGAAAGCGGCGATGGATCGGCTCAACCCGGCTCGACATGGCCGATATACACAGCCACGCCACATGGATCTGCCCGCTCGCCTCGTCCGCTTGGCGCATCTCGGCAAGCTTCGCATCGACCGCGCGCACCGCAACATCATCGCCCGCCTCGAAGCCGCGCGTATCCCACAGGTTGAGCGGCACATCGGGCGCTTCGTATAAGGTCACGTCCTGCGTCACCGGAAGGCCAGCGCCGGTCGGCGCGACCGCGTCGCCGAAGATCGCGTTGACGAGCGTGCTCTTGCCCACGCCCGTATTGCCCGCCACCAGCACGTTGATGCGGCCAATCTCCGCCGCTGCCGCCCCGCGCGCCGTGGCATAGTCGCGGTCCTCGGGCCGGGTCGGCGCCGGGCTCAGCGCGTTGCGCGCGGCCGCGCCCACCCGCGCGGCAAAGCTTCCGATCGTGTCCCCCAGCGCCCGCCCGGCATCGCTCACGCCCGCCACCAGCTTCTCCTTGTCCACCACGCCCCGTATCGCCTCCTCGGTCTGCAGCAGATCGCGCCGCCCCGTCTCGATCGTCTTGCTCACCCCGGCCTGGATGTGGCCCGCCGCAGTCTGCGCCACATCGGTGGCGGCGTCACGCATCGTCGCGCCCCATTGCGAAAGATCGCGCGCGGCACGCTCGAGCGACAGCGCGCCGTCGGCAGCGATCGCTTGCTCCAGGGCGGCGATCGCCGCCCGTTCCTCGCTCGCATCGACGCCATCGGCCGCGGCGAGCCGCTTCAGGAACGCCACCAGCTCCCGCTGCATCGCCGGCCCCGCGCAATCCTGGCTGGTCGCATGAAAGTCGACGATCGCGCGCGCAACGGCATCGATCGTCGCGCCGCTGGCGCCGCGTTCGATCATCGGCAGCGCGGTGTCGAGATAATCGGGGTCATAGCCCCATTCCGCCTCGAAATGCGCCCGGATCGCGCGTCGTTCACTCGTGGCGACATGGCCATCGGCAACCGCCAGGCGATAGGCGAGGGCGGCGTTGAGATCGAGCAGCCGCATCGCCAGCACGTCGATCGGCGCGTTGAGAAAGCGCGGGAGCACGTCCACCTGCCCGTCAGGGGCGCTTTCCAGCCAGCGCGACACGCCATAGCAGACGCCGCCCGCCGCCAGCGCCGCCGCCACCACCCAGCCAACCGGCGTCACCGCCGCGGCCGGCGCCATCAGCCCCATCCAGACGAGCGGATTGCTCGAGGCAGCCGGCGCGAAAAAGGCGCCTGCCACTGCGGCCGACTGGGCAAAGCTCGCGCCTGCACCCGCCGCGGCATAGGTCCGCTTCAGCGACAGAATCGATTTGACCGCACGCCGCGTCGCATAGGCATCCGCGCCTATCGCAAGCCGCCGCTTGAACTGGTCGATATTCGACAGGATGCGCGGCAGGTCGCGAAAGGCTGCCGGAACATTGGATGCCGATTGCGAGGCCATGCGTCTTCAACCAGTCCCGACATGTTGTTTGCCCATCATCTCGAGTGCTGGCAAAGTGAAGTCCAGCGCGATTTTCCGGTGCGACGAGACGCACGACCGGCTTTGTCGTGCGGGCGCCGTGGAGCAGGTGAATGGTCGCTATTTATATCGTGCTGCTGTGCTTCGCCGCGGGGATCCTTCTCCTGGCCTTCCACTTGCTTCGGCGACTGTTGGCGGTCCTGCGCGCGATCTTTGTCATGGTGGCGCGGCTTGCGGCATCTGTGACTGCTGCGATGGCCGGCGGGCTGGTGACGGCGTTGCTCGTCCCCGTGCTGTTCGTGGACGCATCCTCGCCCGTTCTGGTTCTGCCAACGCTCGTCGCGGGTCTCGGAAGCGCGTTGTTGTGCTGGCAGTCGACGCGGCACTGGGGCAAAGCCGCCGCTGCACCGGCGGGAGAGCGCGCGCCATCGCCCTGGTCGGTCACGACCCCAAAGATTGCAGCAACCACATCACGGGCATCGCCCGCGTTCACTGTTCCACGACCAACAACCGCTGAGCGCCAGGCGTCGGAACCCCCACTCGTCGACGCCGCCACGGTTCAGCGGGTTGAGGCGCTGAAACAGGCGCTCGATGCCGCGCTCGCGCACGACCCGCTCGACACCGCCGCGGTGGAATGGCGCGCCGTATGCGACCGCGTGCCCGAGCTGATCCGCTCGACCGAGGCCGTCTATGCCGACGCCGCACCCGCCGAACGCCCCGGTTTGCGCGCCGGCCTCGCGCACGATCTGGAGAGCATCATCACGCAAGGCGAAGCGCGGGTCCACGCCAGCCGCCGCACCCGCAGCACGATCGCGCGCGACCAGCTGGCAACGCTGCGCCACTATGTGGCCGCCCGCACCGGCGCTGCGAGCGACTGACGAGCCACAAAGGCCGGTTTCAGGCCGAGAGCATCCCCGTGCGCCACAAGACGCGATCGCGCCCCACATAGCTTGCCGGCGGGACGATCCGGGCGAGCTGCGTCACCAGCCGCTGCTGATCGCGCGACAACATGTGCGCCACCGCCTTCGCCTCCTCAGGGTCGATCATCAGGAAGCGCCGCTCGACCGCACCACGGCGCAGCGTGATCATGGTGAACGTCGCCTGCCATCCGCCGTTGCGGTCGATCGTCACCTTGCAGTCGCCGTGGCACAGCATGTTGCGCAGCTCACCATGCGCCCGAAATGCTTCAACTGCGTCGAGCGCCGCAGGCGCATCGCCGCTTTTGCGCAATGCTTCGGCGAGGATCTCGAAGCGCTGGCCAACGAGGTGCGGCAACAAGGCGCTCGACGTCGTCTGTGCAAGCACGGCCAATGTCTCAGTGACCACAACCTCCGCGCGTGTGAAGCTGTGCATGCAGCGCCCGCGCCATGTGTTGACGGCATTGGTCGCCACGCCGAACTCATCAACGGCAACGATGGTCACAGGGGCGTTCATCCCGCCAGGCTATTGCGCATTCGTTGCCAAGAGGTTCGCGTGGGGAGGGCAATCCCGCGCACCTAAACAAGCCTGCAAAGCGGGATCGCAGAACCTGTCGGCGCGTTCGCGTATAGCCCGCCGAGTTGCCGCAGGGCGCCGTTCATCGCCGGAATCTCGCTGCACTGCTGATGCGAGCAACAAGGAGCCGCTGCATTTCCGCGATCAATGGATTAAGAGGATTGAACCGCGCCGGGTTTGCCGGAGGCCGTTGGATGTGAGTCACGCTGCCATATCGATGATGTCCGCGGCAGCATAGTATTGCTCCTCGGCTTCGGCAGGCGGGATGTTGCCGATGGGTTCGAGCAG
>JAESGL010000257.1_pt1 | contig 41778 bp, 34 predicted proteins | sample 9269711 | NCBI WGS metagenome assembly JAESGL01 (sample SAMN14515918, study PRJNA621676) | algae metagenome | isolation source: Kastovskya adunca ATA6-11-RM4 and co-occurring heterotrophs from soil and... | place: Chile: Atacama Desert | collected 2011-06-27
AGATCCTTGATCGGACGCGTATCGATCAGCGAACCGGGCAGGAATGCGCGGATGCCGTTGACCAGGACGGTGAGGCCGCCCTTGACCTTGCCGCTGGTCGTGCCGGTGACGAATTCGCCGGATTCCAGGGCCTTTTCCAGCGCGAGCCACGAGGCCAGGCGCTTGGCGGTGTCACGCGACAGGATGGTGTCGCCGTAACCGTTTTCGATCGAGCCGATGGCCACGGAGACGAAGTCCCCGACCTGCACTTCGACTTCGCCCTTGTCGTTCTTGAACTCTTCCAGGGGCACGTAGGCTTCGGACTTGAGGCCTGCGTTCACCACGACGAAGTTGTGCTCGACGCGCACGACTTCAGCGGTGATGACTTCGCCCGGGCGCATTTCGGTGCGCTGCAGGGATTCTTCGAAAAGGGCGGCAAAAGATTCAGACATGTAGTTCCTCATCCGCGGGCGCGTTTCCGCCGGCACCATTGCCGGCGTTTCTATCGTTGCCTGCGGAGGCTTGCGGCCTGGTTGGCCGCGGTTGGGGTTGCACGGTTCGCCAGGCCGTGCGCTGCGTGCGCGGTCGGGGTCCTGGCGGGCGGTTCACCCTTGCGCGGGCTGCGCGAAGGGCTGCACGCGCTGCCACCAGACGAGCACCTGTTCGACGGCCTCGTCGACCGACAGCAGGGAATTGTCCAGCACCAGCGCATCCTGCGCGGGTTTGAGAGGCGCGACCGCCCGGGTGCTGTCCCGGACGTCACGCGCCTCCAAATCCGCGCGAAGGTCGTCTATGCTAGCCGAAATCCCCTTTGAAATCAACTGTTTATGGCGGCGCTCCGCACGGCAGGCCGCACTCGCCGTGAGATAGACCTTCAACGCGGCGCCCGGGAAGATCACCGTGCCCATGTCGCGGCCGTCCGCCACCAGCCCCGGCAGCCGCCGGAAGCTGTGCTGCAGCGCCACCAGCGCCTCGCGCACGGGGGGCAGGGCCGAGACGCGGGAGGCGTTCATGCCGGCCTCCTCGGTACGGATCGCGTCCGTCACGTCGTCCTGGCCGAGCCAGATCCGGCTCTCCTCGAAGCGTACCGGCAGTGTGCGCGCCAGGGTGGCGATGGCGTCCTGGTGGGCGGCATCGATCGACAGGCCCGCGCGCAGCGCCGCCAGGGCCGTGATGCGGTACATGGCGCCGGAATCGAGGAACCGGTAGCCCAGCCGGTGCGCCACGGCCGCGGCCACCGTGCCCTTGCCCGAGGCCGTCGGTCCGTCGATGCAGATCACGGGAATGCGTTCGACGGGCGTCTGCGCGACCGAGAACAGCGCTTCGAAATAATCAGGGAAGGTCTTGGCGACGCACTTCGGGTCTTCGATGCGCACCGGCAGGCCCGCCGGGTTGAACGCCGCGAGCGAGAAGCACATCGCGATGCGGTGGTCGTCGTAGGTGTGGATGCTCGCGGCGCGCCAGTCGGCCGGCGTGGCGGGCGGGGTGACGCGCAGGAAGTCCGGGCCCTCCTCGACGGTGGCGCCCAGGCGGCGGCAGCCCTCGGCCATCGCCGCGATGCGGTCCGTCTCCTTCACGCGCCAGCTCGCGATGTTGCGCAGCGTGGTCGTGCCCTGTGCATAGAGCGCCATCACGGCCAGCGTCATGGCCGCATCGGGAATATGGTTGCAGTCGAGGTCCACGGCCTTCAGCGGCCAGGCGCCGCGGCGCACTTCCAGCCAGTTCGGCCCGCCGGCCACCTCCGCGCCCATGGCGCGCGCCGCCTCGGCGAAACGGATGTCGCCCTGGATCGAGTCCAGCCCCACGCCCTGGATGCGCAGCGGCCCGCGCGCGGCATCCGGCGCGGCGAGTGCGCCGAGCGCGATGAAGTAGCTGGCCGAGGAGGCGTCGGCCTCCACATGGATCGTGCCCGGCGAGCGGTAGCGGCTGCCGGCCGGAATGGTGAAGCGCTGCCAGTCGTCGTGCAGCACCGCGATCCCGAAGCGCTGCAGCAGCTGCAGCGTGATGTGGATGTAGGGGCGCGAAATCAGCTCGCCCACCACCTCGATCACCACGTCCTGCGTGCGCGCCACCAGCGGCAGCGCCATCAGCAGGGCGGTCAGGAACTGGCTGGAGACGTCGCCGCGCACCCGCACCGGCGCGTCGAGCGCCAGCGGCGGCACGCCGCCCGCATGGGCGATCCGCAGCGGCGGGAAGCCCGGGTTGCCCAGGTAGCTGATCTGGCAGCCGAGCTGCAGCAGCGCTTCCACGAGGTCGCCGATCGGCCGCTCGTGCATGCGCGGCACACCCGAGAGTTCGAACTCCCCGCCCAGCAGCGCGAGCGCCGCCGTGAGCGGGCGCATGGCCGTGCCGGCGTTCCCCAGGAAGAGCTTCGCCGGAGAGCGCGCGGGCGAAGCGCCCAGGCCGGTGATGCGCACCACGCCCTGCGCCGCGCCGCTCTTATCGACGCCGCAGCCGATCTCGCGCAGTGCGTCCAGCATCACCCGGGTGTCGTCCGAGGCGAGCAGGTCGTGCACGTCGGTCGTGCCCTCGCTCAAAGCGGCCAGCAGCAGCACGCGGTTGGAGATGCTCTTGGAGCCCGGCAGCTGCACGGTGCCGCCCGCGGCGGCCAGGGGAGGGAGGTCGAGGAAGGCGGTGCTGTACATCGGCGAAGGAGGCAACTAGGAGGCGCGGCGGGCGCCCATGCGCCAGTGCGCGCGGGTCTCGCTGGCCAGGGTGATGAGGTCTTCGAGCGCCTGGCCGTCGCCCTGCTGCATGGCCTGCTCCATCTGCTGGAGCGCCTGGCCGAAATGGCGCGATTGCGCCAGCAGTTCCTCGCGGTTGGCGAGCAGGATGTCGCGCCAGATCTTCGGGTCGCTGGCGGCAATGCGCGTGAAATCGCGGAAGCCCGGGCCGGCGAGCGACAGGAAGGTGTCCGCCTCGGGCTGGGCGTTGATGCCGTTCATCATCGCGAAGGCGAGCAGGTGCGGCAGGTGGCTCACCGCGGCGAACGCCGCGTCGTGCGATTCCGGCGACATGCTGCGCACCTTGCAGCCCAGCGCGGTCCAGACCTCCTCGGCGCGGCGCAACTGGCCGGTGAGCGTGCGCTCGGTCGGCGTCAGGATGACCTGGCGGCCGGTGTAGAGCTCGGCCTCGGCGTGGTCGACGCCGGAGGATTCGCTGCCCGTGATCGGGTGCGCCGGCACGAACGAGCCGATCTGGTCGCGCAGCGCGCCGCGGGCGGCCTGCACCACGTCGGCCTTGGTCGAGCCCACGTCCATCACCAGCATCTGCGGCGTGACGAGGTGCTTGATGGCCCGCAGCGTGGATTCCGTGGCGGCCACCGGCACCGCCAGCAGCACGATGTCGGCACCGGCCACCGCGAGCAGGGCGGAGGGCGCCTCGACGTCGATCACGCCCATCTGGCGCGCCCGGTCGGTCGTGGAGGGCGACTTGCTGTAGCCGACCACGCGCTTGACGAGCCCGGCCTTCTTCATCGCGAGCGCGAACGATCCGCCCATCAGTCCGCAGCCGATGAGGCCGAGCTGCTCGAACACCGGAGGGGTGGATGCCGCGGTCATGGCGCCACCGGGTAGGTGCCCAGCACCTTGTAGAACGCGCACAGCGAGCGCAGCTCTTCGAGGGCCTTGGCCACGTGCGGCTGGCTCGGATGGCCGTCCAGGTCGATGTAGAAATAGTATTCCCACTGCCCCGTGCGGGCGGGGCGCGACTCGAAGCGCGTCATCGACACGCCGTGCGTCTTGAGCGGCACCAGCAGATCGTGCACCGCGCCAGGCCGGTTCGGCACCGACACCACGAGGCTCGTGCAGTCCTTGCCGGAAGCCGGTGGCGTCTGCAGCGTGTGCGGCAGGCAGATGACGGCGAACCGCGTGCGGTTGTAGGCGTCGTCCTGGATCGCGTGCGACACGAGGTGCAGGCCGAACTGCGTGCCCGCGCGCTCGCTCGCGATACCGGCCCAGGCCGGGTTGCCGGCGGCCAGGCGCGCGCCTTCGGCATTGCTCGACACGGGGCGGCGCTCCGCATGCGGCAGGTGCTTGGAGAGCCAGGCCTGGCACTGCGCCAGCGCCTGCGGATGCGCCAGCACCACCTCGATGCCCTCCAGCGAATCGGACAGGCGCAGCAGGTTGTGCCGCACCAGCAGGCTGACCTCGCCCACCACGTGGCAGGGGGTGTGCAGGAACAGGTCGAGCGAGCGCGTCACCACGCCTTCCACCGAGTTCTCCACGCCCACCACGCCGTACTGGGCGCTGCCCGCGGCGGTGGCATGGAACACTTCGTCGAAGTTGGCGCAGTACATCAGGTCGGCCGCGCCGCCGAAGAACTCCACGGCCGCCTGCTCGCAGAACGTGCCGGCCGGGCCCAGCACCGCCACGCGCTGGGGTGATTCGAGCGCCAGGCAGGCGGACATGATCTCGCGCCAGATCGCCGCGACGTGCGGTCCCTTGAGCGGGCCCGGGTTGGCCGTCTGGATCTTCTCGATCACCTGGGCCACGCGGTCGGGGCGGAAGAAGGGCGTGCCTTCACGCTTCTTGACCTCGCCGACGCGCTCGGCCACCAGCGCACGCTGGTTGAGCAGGGTGAGCAGCTGCTGGTCGATGTTGTCGATCTGCACCCGCAGGCTGGCGAGATCGGGGGAGGCTTGTGGGGAAGTGGACATGGATCGGTCGATCGGATCGGTACTGCAGGCGGCACGCGGTGGCCGGAGGGGGCCGCGGTGCGCCGCCGCGTTTCAGGCGCTGCGCTGTTCGAATTCCTGCATGTAGGCGACCAGCGCCTCCACACCCGCGAGCGGAATGGCGTTGTAGAGGCTCGCACGCATGCCGCCCACCGACTTGTGGCCCTTGAGCTGCAGCAGCCCGCGCTCTTTCGCGCCGGCCAGGAAGGCATCGTTGCGCGACTCGTCGCGCAGGAAGAAGGGAATGTTCATCCGCGACCGCGCGTTCGGCGACACCTTGTTCACGTAGAACTGCGACTGGTCGATGAAGTTGTAGAGCAGCCGTGCCTTGGCGACGTTGCGTGCCTCCATCGCCGCGATGCCGGACAGCTCGCCCTCGCGCTGCCGCTTGAGCCACTGGAACGTGAGGCCCGCGATGTAGATGCCCCAGGTGGGCGGCGTGTTGAACATCGACTGGTTGTCGGCCACGACCTTGTAATCGAAGGCGCTCGGGCAGGCGGGCAGGGCGTGGCCCAGCAGGTCCTCGCGCACCACCACCAGCGTGAGGCCGGCGGGGCCGAGGTTCTTCTGCGCGCCGCCGAAGGCCAGGCCCACGCGCGACCAGTCCACCGGGCGCGAGGCCACGTGCGACGAGAAGTCGATCACCAGCGGCGCATCGCTGCCCAGCGCGCGCAGGTCCGGCAGCTCGTGGAATTCGATGCCGTGGATCGTCTCGTTGCTGCACAGGTGCAGGTAGCTCGCGCCGCGGCTCAGCTGCCAGCTCGCCGGATCGGGCAGGGTGGTGAAGCCGCTGTCCTCCGCCGACGCGGCGACGTGCACCTCGGACGCGTACTTGCGCGCTTCCTTGAGCGATTTCTGGCTCCAGCTGCCGGTCACCACCACATCCACCGTCGCGGCGCGCGAGAGGTTCAGCGGCACGATCGCGTTCTCGGCCAGGCCGCCGCCCTGCATGAACAGGATCCTGAAGTTCTGCGGCACGGCGAGCAGCTCGCGCAGGTCTGCCTCGGCCTGTTCGTAGATCGACAGGAATTCCTTGCCCCGGTGGCTCATCTCCATCACGCCCATGCCGCTGCCGTGCCAGTCCAGCATTTCGGAGGCGGCCTGCTGCAGGACTTCGGCAGGGATGGCGGCGGGGCCGGCGGAGAAGTTGTACGGGCGGTTCATCGGTTCAGGCGATCGAAAGGGCCGTGCCGCGCGGGGCGGCAGGGCCGTTGGAGAAAAGGCGTCCGGCGCGGGCCGCGGGGCCCGCACCGGCGCACTGCGCTGTCACGCGTCGGCGGAGCCGTCCGTGCCGGAGTCCGCGTCCGGGCCGGCATCGGGCGCCGGCTCGTCGCCGCCCTCGGCCACCACGGGATTCGCGTCGTTCTCGACGATGCGCTGCAGGCCGCTCAGCTTGGCGCCTTCGTCGAGCGCGATCAGCGTCACGCCCTGCGTCGCGCGGCCCAGCTCGCGGATCTCGCCCACGCGGGTGCGCACCAGCACGCCCTTGTCGGTGATCAGCATGATCTCGTCCTCGGCGTGCACCAGCGTCGCGGCCACGACCTTGCCGTTGCGCTCGCTCTGCTGGATGGCGATCATGCCCTTGGTGCCGCGGCCGTGGCGGGTGTATTCGACGATGGAGGTGCGCTTGCCGTAGCCGTTCTCGGTGGCCGTGAGCACGCTCTGCGTTTCGTCCTCGGCCACCAGCATGGCGATCACGCTCTGGCCTTCTTCGAGCATCATGCCGCGCACGCCGCGCGCCGCGCGGCCCAGCGGCCGCACGTCGTTCTCGTCGAAGCGCACGGCCTTGCCGCCGTCGGAGAACAGCATCACGTCGTGCTTTCCGTCGGTGAGCGCCGCGCCGATCAGATAGTCGCCGTCGTCCAGGTTTACCGCGATGATGCCGCCCTTGCGCGGGTTGCTGAATTCGTCGAGCGCCGTCTTCTTCACCGTGCCCATGCTGGTCGCCATGAACACGAACCGGTCGGCCGGGAAGGTGCGCATGTCGCCCGTGAGCGGCAGCACCACGTTGATCTTCTCGCCTTCCTGCAGCGGGAACATGTTCACGATCGGCCGGCCGCGCGAGCCGCGCGAACCCGCCGGCACTTCCCACACCTTGAGCCAGTACAGCCGGCCGCGGTTGGAGAAGCACAGGATGTAGTCGTGCGTGTTGGCGATGAAGAGCTGGTCGATCCAGTCGTCTTCCTTGGTGGCGGTGGCCTGCTTGCCACGGCCGCCGCGCTTCTGCGCGCGGTACTCGGACAGCGGCTGGCTCTTGATGTAGCCGGTGTGCGAGAGCGTCACCACCATGTCGGTCGGCGTGATCAGGTCCTCGGTGGAGAGGTCCTGCGCGCTGTGCTCGACCAGGGTGCGGCGCATGCCGAGCTTGTGCTGGCCAAACTCCTGCTTGATCGCGGTGAGCTCGTCGCCGATGATGACCGAGACGCGCTCGGGCTTGGCCAGGATGTCCAGCAGGTCCTCGATGACCGCCATGATGTCCTTGTACTCGGCGACGATCTTGTCCTGTTCCAGGCCGGTCAGGCGCTGCAGGCGCATCTGCAGGATTTCCTGGGCCTGCGTTTCCGAGAGGCGGTAGAGGCCGTCCTGGCCCATGCCGTATTCGCGCTCCAGGCCCTCGGGGCGGTAGTCGTCGGCATTCACCACGCCGCCGTCGGCGCGGGAGCGCGTGAGCATCTCGCGCACCAGCTGGCTGTCCCAGGCGCGGTTCATCAGCTCGGTCTTGGCGACCGGCGGCGTGGGCGATTCGCGGATGATGCGGATGAAGTCGTCGATGTTGGCCAGCGCCACGGCGAGGCCTTCCAGCACGTGGCCGCGCTCGCGCGCCTTGCGCAGCTCGAACACCGTGCGCCGCGTCACCACCTCGCGGCGGTGCTGCAGGAAGACGACGATCAGGTCGCGCAGGTTGCACAGCCGCGGCTGGCCGTCCACCAGCGCCACCATGTTGATGCCGAAGGTGTCCTGCAGCTGCGTCTGCTTGTAGAGGTTGTTCAGCACCACCTCGGGCACTTCGCCGCGCTTGAGCTCGATCACGAGGCGCATGCCCGACTTGTCGGACTCGTCCTGGATGTGGCTGATGCCCTCGATCTTCTTCTCGTGCACCAGTTCGGCCATGCGCTCCTGCAGCGTCTTCTTGTTGACCTGATAGGGCAGCTCGTCGACGATGATGGACTGCCGCTGTCCGCGGTCGATGTCCTCGAAGTGGCAGCGCGCGCGCATGATGACCTTGCCGCGCCCCGTGCGGTAGCCGTCCTTCACGCCGTTGATGCCGTAGATGATGCCCGCGGTGGGGAAGTCCGGCGCGGGGATGATCTCCATGATCTCGTCCACCGTCGCATCCGGGTGGCGCAGCACGTGCAGGCAGCCGTCCACCACTTCGTTCAGGTTGTGCGGCGGGATGTTCGTCGCCATGCCCACCGCGATGCCGGCGGAGCCGTTCACGAGCAGGTTGGGCAGCTTGCTGGGGAGCACCAGCGGCTCTTTCTCGCTGCCGTCGTAGTTGGGGCCGAAGTCGACGGTTTCCTTGTCGATGTCGGCGAGCATCTCGTGCGCGATCTTCGAGAGGCGGATTTCGGTGTACCGCATCGCGGCCGCGCCGTCGCCGTCCACCGAGCCGAAGTTGCCCTGGCCGTCGACCAGCATGTGCCGCAGCGAGAAGTCCTGCGCCATCCGCACGATGGTGTCGTACACCGCGCTGTCGCCGTGCGGATGGTATTTACCGATCACGTCGCCAACGATACGCGCCGACTTCTTGTAGGGGCGGTTCCAGTCGTTGTTCAGCTCGTGCATCGCGAACAGCACGCGGCGGTGGACGGGCTTCAGGCCGTCCCGCGCGTCCGGCAGCGCGCGGCCGACGATCACGCTCATCGCGTAATCGAGATAACTGCGCCGCATCTCCTCCTCAAGGCTGATGGGCAGGGTTTCTTTGGCGAACTGGGTCATGGGGATCGGCGATCAGGATCGGGGCGGCGGAGGTCGGACATTCTAAGGCGCAACGCCTTGTCGCAAGTGCGCAACAGATCGGGGGGTAAAGCGCTTTTGTCCTACGGTTGAGGGTTGGGGTGCGGTCACTTTGCCTTGTTACGTATGGCACAATCAATTCAACGTTTTTGGTGATGGTCACTGACGACGTCCATATTCGCAGCGCGGCTGCGGCTTTTTCCCCAAGAGGAGAACCATGAAGAAACTGAACAAAGTGGCGATGTTGTTGGCCTCTGCCGTGCTGGCTACCTCGGCTGGTGCCCAAGTCAAGGCCGCTGACGGCGGCAAGGTGATCGACAACTGGCAAAACGGCACCGGCGAGCTGGTGTGGAAGAACGGCACGAACGAACTGTGCTGGCGCGATGCCAACTGGACGCCCGCCACCGCCGCTGCAGGCTGCGACGGCGCCCTGGTGGCCCAGGCTGCTCCGGCTCCTGCCGCTGCTCCCGCACCTTCCGCTGCTCCGGCTCCTGCTCCCGCTCCGGCTCCCGCCGTGGCCAGCAAGGTGACCTACGCCGCCGACGCTTTCTTCGACTTCGACAAGTCCGTGCTGAAGCCCGAAGGCAAGGCCAAGCTGGACGATCTGGTCTCCAAGGTCAAGAACGTGAACCTGGAAGTCATCATCGCCGTGGGTCACACCGACTCCATCGGTACCGATGCCTACAACCAGAAGCTGTCCGTGCGCCGCGCCGAAGCCGTGAAGGCCTACCTCGTGTCCAAGGGCATCGAGAAGAACCGCGTCTACACCGAAGGCAAGGGCGAGAAGCAGCCCATCGCCGACAACAAGACGAAGGAAGGCCGCGCCAAGAACCGTCGCGTGGAAATCGAAGTGGTCGGCACCCGCGCCAACTGATTTCGACAGGTTTCCAGCCTCTGAAAGCCCCGGTCTCCGGGGCTTTTTTTATGGCCGCGCGGCAATGGGGCACAATTTGGCAATGAGCCCATCCTCCGCCAACGTCGACCCGGCCGAACTGGCCAAATTCTCCGAACTGGCCCACCGCTGGTGGGATACCGAGAGCGAGTTCCGGCCGCTTCACGAGATCAACCCGCTGCGGCTGGGATGGATCGATTCGATCGCGCCGCTGCACGGGCGCCGCGTGCTCGACGTGGGCTGTGGCGGCGGCATCCTGGCGGACGCCATGGCCCGCCGGGGCGCCGAGGTCACCGGCATCGACCTGGCCACCAAATCGCTCAAGGTCGCGCAGCTCCACGCCCTGGAAACCGGCACGCCGAATATCCAATACCGCGAAGTCAGCGTCGAAGCGCTGGCCGAAGAATCTCCGGCGGCATTCGACGTCGTCACCTGCATGGAAATGCTCGAGCACGTGCCTGATCCCGCCTCCGTGGTTCAGGCGTGTTCACGGCTCGTCAAACCGGGCGGCTGGGTGTTTTTCTCCACCATCAATCGCAATGCGAAGGCGTTTCTGCTGGCGATCGTGGGCGCCGAATATGTGCTGGGTATGCTGCCACGCGGAACGCATGAATATGCCAAGCTGATCAAACCCAGCGAATTGGCCACGGCATGCCGGTCCGCGCATCTGGATGTGCAGCATTCCCGTGGAATGGAATACAACCCATTGACGCGGCGTTATGCACTGAGCGCAGATACCAGCGTCAATTACCTGCTGGCCTGCCGGAGGGCACAGGCGTGATGGCGGAATTGCCGCCTTTCCCGTCGCGCGTGAGCGCGGTGCTGTTCGACCTCGACGGCACGTTGGTGGACAGCGCGCCCGATCTCGGCGCGGCCGCGGACAAGATGCGCACCGACCGCGGCCTGCCATCGCTGCCGCTTTCGGACTACCGCCCCATGGCGGGCGCCGGTGCGCGCGGCATGCTCGCGGTGGCGCTGGGCATGGCACCCGACCATCCCGATTTTCCTGCCCTGCGTGAGGAGTTCTTCGTCAACTACGAAGCCTGCATCCATGACCGCACGATCGTGTTCGACGGCGTCGAGGCGCTTATCGAACGACTGGCGCAGGCCGGCCTGCCGTGGGGCGTGGTCACCAACAAGGCCACGCGCTTTTCCGTGCCCCTCACGGAGGCGATCCCGATGTTCCGCACCTCCGGCGTGCTGGTGAGCGGCGACACCACGCCGCATGCCAAGCCGCATCCCGCGCCCCTGCTGGAAGCCGCTGCCCGCCTGGGCGTGCCGCCCGAAGAATGCCTCTACGTCGGCGACGACGAGCGCGACATCGTCGCGGGCAACGCCGCGGGCATGGGCACGGTCGCCGCGCTCTACGGCTATCTCGGCCAGCACAAGGAACCGGAGCTCTGGGGTGCGCACTGCGCGATTAAATTTCCCCTCGACCTCTTGCAATGGCTTCCCAAGGCCTAAAATGGGAGGTCTGGGGCTGCCCTGGTTTCGACGTGGGTTCGGAATCGGTGTGGTGCATGTCGAGCTTGATTGGCGCTCGTAAATCTGCATTCAACAAACCAACTGCAAACGACGAACGTTTCGCACTCGCCGCTTAAACACCGGTGAGCCTTGCAACAGCACGCTGACGGGCTGGGCAAGGGGGCCGCAAGGCCTCCCGGCTGCAAGGTTATTCACGTCAGCTGGCCTCCTGCCGGGTACCTTGGCATGGGGCGAGATCCAAGGGTGCTGGCCTTCCTTGCAGCGTGCGACTGCGCGGCTCGGAAGGTGAGATCCAAAACAGACCGCTAAACATGTAGATCTGCCCGAAGAAGGCTTGCGGACGCGGGTTCAATTCCCGCCAGCTCCACCACACAAGGCACCGCCACACACTGGAACACCCAGCGTGTGGCGGTTTTTTTATGCCCCGCGCGTACTTGCGAACACCGGCTCGAACGCGCTGCGCCGGATGTCCGCCAGCGTGGGGGATTCGCCGGCCCACAGCACCAGCGCCGGACCGGGCAGGCTGAGCTGGCGCTCCAGCCGGCGGCACAGCGCATGGCGGTGGCCGTCGTCCATGCCCGGCAGCTCCACGAACACGAGGTAGGCGCGCCGCTGCGCGAATTCCTGCAGCTGTTTGCACACCAACCAGCACTGCGCGATGCCTTCGTACCGGGCCAGCTCGGCCTGCACTTCGCCCAATTCGAAGGACGTGAGGTCATGGCGCCGCACCCGGCTGAAATACGGTGGCTCCGTCAGTTCCTCCCAGGCGCGTTTTTCGGCCTCATCGGCCAGGCGCAGCCGCTCCCGCCAGCGCTTGAGGCCTTCGGCATCGTGCTCGCGGCCAGGGCGCGCGGTTTCCAGTTCTTCGACCGCCGTGCGGGCCGCCCACCAGCGATAGGCGGGGGCTGCGTGCCACAGCCGCTCCAGGTGGTGCAGGCGCTCGGTCCAGGCGTCTTCAGGGAGACATTCCACCAGCCCCCGCAGTGCGCCCGCATGGTCTTCACTGCGCTGAAGGGCCTGCTCGTACAGGGCACGTACCGCAGCGCCGGGGTCCAGCTGCCGCAGCAAGGCAGCCAGCTCCACGGTTTCCTGCGCGTTGTGCCGGGCGATGGTCTGCTGCAGGGCTTCGGCCCGCTCGCGCACGCGGGCCAGCCATGCGTGCTGCTGCTTCCAGGCGCTGGCGTTCTCGCGGTTCCAGATCTGGTCGAAATGGGCCAGCCAATCCGGCACATGAGGCCCGAGCAGGGAGAGCGCGCTGCGCTGCGACCACGCCGGCAGCGCGGCCCGCTCCCCGGTGATCGCTTCGATCCGGTCGCGCAGGACCGGGTGCGTGTCGTCCACGCTGCTGATGCGCTGGAGGGCCTGCCGCAGGGCTTTCCGAGCAAACGCGGGCTCGGGCGGCAAGGCCAGCAGGGATCGCATGGCGGCGTAAGGGCCCAGCGGCAGGGGATGGGTCGCCGCGGCGCGCCAGTGCTGCGCCCAGAACATGTCGCCCAGCCACGCACCTTTGACCTCGATTTCCGTCAGCGCCGCCGCGGCGACTTCGGCGCCCAGCAGCCGTGCGGAGATGCGGTCGGCTTCGTACTCATCCTGCCGCGCCAGCGCGAACGTTCTGGCTGCGAAGCGGGGGAAGTACCAGTTCAGGAAGGTCTGCGTCGCCACCGCCACCGGCCCTGCGTCCTCGCCCATCTTCTCGTGCAGGCGCTGCCAGCTCAGCCGGGTGCGGTAGATCCATGCGGCGAAGCGGCCATGGTCGCCGCGCAGATGGCCGTACTCGTGCGCCAGAACGGCCAGCAGCCGGGGTTTGTCCAGCGCCATCGCCAGAGGAAGACCGATCGTGAGCTGGTTGATGGCGCCACCGAACAGACCGTAGCGCGGCACCTGGCGGATGCTGGCATTGAACTCGCCGTCCACGTAGACATGGTGAATGGCAGGTCCTTTGATTTTCTTGCGGATGCGCTCCAGGGCGTCGAACAGCGCCGGCGCCTGCTTCGCCGTGATCTCGATGCCCTCGGGTGCATCCAGGCGCACCCAGAGAGCGCGTGCACAGGTCCACAGCAGGCCTCCCGCCGCCAGGATCATCCAGGCCATGGCCCACCGGAAGCGCCCGTGCAGCACCTGCGGAACCACCCACCACAGCGCGCCGGCTGCCAGCAGCATGCAGCCGAGTATCCACGCGTACCCCAGCGCCGCGAAGGCCGCGACGCTGCGGCGGTAAGCCCGGCTGTCACGCTCGCTGGCATGCTCGCTCATGCGCACCATGTGCACGAAATCGGCCTGGTCCATCCTCGCTCCACGTCTCGGTGAGTTGTTTGTTGTTGTCGACGCGCCGGCGCGCCGCGCCGCATCCTACCTGGGATGGGCGACACCGATCCGACGTGCTCTCTCCGACACCGCGGCGGCACGGGGCGCTGTCTGCAAACGCTTCGGCTGCCACGGGCAGCTGGATGCGCGGCGCACGGAGGGCGAGCGTGAACTAGGCCAGCGGCAACCGCACGCACGCGGTCGCGCCTCCGCCCGGCGATGCTTCCATCCACACGCGGCCCTTCATGAGTTCCACATACCGCACCACGATCGCCAGGCCCAGCCCCGCGCCCTGGCCGAGGCGCCGGCCATCTTCCCCCTGCACCCAGCGCCGGGCCAGGGGCGCATCTTCGCCGCCGTCGACGTCGCCGCTGCCATGCAGGCCTGCATCCATGCCAGGTCCGTTGTCGGCCACGCGCAGCACCGCCCATGGCGCGGCGTGCTCCAGGATGACGGTGATGCGCGGCGGCTCGCCGCGGCCGTAGCGCAGGGCGTTGTCCAACAGGTTGTTCAGGACGCCTTCGATCAGGCCGGCATCGCCCCGCACGGCGACCGGTGCGTCCAGGCCTTCGGCGCCCAGGTCCACGCCGAGGGCGTCGGCACGCGGCAGGTAGCGCAGCAGCACGCGGCGCACCAGGGTATCGAGCGCCACGGTCTGCAGGGGCAGGGCGATCTCGCCCTCGGCGGCACGTGCCAGGGCCAGCAGCTGATCGACGGTGCGGCTCGCGCGCTGTTCGGCGTCGGCGATGCCCTGCAGCTCGCTGCGCCAGACGGCCGGGTCGTCCTGCGCCAGCGCGTTGCCGGCCTGCGCGCGGATGCCGGCGAGCGGGGTGCGCAGTTCGTGGGCCACGTTGCCCGCGAATTCGCGCTGCGCCTGCAGGCCGCGGCGCACGCGGGCGAGCAGGCCGTCGAGCGCTTCGCCGAGCCGCTCCACGTCGCTCGTGCGGGCCCCGGCGGTCAGGGCGCCCGGCAGCGGCTGCAGGTCGGCCGCGTCGCGCCGTGCCATGGCATCCTGCAGGTCCGCCAGCGGGCGCAGATCGCGCTCGATGCCGCGCAGCAGCCACGAGCCCAGCACCACGAGCAGCCACAGCTGCGCGAGCACCGAGAACAGCAGCAGCCGGCCCAGCAGCTGGGCGCGCTGGGAGGTGGTCTCGGCCATCACTACGGTGTAGCCTGGCGGGCCTTCGATGCGCAGCGTGGTGCGCCGCATCTCGCGGCCTTCCACCACGGTGTCGGAGAAGCGGTACCGGTGGTCGCCCCCTTGGATGCCGCTGCTGGTGCCGCCGGGCAGGGCGCCCGCGGCCAGGGCTTCGTCGCCGCCCAGCAGCGCGCCCGTGTCGCTCCAGACGGCGAAGCGCACGGACTCGTGCTGGTCGAAGCGCAGCAGGTCCGCTTCGCGGGGCGTCAGATCCAGGTGCAGCAGTCCTTCGGGGCCGCCGCGCACGTGCAGCGCCAAGGCATGCGCGTCGTCGAGCAGCGCGCGGTCGAACGCCTCGGCCACGAAGTGGCTGCCCACGACGAGCACCACGGCGCTGCCCAGGGCCCAGATGAGCAGCAGCGACAGCAGCACGTGCCGGCCGATGCGCTGGCGCAGCGCCGGCTTGCCCGCGGTGCGCGGCTCAGGCGGCATCTTCTTCGAGCGTGTAGCCGAGGCCGCGCAGCGTGCGGATCGCCGCGCCGCTGCCGGCGAGCTTGCGGCGCAGGCGCGAGACGAAGGCCTCGAGTGCGTTGTCGCCCAGTGCCTCGCCCGCGTCGGAGAGGCGCTGCGACAGCTCGCTCTTGCTCAGCACGCGGCCCGGCGGCGTCATCAGTTCCCAGAGCAGTTCGAACTCGCGCGCGGGCAGTTCGAGCGGCTGGCCCTCCACGCTGCAGCGGCGCGCGGTGCGATCGAGCTGCAGGCGGCCGACGGCGACGAGGTCGCCGGAGCCGGTGGCGCGCCGCGCCAGGGCGCGCAGGCGTGCCTCCACTTCCTTCAATTCGTAGGGTTTGCCGAGGTAGTCGTCGGCGCCGGCGTCCAGGCCGGCGATGCGCTCCTCGGTGCTGTCGCGCGCGCTCAGCACCAGCACCGGCGTGCGGTCGCCGCGGGCGCGGGCGGCGCGCAGCGCGGCGAGGCCGTTGCCCAGTCCGCTGCGGGCCTGCGGGCCGTGGGGCAGGTTCAGGTCCAGCAGCACCGCGTCGAAAGGCTGCACGGCCCACCAGTGCCGCGCCTCTTCCACGTTGCGGGCGAGTTCGACGCGGTGGCCCGCGCGTTCGAGTCCCTGCGCTATGGTGCGGCTGAGGACGGGGTCGTCTTCCACGAGAAGGATGCGCATCGCGGCGAGGAAAGGGACGTGGGGGCTACGTGGAACTACGCACGCTGAGGGTCAGCCCGCGATCAGGTTGGAGGGCAATAGTGCCCTCGCCAGCATACCGCAGCCACCGGCGCCGCCGCGTGGCCGCGGTGCGCGGCGAAACCACAAGGAGACGCATCGATCATGAACAACCGCAATCTCGTCCGGGGCCTCGTCCTCATGGCGCTGGCGCTGGCCTTCGGCCTGCCGTCGGTGCATTACTCGCTGGGCTCGCTCAGCCACGCGGGGCCGGGGATGTTCCCGTTCATCGTGAGCTGCATGCTGTTCGTGATCGGCGGCATCACGGTGCTGCGCGCGCGGCTGGTGGCACCCGTGCCGCTGAATTTCAATCCGCGCAACATCGCGATCATCCTGGCCAGCCTCTGCGGCTTCGCGTTGATCTCGCACTTCGTGAACATGATCGCGGGCATCGTCTTCCTGGTGTTCTGCTCCGGGTTCGCGGGCACGTCGTATTCGGTGGCGCGCAACGTGAAGATCGCGGCGGTGCTGATCGCGATCGCGTTCGCGTTCCAGAAGCTGCTGGGCCTGAGCCTGCCGCTCTATTGAGCCGACGGGGAGCCACGACATGGACGTCCTGCACAACCTCGCGTTCGGCTTCGGCCACGCCCTCACGGTCCAGAACCTGATGTTCTGCGCGCTGGGCTGCACGGTGGGCACCCTGGTGGGCCTGCTGCCCGGCCTCGGCCCGCTCGCCACCATCAGCCTGCTGCTGCCGCTGACCTATTCGATGGACACGACCGGCGCGCTCATCATGCTCGCCGGCATCTACTATGGCGCGCAATATGGCGACAGCGTGAGCGCGATCACGATGAAGATACCGCACGCCAGCAGCATCGTGGCGTGCATCGACGGCTACGCGATGACGCTCAAGGGCAAGACCGGGCTGGCGCTGTTCACCGCGGGGGTGTCGAGCTTCATCGGCGGCACGGTGGCGATCGTGGTGCTGGCGTTCCTGGCGCCGAGCCTGGGCGAGGTGGCATTCCTCTTCGGGCCGCCCGACTACTGCGCGCTGATGCTCGTGGGCTTCGTGTGCGTGAGCTTCGTGACCACGGGCAGCCTGCTCAACGGCCTGGCGATGTGCCTGGTGGGCGTGCTGCTCGGGTCCGTGGGCACCGACGTGAACAGCGGCGCGGAGCGCTTCACGCTGGGCCTGCCGTTCCTGGCGGACGGCGTGGGCATCGTGAGCATCGCGCTGGGGTGTTTCGGCATCGCGGAGATCACCAAGAACCTCGATTCGCGCGAGGAGCGCTCGCCCTTCAACGGCAAGATCAAGCTGATCCCGACCTGGGCGGAGTTCAAGCGCATCGTTCCCAGCGCGCTGCGCGGCAGCGTCGTCGGCTCGGCCCTCGGCATCCTGCCCGGCGGCGGCCCGGTGATCGCGCAGTTCGCGGCCTATGCGCTAGACAAGAAGGTCAGCAAGTACAAGCACGAGATCGGCACCGGCTGCATCGAGGGCGTGGCCGGGCAGGCCGCGGCCGACGAGGCCGCCGCGCGCACCAGCTTCATTCCGCTCATGAGCATCGGCATCCCCGAGAACGCGGTGATGGCGCTGATGATGGCCGCCTTCATCATCAAGGGCATCCAGCCCGGCCCCAACATGATCGCCGGCCACCCCGAGCTGTTCTGGGGCCTGGTGGCGAGCATGTGGATCGGCAACTGCTTCCTGCTGATCCTGAACGTGCCGCTGGTGCGCTACTGGCTGTCGGTGTTCAAGATCCCGTACAACGTGCTGTTCCCGGCGATCCTGTTCTTCTGCTGCATCGGCACGTTCAGCATCAACAACAACCTGGACGACATCTACATCACCGTGGTGTTCGGCGTGCTGGGCTACCTGTTCATGCGGTTGGAGCTCGATCCGTCGCCGCTGATGCTGGGCTTCATCCTGGGGCCGATGCTGGAGGAGAACTTCCGGCGCGCGATGCTGCTGTCGCGCGGCAGCTTCGGGGTGTTCGTGTCGCGGCCGATCAGCGGCACGCTGCTCACCTTCGTAGGTGCCTTCATCCTCTGGCAGGTGGTGTCGTTCTTCCGCCAGCGCGGCCGGGCGCCTGCCGTGCCTGCGCCGGTGGTGGAGCAGGGCGCCTGATCGAGCCCGCGGCGCACGGGCAGCGGCCGACTGCCCACGGCGCCGATAGCGCTGCCCAGCTCCCACGGGCAGGGGAATCCCGGCTCGGCCGTGGCTAGAATCGGGGGATGTGCAGGCGCTGGTCCGTGTTCTGGTTGTGGTGCGCCCTGTGGGCGACGCTCGGCCACGACCTCCTGCCGGCCCTGCACCAGCATGCGCACCTGCGCAGCGCCGTGTATGCGGCGGCGCTGGCGAACCCGCCGGGCGACGCCGATGCGGACGATGCGCAGAGGCCGCCTCCGCCCCTGCCGCGCAGCGCGGCCGCCGATGCCGACTATTGCGCGCTGTGCGTGCATGCGGCCGGCACCTGCGCCGCCATGCCGGCTCCGGCGCCGTTCCCTCCGGCGGGCGCGTGCCGAAGCCCATCCGAGCGGCTGCCCGAGCATGCGCAGCGGCCCCCGCAGCGCGTTCCCTGGCTGCTCGCCGTCTCCCGGGCGCCGCCCGGTCTCTCCACGTTCCTCTGATCGCTGGCCGCGCACATTCCCATCCCGGTCCGGGGCGGGGGCGTGCGCGCGCCGGGCGTCGCCCGCTTGGGCGCCGCCGTGGCTCTGGTTCGTCCGGACGCGTCATCCGTCCGTGGAGAGATTTTTCGTGTTGTTGTCCCCCAAAGTGCTGCCCCTCGCGGTGGCGTCCCCCTTCCTGTGCCTTGCCGCCGCCGCCCAGACGGCCGGCGATTCCGTATCCACCCTCGGCGAGGTGTCCGTGCGCACGGGCACCAGCGGCGCCCTCGCGCCCAATACGCTGCTGACCTCGGTCGACATCCTCGGCGCCGACAAGATCGAGAACCAGAACGTGGGCACCAGCTGGGAGCTGATCGGCCAGCTGCCCGGCATTCAGCTCACCGAAACCCGCATGGGCGCGGAGTCCGGCAAGGCCACGTTCCGCGCCTTCAACGGCGAGGGTTACATCAACGGCATCAAGGTGCTGATCGACGGCATCCCCAGCAATGTGAACAGCGGCAACCAGCGGTTCATCGACATGGTCTTCCCGCTGGAGATCGACTACATCGAGGTGGTGCGCGGCACCAACGATCCGCGCTACGGCCTGCACAACATCGGCGGCAATATCAACTTCGGCACGCGCCAGGGCGGCGATTACACCGAAGGCCGCTTCACCTACGGCAGCGGCGCGACGCGCGAAGTGCAGCTGGCGCTGGGCCGCGAGTCGGGCGGCTTCGCGCAGAACTATTTCCTGGCCAGGCAGGAGTCGAACGGCTACCGGCCGCATGCCCATTCCGACAAGTATTCCCTGGGCGGCAAGTGGTTCGTGACGTCGGAAGGCGGCGCCGTCAAGGCGGGCCTGGTGGCGCGGCTCTATTCGCACCAGGCCGAGGAGCCCGGTTTCCTTACGGCGGCCGAACTGGCGCGCGACCGCTGGCAGTCTCCGGCCAAGAACGCGCACGACGGCGACGACCGCGACATGCGGCACCTGAGCGCCCACCTGGACTGGCAGATCGACCCGCGCCTCTTCCTCAGCAACAAGCTCTACCTGAACCGCTACGAGGACGACCGCCGCATCACTTTCACCGACAGCCAGGCGGCGAGCCTGTTCAACGGGCCCCGGCAGTTGCGGCGCTGGGACGAGACCCAGCACGGCCTGATGAGCACGCTGACATGGCGCGCCGGCAGGTCGCTCTCCGTCGACGGCGGCATCAACGTGGAGCGCCAGCGCAACACCTACGAGCGCTACCGCTACCCGTATGCCCTGCCGACCGATTTCGGCGTGCCGGGCGCGGTCTCCAACAACGACCGGTACACGCTGAACAACGTGGGCGCCTACCTGCAGGCGGTGGTGCAGGCCACCGACCGGCTCAAGCTGGTGCCGGGCATCCGCACCGACCGCTTCACGGGCCACACCGTGCTGAACACCGGGGCGCAGGGCGGGCTGCAGGATTACGGCTGGATCCACCAGCCCAAGTTCAGCCTGGTGTATGGCGCGACCGACGCGGTGAGCGTGTATGCCAACTGGGGGCGCACCTTCCAGATCCTGACCGGATCGCGCGCGCCGGCCTATGTCACCTCGGCCACGCAGCCGCGCTTCGCGCCCTCGATGAACACCGGCAAGGAGCTGGGCGTGAAGTTCACGCCCGCGCCCGGCACCGAGATGCGCGCCGCCGTCTGGCAGCAGGACGCCACGGACGAGGTCGCCAACATGCCGGCCACCGGCACCACGGTGGGCCTGGGGCAGACCCGCCGCCGCGGGCTGGACCTGCAGGCATCGGCCCGGGTCGGCAGCCAGTGGCAGGTGTGGGCCTCGCACTCGCTGCAGGAAGCCAAGGTGGTGAGCGCGTTCACGGCCGACGGTGCCTCGCTGGCGGGCAGGGAGGTGTTTTCCACGCCGCGCCACATCTCGAACGCAGGCGTCGAATACCGCGCCACGCCGGAACTGCGCCTGGGATTGCAGGGCCGCGCGCAGGGCAGCTACTACATCGACAGCCTGAACGCCAAGGGCAAGTACGGCGCCTTCGTGCTCTTCGATGCCAACGTGCGCTACGCGCTGACCCCCACGGTGAGCCTCGATCTGCAGGTCAAGAACCTGGCCGACCGCAAGACCGTCTACGTGTGGGACGACACCTTCTTCTGGCCGGCAGGCAGCACGCAGCCGATGTTCGCGCCGGGGCCGGGCAGGGCGGTGTACGTGTCGCTGAACTTCAAGATGTAGCGGGCACAGGTGCCACCGCCCCTGGGGTAAACAGGGGGGGCGCGTGAAAGCCCGCTGAAAGGCGGGCGGCGGGATGATCGCCGCATCGACGACAACACCGGAGACACGCGTGGCCCCCATCCTCTCTGCGGCGGACGACCGCCATCCCCTCATCGCCCGGCGCCGCCTGCTGCTCGCCGGTGCCGCCGCGGGCACGGCCGGAGCCCTGGGCCTGTGGCCGCAGACGTCGCGCGCCGAAGCCGCGTGGCCGTCCAAATCCGTGCGCTTCGTGGTGCCGTTCGCCCCGGGCGGCAGCTCCGAGATCGTCGCCCGCTCCACCGCGGCCGAGCTGTCGAAGACGCTCGGGCAGAACGTGTACGTGGACAACAAGCCCGGTGCCGCCGGCAACATCGCCATGTCCGAGGTGGCGCGCGCGGACGACCAGCACACGATCATCCTGGGGCACATCGGCACGCTGGCCGTCAACCCCTACATCTTCTCCAAGCTGCCATGGGCGCCGAGCGACTTCAAGCCGGTGAGCCTGCTCGCGAAAGTGCCGAGCCTCTACGTGGTGCATCCGGACGTTCCCGCCAAGAACCTGCGCGAGTTCATCGCGTACGCCAAGCGCAATCCCGCCAAGCTGAGCTACGGCTCCGCCGGCAACGGCAGTGCCGGCCACCTGGCGTTCGAGTACCTGAAGATGGCCTCGGACGTGTTCATGCTGCACGTGCCCTACAAGGGCACCGGCCCCATGCTCACCGACCTGATCTCGGGCCGCGTGGATGCCTCCGCCATCGGCGCGGCGGCGATCATTCCGTTCATCAAGTCGGGCAAGGTGCGCTGCATCGCCACGGGCTCGGCGCAGCGCCTGCCCCAGCTGCCGGACGTGCCGACGGTGGCCGAGCAGGGCTACCCCGGCTTCGAGATGACCCAGTGGTACGGCATGCTCGCGCCCGCCAGCCTGCCCCAGGCCCACATCGACAAGCTGGCCGCGGAGACCATGAAGGCGGTGAAGGCGCCCGAATCGATGCGCAGGCTCTCCGGCGATGCGGCCGAGGCCATCGGCGGCACGCCCGCGCAGTTCGCCGAGTTCATCGCGTCGGAGCAGGCACGCTGGAAGAAGGTGATCGCCCGGGCGCAGATCAAGCCCGACTGACCGCGGCACGCGCGCGTGCGCCTGCATGGCGCGCGGGGCCCGCGGCCTGCACAATCGGTGGCCGGACCATTCCGGCCTACTGAACGACACCGCATGCGACTGCTCCTCGCCGAAGACGAAGCGGCCCTGGCCGACTGGCTGGTGCGCACCCTGGCCCAGGGCGGCAACCAGGTGGACTGGGTCGCCGACGGGCGCCTGGTGCGCCGGGCCCTGCGTGCCGAACGCTACGACGCGCTCATCCTCGACCTGGGCCTGCCCGGGCTGGCGGGCGACGAGGTACTGAAGAGCCTGCGCGAAGACGACGACCCCGTCCCCATCCTGATCCTGACGGCCCGCGACACCCTGGCCGAGCGCGTGGCGACGCTGAAGGCAGGTGCCGACGACTTCCTGGCCAAGCCGTTCGAGGTGGAAGAGCTGGAGGCGCGCCTGCTCGCGCTCACCCGCCGCGCCCGCGGGCGCGAGACCCGGCGCTTCACCTGCGGCAATCTCACCTTCGACGCCACCACCAAGCGGTTCGAGGCCGGCAGCGCGCCGCTCACCCTCACGGCCCGCGAGCACGCCCTGCTGCGCACGCTCATCCAGAGCGGCGGTGAACCGCTCACCAAGCGGGAACTGCTCGACCGCGTGTTCCCTGACGATTCCGCCGTGCAGGCGGAGGCCATCGAGGTGCTCATCCACCGCCTGCGCAAGCGCCTGGCCGGCACGGGCGTGCAGATCGCCACGCTGCGGGGCCTGGGCTACCTGCTCGAGCCTGCCGCATGAATGTCGATGCGCTGCACCGCGTCAGCCTGCGCAGGACGCTGATCGTGGTGCTGCTGGCCGGCGTGATGGTCGGCAGCTTCGTGCAGGTCTGGCTCACCTGGCACACGGCGCGCTCGGCCGTGGACGCCGCCTTCGACCGGTCGCTGTTCGGCGCGATCAAGGCGATCGATGCCAACGTCTCCACCGAAAGCGGCGGCCTGGCGGTCGAGCTGCCCTATGCGCTGTTCGAATTCTTCGAACTGACGGCGGCCGGGCCCGTGTACTACCGCGTGGCCACGCAGGACGGGCTGGTGGAGATCGGCAATCCCGACCTGCCGATGCCGGCGCCCCACCTGCTGCGGGACCGGCAGCCGCATTTCGAGACCGTGGACTATGCGGGCGAGACCGTGCGCGTGGGCACCTACGCGCGGCCGCTGCGGCACGCCGTGGGCGGCAGCAGCGACCGGCGGCTGGTGGTGCAGGTGGCCGAGCCGTTCGCCGCGCGCGAGCAGTTCAGCCGCCAGTTCCTCGTCGGCGCGATCGGGCCCGACCTGCTGCTGGCCGCGCTGGCCGCCGGCATGGTCGCCGCGGCCGTGGCGTGGTCGCTGCGCCCGCTGCGGCAACTGCGCCAGGACCTGCAGGCGCGGGCACCGGACGACCTCTCGCCGATCGACACCCACCGCGTACCGCGCGACGTGCTGCCGCTGGTGGAGGCCATGAACCAGCACATCTTCCGCTACCGGGAACTGCTGGAGGGCCAGCGCCGGTTCGTGGACGACGCATCGCACCAGCTGCGCACGCCGCTCAGCACGCTGCTGACCCAGGTGACCTTCACCCAGCGGGCCGGCGACATGGGCAGCATGCAGGACGCGCTCGCGGCACTGCGCGAGCAGCTCAGGCACACGATCCGCCAGACCAACCAGATGCTGGCGCTGGCCCGGGCCGATACGCCGGACGCCGCCCTGCAGCCCGTGGACCTGGGCCGGCTCGCGGGCGACGTGACCCGGCGGCACTGGTCCGCCGCGCGGAGCCGGCGCATCGACCTCGGGTTCGAGATGCCGGAACCGGTTCCCGCCGTGCAGGCCGACCCGGGGCTGCTGGAAGAGGCCCTGTCGAACCTGATCGACAACGCCCTGAAGTACACCCCGGACGGCGGATGCGTCACGGTGTGCGTGGCTGCGGGCGATGGGGTGGTGGTTCTGAGTGTGGCCGACGACGGGCCCGGCATTCCGGCCGAGGAACTGCCGCGCGTGACCGAGCGGTTCTTCCGGGCCAGCAACACGCAGGGTTCGGGCTCCGGCCTGGGCCTGGCCATCGTCGCCGCGATCGCCCGGCGGCATGGCGCGCGCCTGTCGCTGGCGCCCGCCGCGGTCGAAGGTGGCCTGGTGGTCGGCCTGGAATTCCCGTTGCGTTGAAGGCGCGGGTGGCCTGCGTGCCGCTGCGGGCAGCCTACCGGGCCGCCGTGCGCAGCCCGAAACCTTCCGCCAGCTGGCGGTACCGCTCCACCTGCTGCCGGACGCGCTCGTCCAGCTCCCGGCCCACGAGCGCGGGCGGGTAGAGTCCATACCCTGCACGCAATTGCTCGAACGCGGGCGTGGCCACGGTGCGCGAGAACACCTGCGCCCAGGCCGCATAGTCCGCATCGGAGACGCCCGGCCCCAGGTACACGCCGCGCAGGATCGGCCACTCGATGTCGGCGCCGGCTTCCTTGGCGGTTGGCACGCCGGCCAGATCGCCCGGCAGGCGGTGCGGAGCCATCACGGCGAGGATGCGGACCTTCGCGCCGGCCTCGCGCTGCCGACGGGTTTCCGCCACGTCGCCCGTGAGCACCTGGATGTAGCCGCCCTGCAGCGCCCGGATCGCCTCGCCGCCGCCCTCGAAGGCCACGAAACGCATCCGTTTCGGGTGAGACCCCGCGGCCCGGGCCAGCAGCGCCGCCTTCATCCAGTCCTGGCTGCCGATCGTGCCGCCCGCGCCCAGTGCGACCTTGGCGGGGTCGTCCCGCAGCGCACGCATCACGTCGGCCAGGGTGCGGTAGGGCGAATCCTCCGCCACCACCACCGCGCCGTAGTCGGTGCCCAGCGCGGCCAGCCAGCGCACGTCCTGCTCGGTGTGCCGGCCGAACTTGCCCTGTGCCAGGTTCAGCAGCGAGCCGCTGGAGAACGCGACCAAGGCATGGGCCTGGCCGGGCCGCTGGGCGACCACCGTGTTGTACGCCACCGCGCCGATGCCGCCGGGCAGATAGCCCACGCGCATCGGCTCCGTGATGGCTCCGCTCCGCTGCAGCGCGGCCTGCACCAGCCCGCAGGTCAGATCGAAGCCGCCGCCCGGCTTGGCGGGGACGATGCACTCGGTGCGGTCCAGCGGGCCGGCTGCGGCGGTGGCGAGGCAGAGCGACAGGGCGGTGGCGCACAGGGCCGTCAGGGACCGGGTCGTCACGGGGAATGTCCTGGGGGATGGGGAGAAAGAAGGGGAGGGGGCCGCTTCCGACCTTAACGCTAACCGGTGGTGGATGCACCATCCCGCGCCTGCAGGAAAACCCGGGCGCCACGCCAGAAGGGCCCTGTTGGCTGCGCCAAGCAAAAAAGCCCAAGTAGCGCGAACTACTTGGGCTGTATGCATCTGGCGGAGAGGGCGTCACTGAATTTTTAGTCCGCCATTCTCCAAAATAGCTGCACATTCAATGAATTCAAAGGGTTACGCCGAGACGTTCGTCCGCCATTCTCCGCAGAATTCCGCGAGGTAGCAGCTGATTTTGATATGCGAGTTGATAGCTAAGGGGATTCATCAACCCTTCCTGACTCACAATTCCAGCATGGCTATCCACAAACTCACTGACCTCAAGATCAGAGCCAAGATCCGAGAGATCGAAGAACTCGCTTTCAGCACCCCCAAGAACGCACTGCTCGGCGATGGTCAGGGACTGACCCTCGCGATTGCCAAGAATGGCAGCGCAAGCTGGCTTTTCAGGTACATGGATCATGGCAAGGCCAAATCGGTAGGCCTTGGAGCCTACCCTGCAACCTCTCTCAAAACGGCCCGTGAGAAAGCGCAGGCTCTGCGCGATGCCCGCGCGAGCGGTACTGATCCAGCTGCAGCCAAGCGGCAGGAAGCCCGAGAACAGCAACTTCAGCAAGCCAAGGCCAAGACATTTGAGGCCTGCGCCACTGAGTTCATCGAGTTTTCCAGGCCTGCCTGGAAAAACGCCAAGCATGCCCAGCAGTGGACCAACACCCTGACGCAGTACGCCTACCCGGTGATCGGCCAGTGTGCCATCGGAGACGTGGACTCCGATCACATCGTTGAGATCCTCTCACCCATCTGGCAAAGCAAAACAGAAACTGCTACCCGGCTGCGCGGACGCATCGAGGCTGTACTCGACTGGGCAACAGTCAAAGGATGGCGCAAGGGTGACAACCCCGCGCGGCTCAAGGGCCACATGGAATATCTGTTGCCTAAGGTGCGTATCGGAACCAAGAACCACCACGCCTCGCTGCCCTATGAGGAACTGCCGAGCTTCATGGCAAAGCTGCAAGGTGAGAGCGGCATGGCCCGCTACGCACTGGAGTTCCTGATCTTGTGCGCCTCGCGGACCGGTGAAGTCGTCGGCGCGCGCTGGGATGAAATCGACCTCGCCAAAGCCATCTGGACCATCCCTGGCGAACGCATGAAGGCTGGCAAGGAACACCGGGTGCCGCTGGGCAAGCGCGCGCTGGAAATCCTCACCACGGTCAAGCCCTTCTCAGGCAAACAGTTCATCTTCATCACCGGCAAAAAGGATGTGGCCATGTCCACCATGGCGATGTCGATGCTGCTGCGTCGGATGGACCATGGGGATGTCACGGTCCACGGCATGCGTTCGACATTCAGAACCTGGGCCGGCGAGCGTTCCGGCTATCCCTTCGAGGTGTGCGAGCACGCGCTGGCACATCGACTCTCTGATGCCGTCGCAGCGGCGTACCTGCGCTCGGACTTCTTCGCCAAGCGCACCCTGCTCATGGCCGATTGGGAGAAGTACTGCTTTTCTGCTTGCACGCAGGATTGACAGCTCTTGCGAGGCAGTAATTTGCCGCGCTAGAATCCAGCGACTTTCAAGAGGGCGCCGGTAGCAACTGGCGGGCACCGGCTGCGAGGCCGGAGTCGGTTCTGAGAAGGCATCAGCCTGATATTCCCCCAACTGTGCCTGTGACATGTCATGGGTTCACGGTGAGCCAAACGACTTCGTCGTTTGCCAGCAGAGCCCGGTCAATTTCCTGACCGTCTGACTGGTGCTAGCAGCGGCAGATGCTTGAGGTACGAGTACGAATTCAACGTTGCATGGAAGCCTGGCAAGGCTTCGATGCTTGTTCGCAGTTTCGTTTTTCGCACCCAAGGAGTCCCCTGTGAGAAATCTTCCTGAGGCAGAACGCCTCCAAGCCTATTTGCGCGCATTGCACCAGCCTTGCACGGTGCTGGTCAGCGCGTCGCACGCCAGCTTCTTCAAGCCCGCTCCCCGGGACGCACATGCCTACATCGTTCAAGATCCGGCACGGCCGTGGGTGCACCACTGGGTGCGGCACGATGGCACGCACGTCGTTCTGGACAAAAAGCAGTCGCAGCGTTGCCCTGGCTTCTCCGGCAAGGTCGCTGTGCACATCAAAGATCTGACCGGCAAGGCCAAGAAGAAGGCGCCACGCTATTCGACTTTGCTCACCGTGGGCGTTCCCATCGAACGCGAACCGGAGGATCCACCCGCCATTCGGCTTATCGGAATCGAGCGGGTCATGGCGATCGTGGGATTCCAGAAATCTTTCATCTACGCGCAGCTGGACTTCCCTGAGCCTGTGCGCTTGGGGTCTTCTCGTCGCTCAGCAGTCCGTTGGGTTGAAGCGGAGGTCCTGGCCTGGTGCGAAAAGCTCATTTCTCGCCGCAGTACAGCGGCTAAGCGTGTCCCCAGCCTATCGTAACTTTGATGAAAGAAATACAAATGACCTCGCCGAAAAATGAATGGAAGCAGATCTCCATGTACAACACCCATACATGGGCCGAAGCGTCCAAATGGAAGCTTCGTGAGCGTCGATTCCTGATTCCTTACCTGATTCCCGAAGCTGAGACCATCTTGTTCTTGGCTGACCCCGACGTGGATGTGCAGACGTTTGCAAACCTGCTTGCGTTCAGAACCTCGCTGGGCTTGCCGGTGGAGCCGTTTACTTCGCCAAAGGCATCTCCTGTACTGGCCATTTATGGGCCCAGACAGGATCTTGAACAGGCAATGAAAACTCTGCACCGCATCGACAAGGCCTGTGCCTGCGCAAGCAGTGATGTATCCAACAAGGACGCGCTGGGGAACTTTCGCTTTTATCACGCAGAGGCAGAAGCAGACGAAGCAACTTACCTTGACACGTCTACCGGGCAGGCAGCGTTACTCGCATCCATCCCCAAGGGCTGCAAGCTCATCGTGATTACAGATCTCTCTACTTGCTTGTCACCGAACGTCAAGGACCGGGACAGCAGTCTGTCGGTACTGACAAAAAAGCTCAACAGTGCAGGAGTGGCCGTGGCCATCTTCGAGTCTGCTCTGCCTCGCACGAGCATCGGTGCTCAGTTTGTTACCAAGTCCAGTTGCATCGTTCGTCTCATGTATGACGAGGCGGCGCCGGCCGAGGTGGGCGGAGGTTTTCATCTCGTGCGTAAGAAATTCGACCCATACGACACCGCTGATGTGATCCCCACCCGGATTCAGTTCTGGTCGACCACTTTGGGTGGAAAACTCGAATGGGGTTGGACCTTCCGTGATGAGCAGAATCAGCAAAGCAGCAAGCAGGTGGCCATCATGGAGCGACGGATCAAGGTTGCAAACCTGCTGGCAGCCAAGAAGGAGCAGAAGGAAATCGCAGCTCTGTTGGATGTTCATGCGGCCACGATCTGCCGTGATGTTGCTGTAATTCAAGCCCAAGAGGGCACGTCGTTGGTGTCGCCTGTACCTGTTGAGGCACATCCAGTCGCAAATGATGGTGGCCTTTCAGCGTTGGAGGAGGAATGGGGCGCGCGCACTGGTCAGACGCTGGCCGTAGACCATGCGGGGCATGCCCCTTTGCCGGTTGAGAGAGAAGCTCCTCCGCTTCAGCGGCGTCAAACTAGACGAGGCGTTGGCATGGCGCCGATCAACCTCAAATGCGATGAAAGTATTGAGTCCGAGTTGACTGCGCGTGAGCATGACCAACCTCATCGGACGAGGGCAATTCAGCGTCCACGTCCTGCGCGGCTTGCCAATTCCGCACCGCCTTTTTTCGGAGCTAGGCCCTCGCGCCGTCGCCCGACCCGCGGCGTTGGCACAACTCCCATCAATCGCAATGGGGATGAGAGTTTGGACTCTGAATTGACATCGTCGGGTGCGCCGTTGCCCCAATCTGAAAGTCAGGTGCAAGGGGGAGAGGGCCATCAAACCTCCTCTAACGACTCTGAATAGAGAAGGGGAGATGCGTGCTTTGCAGGCCTGCAATTTTGCAATTCTGCAATCGGGGGTGAGGGCGCTGTTGGCTGGAGAGATGCCGGTTGCGGGGTGCACGAGTGAGGAGACCGTATAGCGCCTGTAAAGCTAGTCAGTCGCTATACGAGCCGACATTTGTTCGCAATTTGACAGCTCACCAATCAACCAGTCGCCCTGGACTGCTTTCACCATGAATCCCCAGCATCGCGTCCATACCATCATCCCATCAAAGAGCTTCGTAGCACAGAGCTTCAAACCGCCCACCTCCACATCGGAGGCTCAGGACCGCCCGCTTTGCAGCCCCCACTTTGATCGTATCGCCGTCTTCGGCGGACTGCATCACAAGCCAATTGGGGAACTGTTCTACAAGCTATATGAGGACGAGCCTGTTGCCGTGGGATCGGCTGCATTCAAGCCCAACCGCAGCCGCGCGCCGGATGACGTGTACATCCGTTCACGCGATATCGAGGGGCGCAGCAACCCCATGGCCAACAAGCTAGAGTTCAACTGTTGCCCACCGCAAATCCTTCAGGGGCACAACTTCTTCGGCCATAACTCACTGCAGGATTACGTGACGGCGATCTTCGAGCAGCAGGTCGACAAGTTCAACCTGCGCCCCAGCGCCGAGGAACGGCATCGCTGGCATTATGGTGATGTGGATCTCAGCCATGTGCACCTCTGCGCAAACTTCTGGTTTCCAGAAGGCTCGCAGCGCATGGCCATCGACGCGATAGATGCCAACAACGTCGAAGGCAAGCACCGGGACGACGAAACCTGCATCAGTCTGGGCTACAACGGTGATTCTCGCTCCGAGTACCGTTCCGTCACGGCGTATGACAAGCATGTTCTGCTGTCCAAGCTGTGGAAGAGGCCGGGGCACTACCAGTCCCGCATTTTGCGCACTTCCCGCCGCTCGTTTCGCGTCGAGATCAAGTTGTTTCGCCGCCTGCTCAAGGAACAGGGGCTTGCCAAGGTACGCGACTGGCGCAATCAGGACGTGTCCGCGCTGTACTTCAAGTATCTGGCGGCGTTCAATATTGCCAACTCGTTCCAGCCGCTGCTGACGCAGGATGAATGCACGGGGCTGAAGCGAGGAGCGTTGAGGGCCTACACGCTCTGGCTCAACGGTGAAGACCTTTCGCGTCACTACGGGCGCACCACTGTTGCCAAGTACATCAAGGAAGTTCGGGGCACGATTGGCATTGACATGGCGGCCCATCGCCGACCCGAGAAGCTGCCGCCGCTGAACCTGGCTGAACTCCTGGTACCGGAGAACGTCGTGCCGGTGCCGCGTTGGGGCATAGAGAGTGGCCGTTACTGGTGGCCCGGTCGCGCCGAAGAGGAGTACGGCGCGCGCTTGTTGCTGCCTGACGAAGCTGCGCCCGAGCCACCACAAATCTGGACGCCCGACGCGGGGGACTTCGTGTACGACGAAGAGCTTGACCGGCTGGCACTCTGATCGCTTAGTCGCTGCTGAATCGGCACTGGATGACCTCCACGCAATTTGTTGATCGTCATTGGCTATCAACAACAAGGAGGTCCATCATGTCCGTTCGTCTATGTCGTTGGGGCAACTCAGTTGGCCTGCGGTTGCCCAAATCTTTGCTGCAAACGGCAGGGCTGGCCGCTGGGGGCTACGTCTCTTTGCGCGTCCTGGATAACGGGGATATTCGCGTGCGGCCGATGAACGGCAGTGTCCCAGCAGAGGCCATTGCTGAAACTCCCGCCCCGCAGGCGGCCGATGCTGGCGACGGCTGGGGTGACCAATGGTGAGGGTGTTGCTTCGCGTCTTCGACGAGCCCAGGGGCCGACTGTGGATCATCGGACAACCCGTCAACGTCGCCCTGCGTGACCTTGGGCATTTGCTTGTGCGGGCTACTTTGCTGAGTACCGGCACCGCTTGCTTGTAATCCTGATGCAACGTTAGCAGCTGTGACGCTATGTACCTCGCTGGCACCTGTGCAATTTCACTTCCGAGTACCGCATTCAGACACCCCCACTTACCGCTGTACAGACATCAGCAGCTTCAATAGAATGGGAGTTGGTCGCGCGTCGGCCAGCCCGCTCACACTGGCGAAGCCGTTTCGGCAACGTGTTCCGCAGCAATTGCGGAATGGCCTCGTTGGCAGCCTTGTTCTGCCATGCAGACTCATTGTGTGGGCGCATTGATGTCGCATGGCATAACCAAGGAGCCAATATGACGGCCTCATTTACCATTGCCCAAGTTGAACGTTTCAAGCGCGAAGCCAAACGGCTACATCGCGACACCAATATTTCTCATAGCCAAGCATTGGATCAAATAGCAAGTGCCAATGGCTATCGCAATTGGTCATTGCTTGCGAAGCACAGCGATGCACAAGGTACACCCAAAGCGAAGAATGCGCGTCCGCCGTTCCGATTTATCCGCACGCCGGAATTAATGCGTTTGGCCCTGCTCAAGGTGCCAGAGCCTCGCGGCTGGGGTCACCCCACCAGGACCGATTACGCACAGCAGCAAGTAGAAGATCTTTCGTCAGCCTTCACATCTCCGCAGAACGCAGTTGAGTTCGCAATCGACTACGTGACCTGCCTGCTAACAGTCCCGCGCTTTAAGCTCTACTCAGCAGCTCCTGCCTACTGGGAGATGCGGTCATGGTTACCCTATTCCTGTCATTCTGTTGACGATGGCACGCACATCCTCGTGAATCGCAGCTATAAGCCGGTAGGGCAAGTAAGTAAGAAGGAGTGGGCGAACTATGCGGAATTCCCAAACCTTCACGCTCACTTCGCGAACGATCTCCGCAGTAACTTCACAGCCCAAGGCTCTAGCGATGGATATCTTTTCAACGACGGTTGTCCCCCGTGGCATTCCCGAGTTGATGCGACCGCCTACTTGGATCGTCTCCGTGTCCTAAATCAAGTATTGAATAACTACAACTGACAAGATCAATCACCTGTGTTGGTGAGATTCACCAACACAGGATTGGACTCGTAATTGGCTACGGTGCGCGAGTCAACAGCCATTCGCTAACTATCGACAAGTGCGTGTTATCGCTACTTGGCTGCACGTGACTAGCCCCCGCAGTAGACCTTGAGCGGCACTTGGTACGTCTCGGACAGGAATCGTTCGGTCACGCCAAGCAGAGCAAGCTGGTGTTCCGCCGCGCCAACCTTGGAAAGTCCGGGCTGGACGATGTAGACGCGCAAGGCGACAGCGCAGATACGGCTGAGATCACGGATTTCTGCGAGACGCTCTCTTGAGCCAACCTCAAAGCGAGTAGGCCTGCCACATTCAACGCGGTCGGCTTCCCGCTTCAGGAGATGCCCAAAGAGATCGGTGCGTCGATCCTTGTTGTGCAGCCACATAACGCTGCGCTGGGCTTGTCCGCAGACCACGTACATGTCGTCGATGCGTGCCCCTGGTGTTTCTCCGCCCGAGTACTTGCAGTGATATAGATCCACAGTGATGAGGCGCGGCTCTGTCTGACTGTCAATGCAGATTCCAACGATGTCCGCCGCCTCACCGGCGCCGTCGTCATCCAGTAGGATTTCGTGTCGATTCTCCGCCTTGATGTGCTCGATGGCCCGGAACTGCACTGAGTCCCTGCGGCGTTCCTCCCGCTGAGATTCTTTTTTGATGTCGACACCTGTCCAGTCGAGCACCTCCAGGCGCTCGCGCGAGTACAGCGGTGCGGAGGTGCGCAGCTCGACGTGAGAGTTCCCTTCGAGTTTTGATCCGTCCGCAAACCAGATAGTGGGAGGGTTCTTGGTCAGGTAGGCACAGAGATCGGAAGTCTCGCCACGGCGAATCGTCGCGGTGGCATCACCCACGTACGCGAACTCGAAATCCAATGCTTGGCCTCGGGTCACGAAGTTGAGTTGGATCTGGACCTCGCGCCGCTCGCAGAACACTCGAAGAATGAGCGGTCCGGTCGCGCTGTAGTCCCGGAGTTCGATGCTAACGTTGGTGAGGTGCTCCTCGATGGTGTACGCGAACGATATTCTGGTCGCAGACTCCACCAATTCGAGTAGCTCGACCGGCCAGTCCACGCCCACGGGAACCACCGCTGGCCGGTTGCTCACAAGCCGCGGTATCAACGTGCCCCTCAAGACCTCCTCGGGGTCGATGTTCTCGTCGACGAGCTTGGCGCCAACCCGCTTGCACCACGACGCGTACTCATTGACCTTCAGGCGCAAGGTGGCCCACATGCGGCCTCTCTTACCCGCGCCTATCGAGGCTGGTCCGCCGTTCTCAAAGCCGAAGCCGGCGAGGACGGCCTTAGTCGTTGTTCCCAAGGTCGCGTCGGACAGGCGTGCTCCAACGTCCGGCCCCATCCGGCCGGTGTACCGGATCTGGCGGCCGAATTGCTCGTCCAGGCCGACATTCATGAGCATCAGACGATTGATACCTGCGAACACTCGGAAGACCTCAGGCGCCTGAATCAGCTCGACGTCATCGCCGCACAGTGCCCGTGCGAATGAGGTGTACATACCCGTGTTCGTCGATCCGTGAATGAATAGCAGCGACTGTTCCTTGTCCCAAATGGCGATACAAAGCTCCCAGACCAATCCTTCCACGGCCGGCACGTCAGTCCAGGGAACTCCCTGCCTCTTGGCCGCGATGATGATGAGCATCCGCTCCTTCTCGTTGAGGATGCGATAGATATCCTCCCCTTCCGCAAGGCCAGGAAAGGCGCTCCTGTATTCAGAAGGCTTCCATTGACCGCAATGCGTTCGGTAGGCCACCATGCTTGCGGCGGGGCGGATCTCGTTCACCGGGATGTCGTCGATCTGGCTGTCGAAACCCTTCATGAAGCGTTGGGCCTCAAGCTCCTGTCCTATTGCGCCTTCGCTGAGCGTCGGCAGAAGGAGGTTCCAATCTGGATCCTGCGTATATAGCGTTCGAAGTTCCTCACGCAGGTTGACGTCGGCAATGTTGGCAATGAACACTGGATCGCCCAAGTCGGACCTGGACCTCGTGAAGCGGCCGGCCAATTGCAAGGTGACCGCTAGACTCTTGCGCAGGTCGTGGAAGGCCGCGATCTTCAGCTCTGGCATGTCGAAGCCCTCGCCGAGCATGTCTACGCAGACGACGATGCGCGACTGACGCTGGTCCAATTGACTACGGGCGGCCTTAGCGTCAGCCTTCTTCATTCCGCTGTGAAGCATCACTGGATTGAACTGGCCAAGCTCCTGGTAGATCGCCAGCACTTGGGACGCTCGCATCTGTGTAGACACTCTCGCCATGGCGACGTGCAGACCGGTTGTGTCTGCTCTGAGCTCTTCAATGACCTTGGCAGCAATGTCGCGGTCGGCCCGGGCGCTGTTGAACGCATAGACTGAACTGAACCTGATCTCCCTGAAGTAGCCCTCGCGTTGGGCCTGTCTCATGGGATAGACGTAGACGATCTCTCCATCAAGTGGCGCGCCATCTTCGCGAAACGGCGTCGCAGTGAACTGCAATACGTGTCGGCCCTGCGCCTTGAAGACCGACTTGAACGCATGCCAAGTCGGCGCTTCAGCATGATGAGCTTCGTCGATGAACAGGTGCGTGCACAGCTCCGCCATCCTGATCTGAACTTCGTCGCCACACTTTCCTGCTAGGGCGCTGGTGGTCACGACGACGTTGCATTGCCTGAACAGCTCGTCGACCTCATCAGCTGTGATGGGCCGCTTCTCAAGGATGCCGACAATCGGCCTCAGCACGCCATCAGCGAGCAGCACCGAGCGCGGGTCTTTCAGGATTCCGAGCGTGAAGAACTTTAGCGCGACCTGGGTTCTTAGCGCATCTGTAGGCACGATCACCATGATCCGCGTGCACCGCGCAGAGATCATCGTGGCCAACATCGTCTCGGTTTTCCCCGTTCCGGTCGGCATGACCACGGTCGCTACATCGCTCTTGGTTGACCAATGCGCGTGGATAGCGTGAAGGGCGCCAAGCTGAGGGCGCCGCAGGCCCACTTGGCCGGCCTGAAGTTGTTCTTCTCCGACGAAGTTGAACGCCGCGAACCAGGTATCTCGGATTTGTGTGGGCGTGAGGCCGTTGTTTTGGTCGGGGTGCGCGAGCCACTTGCTCTCGCTCAAATCCGCCGTATCGGCTTCGTCCGGAACAGCACCGAGCAGCACAGGGCCATCACTGGGCAGTTGGTCCTGTGCTGGCGCCTTGGGAAAGACATACAGAACACGCCCATCAGGGGCGGCAAGCCTCCAGCCCGAGCGGGAGGCAAGTACGAACTTCGTCCACTCGCCTTCGATGGTTTGCGACGGACTCGCGAGTTGGCCGATGAAACCCCGCGAGGTCTTGGCATCGACGCCCTTCACGGACGGCACGGTCAGTCGCATCACGGGTCCTCCCGTAGATCTGCACTTCTGTTCTTGTATAGGCCAATCGTAAGTCAGGTTCCGGTCTTGGGAATGAAGCCCGGCAAACGACTAAGCCACCAAGCCAAATGCGCCGATTGCTTCCCTAATCAGTCGTCGCTGGCCATCGACAACTGCGGCTTACCGCTACTTTGTGATGCACGCCGGGTCATGCATAGCCTGCGTAGCCTCAATAGCAGCTCCTTGATGCATATCTGCTTTGCAGCGGTCGCCGCCAGTGTCCAGAAAACAGCGAACGAACTGTCTGGGGGCACTTCCGGTCATCGAGTTCGCCGGAGATTGCATTCGGACGCAGTTGTTCTTGACTAGCCCGCAAGCCAATCTTTAGCCTGCATCTGGAGTAGATTTTGAGCTGGACCTGACCACTTTGAGCGGGACCGCCTTGGGCTTCGCCCGAGTGTTGATTGGTGCCGGCACAAGGAGCATTTGCCTTGCGCTTTCCGGCAGTTCGAGGTCTTGAATGCGTATGCTTTCCATCCCGATCCTCAAAGCGTTGTTCCGCACGTTCTTGTCGTTGCTGATAATCAGCGCCGCACCCAAAGACTTGCCTGTGGCTACGAGTTGCCGATCAACTTTGATCTTTTGCCAGTGCTCTTCCGACTCGTCCTTCTTGTCGCCGGCACCCTTGGCTGCGCGATCAATCTGAGCAAGTTCGTATGCCGCGGCCCGGTTGAAATCGGCCATCAAGATGCAGGCCTTCTTATCGAGCGTGTTCAAGAATTCGATGCCGGCCAAGTCTGCGCCTACGAGAAATTCCGCGACTGCAACCATCGGGAAGACGATCTTCGACTTTGCTTTCTGTGCGTTTTCAATGAAGTTTTCGATGCGGGCTCGGTCATCCGCTGGCGTTGAAACGGTGCAGTACGCAACGATGAAGTTGGCGTCGACGACGATGACCTTCGGCAATGGCTTCAATGGATCCCCCGGATGTTTTCCCACTCTGCGATAGGGTCCTTCATCTCTGTCCACCCGTTGCCGGCTATACGAGCAGCTGCAGCAAGCACCTCACCGAGGGGGGTGTCGTCCAGAGGTTCGAAGCTGAGGACTTGGCACTTGGACGCTTCTGGAGCCCATCCGTTGTCGTTGCGCAGCCAGGTGCCACGAACTCGAAGACGGATGGTGCCGGCGCGAAAATGTTTCAGGATCTCACGTGCCATTGCGTCATCGCGCACGATGAGGCGGAGGTCGCGGTCGAAGTTGTCTCGGACGTACAGGTGCATCGAGTCATCAGCTCCCACGAGTCCGGTGATCCATCCGTCGACTGTGGCTTCTTGGTATAGCCGCTCATTAGTCGTGGCCTGCTCAGGCTTGATGCCAAAGATAGTATGGATGACGCATCCGTCCTGATCGAGGATCTGAGCCTCCCTGATCGAGTCCTTGCCCATCAGTGTTTCGATGGCGCGGAGGTGCCGACCAGGCCTGCTGACCTCATCGTTCTTTGCCTGCGTAATCCGTGCGCGGCTCATGTGGACGCGCTCGACAGGCACGGCAGCCAAGCAACCGATGCTGGCATTCTTGATGCCCTTAAAGACCGGCTTGTTTTCTTCGCCCAGCAGGCCGGCGAACTCCTGAAGGTACTCGCCTAGGTGAGCCAGCGGTACTCGATCGGGATTCCGATCGAGCAAGCGGAGCATGAAGCTGAATTTCCGGGCGGCCATAAGTCAATGGTATCCGTTTCTCTAATGAGCCACTGACTGCTCATGGCGACAGTACACATTCGCGAACGTTAAGCGTACGACTGCACCCAGCCTTAAGCCTACCGGGAACGGTGGGAGTCGGCTCTGCAGCGTTTGCGGTCGTTACCGTTCCGCCTCTGAATGCGTAGTTTGTGTATAGAAGCGGCCATTCTGCTGACCCCGCAAGTAGTGAAGCGAGCAGCCAATCCATTCGAGGTTATGTAGAGATCGCTACATTGTTGCAGCATTCGTGACGGCTCGCTAAGCTGCCGTCATGTCTCTCACCTCTGACACTTGGCTGGCTTTCGTCGTCAGCCTCCCATCCGCGGCGGCCACAGCGCGCATGCGGATCTGGCGTGCCGTCAAGGCACAGGGCTGTGCCGCCTTGCGCGACGGCACCTATCTGCTGCCCGCACAGGCGGAGCAGGCTGCGCAGCTACAAACCCTGGCCGACGAGGCCCTGCAAGAAGGCGGGCAAGCTTGGCTGCTGCGTGTTCAAGCGAAGGACATGGCTGAGCAAGCAGCCTACCAAGCGCTGTTTGATCGAACGGCCGACTACGCACCCTGGCTTGAAGAGTTGGCGCAAGCGCGCCAGCTTATTTCCTCGCTATCTGCCGCTGAGCTGCAACGTCTGCAGCGTCGGCACGCGCGCACCTACGAGGCCATCCGCAAGATCGACTTCTTTCCGGGTGAATCCTCCATCCGTGCCGAAGCCCAATGGCGGGACTTCACGAACGCGGTCGAAGCCATCCAGTCACCCGGCGAACCCCAGGCCGCAGCGGGCCGCATTGCCCGGCGTGACCGCATGCAGTACCAGGGGCGCCTGTGGGCAACACGCCGCCATCTCTGGGTAGATCGCGTGGCAAGTGCTTGGCTCATCCAACGCTTCATTGACCCCGCTGCGCGCTTTGTGTGGCTGGACTTGCCCGCCGACTGTCCTGCTGATGCGCTGGGTTTCGATTTCGACGGAGCGACTTTCTCCCACGTTGGCGACCGGGTGACGTTTGAGGTGCTGATGGCGAGCTTTGGTCTGGACGGAGATCGCGGCCTCCAGCGCCTGGGGGCCATGGTGCATGCCCTGGACGTGGGAGGCACTGCCACACCCGAAGCCAGCGGCTTCGAGGCCGTGCTGGCCGGTGCACGCAAGCGCTGGCCGGACGACGACGCACTGTTGGCTGACGTGGGCGGGGTGCTGGATTCGCTCCATGCCCATTTCTCGACCCTTCGTAAGCCTTAGTACCTCACCACCTCAGGAATGAACATGAACGATCTCAAAATAACGGCCGCGCCCGATGACGGCGCGGAAACTGTTCCAAGCTACACGCTGTGGCAACTGGTGCTCTACATGTTGCGCCTGGGCACACTGGGCTTTGGCGGCCCGGTGGCACTGGTCGGCTATATGTACCGTGATCTGGTGGAGCAACGCGGCTGGATTTCGGATGCTGACTACAAGGAAGGCATGGCCCTGGCCCAGCTCATGCCGGGCCCCTTGGCCGCCCAGTTGGCCATCTATCTCGGGTATGTGCATTTCCGCCTGTGGGGCGCGACGCTGGTTGGGCTGGCGTTTGTGCTGCCGTCCTTTGTGATGGTGGTTGCACTGGGTGTCGCCTACAAAGCCTATGGCGGCATCTCCTGGATGCAAGCTGTTTTCTATGGCGTTGGGGCATCTGTCATCGGCATCATTGCCCTGAGTGCCTACAAGCTAACGACCAAGAGCGTGGGCAAGGACAGACTGCTGTGGGCCATCTACCTGCTCAGCGCAGGCATGACCATCGTCACTCAGTCCGAAGTGATCTGGGTCTTTCTCGGCGCGGGTTTGCTGGTGTGGGCCGTGCGCGGCCCGTTGAAGCGAACCGGCGGCCAACTGCACAGCATGGCGTGGGCGGCACCAATCGCTGCAGCCCTCAGCCTGGAGAACCTCGACTGGCACAAGCTGGGACAGATCGCTGCCTACTTCACCTATGCGGGCGCGTTCGTCTTCGGTAGCGGCCTGGCCATCGTGCCGTTCCTCTATGGCGGCGTGGTCAAGGAGTACGCATGGCTCACGGATCGCCAGTTCGTGGACGCCGTGGCCGTGGCCATGATTACCCCAGGTCCGGTCGTTATCACCACCGGGTTCATCGGCTTCCTGACCAGCGGCTTCTGGGGCGCGGTCGTCACGGCAGCAGCGACTTTTCTGCCCTGTTATCTGCTCACAGTGATCCCTGCGCCGTACTTTAAGAAGCACGGCAAGCATCCCGGCGTGGTCGCTTTCGTGGATGGCGTCACCGCCGCCGCCGTCGGTGCCATTGCAGGGGCCGTAGTCGTATTGGGCCAGCGGTCCATCGTTGATCTACCCACTGCAGCACTGTTTTTCGCCACCGCAGCGGTTCTGTGGCGGTTCAAGAAGCTGCCCGAGCCTGTGGTGGTGCTTGCCGCAGCCTTGATCGGCCTGGCCGTCTATCCGCTGGTTGCCCACGTCTGACACTGACCATTTGATGGAGAACATCATGAATTACCAACTCCGCCCGCTGACGCTGAACCCCGATCAACTCTCTGGCCTGTCGAGCCGCCTGATCACCAGCCACCACGAAAACAACTACGCGGGTGCCGTCAAGCGCCTGAACGCCGTACGGAGCGAACTCGCAGCGCTGGACTGGAGTGCCGCAGCCACCTTCACCATTAACGGTCTCAAGCGCGAGGAGTTGATCGCCGCCAACTCGGCCTTCCTGCACGAGCTGTATTTCGACAACCTAGGAGGCAACGGCGTGCTGCCTTCCTGTGGCTTATCCATTGCGTTCACCCGGGACTTTGGCTCCGTCGAGGCTTGGCGCAGCCAATTCACCGGGTTGGCCAAGGCCATGGGCGGTGGATCGGGATGGGCACTGCTCTCCTGGTCTTCCCGCGAAAGCCGCCTCATCAACCACTGGGCTGCCGACCACACGCACCTCTTGGCCGGCGCCACGCCCGTGCTGGCGCTGGACATGTACGAGCATGCTTACCACCTGGACTTCGGTGCCAAGGCGGGCGCCTATGTGGATGCCTTCATGGCCAACATCCCGTGGGACAAGGTCTACAAGCGCTACGGGGCGGCCGTCGAGGCGGATGCCCTGACGTTTAGCATCGAGACGGGCGCTGCGCTGGCCGGTGCGCCGGGCACGCTTGATGTGCGCCGCGAGGAGGATTATTTGCAGAGCGGCCAGGTCATTCCGGGGGCATCCTGGCGCGATCCATCGCGGGTACACGAGTGGAGCCAGGAGCTCGATGCATCGAAGCCGGTGCTGCTGTACTGCCTGCGAGGCAAGGACATTGGCCGCTCCACTGTCCTGGCGCTGCGCGCACGCGGTCTTGATGCACGCTACATCGCGGGCGGCATCGAGGCCTGGCGAGCCGCTGGCCTGCCTCTGGAAGCTCAAAGAGGTGCTGCATGAAATGGGTCACTCGTGAGCGTCCCAAGATCGACCGCATTGCCTGCCCATGGCTGATTGCCCGGTTCATCGACCAGGCGCCAGAATTTCTCTATGTGCCTGCAACCTCCGTGCTTCAGGTGGCCCAAGAGACCGGAGCGATACCCTACGACGTGCCGGGCGTGGAAATGACCCATGAGGGGGATCTGTGCAGCTTTGACGCTTTTCTCAAGAAGTACGACCTCACTGATGCTGCCTTGCAGCAACTGGCCGTGATCGTGCGGGGCGCAGACACCTCCAGGCTAGACCTGGCGCCGCAGTCTGCGGGGCTTTACGCGCTCTCGCTCGGTCTGTCCAAGACCTTTCGCAACGACCACGAGATGCTCGGACATGGCATGGTGATGTACGACGCGCTGTATGCGTGGTGCCAGTCGTGCCAAGCAGAAACCCATAACTGGCCCCCGAGCATGGCGGCATGAAGGCGGCTGCTGTGCGGTGGCCTCGCCGCTTCACAAGGGGACTGTGGGCGCATTTTCTGTGCGGAATGCTGATGCCTTTCGCCTTCGCGGCGCCCCCTGAAACCAAACTGACCACGGCGCAGATTCGCGCCACGGTGGGCGGACACCATGTCACCGACGGGCGCCATTGGGGGCATGACTACTTTCTGGATGGGCGCCTGGAGCGTTCAGAGAACGGCCGCACGCGCAGCGGACGCTGGAGCGCGCAGAACAACCAACTGTGCCTGCTGCTGCCCGAGGTCAGCAAAGAGTCCCCTGTTTGCTTTGACGTGGTTCGTGTGGGGGGAGAACTGCAGTACCGGGATGCCGGGAGCGTGGTGTACGCAGGCACAGTCAGAAAGAACATGGCTCCCCCGGCTCGGTAAAGAGTCACGTCAGCCTCTACGGCGTGCGCTCCGTCTGAGGCTCATGGGGAATCTTGCGGACCATCTTCGGTTGCTCGCAGTCCCAGGCATTGAAGTAGACCTCGTCGCCCACAGACATGCCGGAGCCCGGGTCCACTTTGGCGAAGTGACCACGGGTTCGGGTGACTTGCCGCCATCGGATGACCGCAACTTGGTCAGTGGGACCGAGGTCCATTTGTCTGCAGCGAGAGCCGCCCATCTTAAAGAATTCATCTGCGGGGATCACCTTGGTCACTTTGCCTACTCTCCAGCCTTCGTTCCAAGCGAACCGATTCTCGTAGACAGGCGTGCTGCAGCCCGAAATCATCAGGAATGCCAACGCCGCAACCAGCGAAAGCATCGTTTTCTTCATCATCAAAGTTCCATTCGACAGTCTTGGGACATCTGATCGGATCAATGTCTGTGCTGGTGGTGGATATCCGGCGCGTGGGGATGGGCGTGGGTGACTGGTTCGTGGGAGTGCACATGGCTATGGCTCCCTGTGGGCATCACGTCATGCGAGTGCGTATGGTGCCCATCGTCGTGGCGGTGCGCATGCTCATGCTCCATCGGCTCATGCGCATGTTCATGCCCGTGGCTTTCTGCCAAATGCAGCAGCACCCCCGCCAGCATCAGAAGACCACCGAGCAGCATCAGCCACCCCGCAGACCGTTCACCGAAGCC
>JAESGL010000258.1_pt1 | contig 40385 bp, 31 predicted proteins | sample 9269711 | NCBI WGS metagenome assembly JAESGL01 (sample SAMN14515918, study PRJNA621676) | algae metagenome | isolation source: Kastovskya adunca ATA6-11-RM4 and co-occurring heterotrophs from soil and... | place: Chile: Atacama Desert | collected 2011-06-27
TTGTAAAAAACCTACACCTGTGAGTCCCCAACCCTCCCCTTAGTAAGGGGAGGGGGCAAGATTTCAAGTCTCACCCCTTACTAAGGGGGGATTAAGGGGGGTCTATTCGACTTATGCAAGAGGTCTATTCTCGTCTACTTACTTAGTTAATTACCGACTTAAAATATTAATACGATGATTATTCGGCAACTGACCGCATTCCTCTTGGCACTGACTCTACTCGGCTTTCCCTTGCCAGCTTTCGCCACCGACTATCCTCCTCCCCGGTCCTATAGCAATGCCGAATTAACAGGCGAGGATTTCTCTGGGCAAAATTTAGGGACGGCTGAGTTCTCTAACGCCAATCTGGAACTGAGTAACTTTACTGGGGCGAATTTGCGAGGAACCGTTTTTAGCGCCTCAGTAATGACGCAGGCAAACTTACAGGGGGTGGATTTAACCTACGGGATGGCAGACCAGGTAGATTTTACCGGGGCAAACTTGAGTGATGCTATCCTGACAAACACGATTATGCTCGGCTCCACGTTTCAGGATGTAAACATCACAGGAGCTGACTTTAGTGATGCCATTCTAGATGGCGTACAGGTTAAAACACTCTGTGCCAAGGCAGATGGGATAAACTCACAAACAGGTATTTCAACCCGCGAGTCTTTGGGCTGCCGATAATATCAACTATCTAAATGCTTGCTACAGACACTTTTCTTACTTCCCTGGTTAAGATGAATCTGTAGCCTCTCAAAAGCCAAATGGTATAAGTTTTTGATTCATCCCATTAATCGGTCGGCTCTACTGGGATGAATAGCCACAGAATTAGTGGGATAAGGCCCATCGAAGGGAATTTCTGAATAAAGATTTTTGGGACTGACAATTTTGTATCCCAAACCTGAAAGAAACTCATAAATGGATGGGATAAAAGCAGTATGAATCGTTTCAAAATAGAGGATTGGTTGATACTTCTCCAAAACAGACTTGCTGCCTAGCAGCACATCATATTCCATTCCTTCTACATCGATTTTAATTACATCTATCTTGTCTAGTTTCTCAAGAGATACCCATTCATCTAAGGAAAGTATATCTACCGCAATGCCTGGTTCTCTGTTAATAAAGCCATTGCCTCTATTACTTCTATCTTCGCTATATAAGCCCTGAAACTTATCTTTTCCTAGACCATAAGGTACGATCGTTACAACTTCTTCTAGTTGAGGATTCAAATCTAAATTACTTTGTAGCCGAGAACGAATTGATGGGCCGGGTTCAAAAGCGTAGATTTTTCCTTCACCGATCAAACTTGCCGCTACAAGGGTGAGTGTCCCGCAGTTAGCACCAACATCAAGAAATACATCCCCTTTTTTTATAACTTTTTTCAAAAAATTGCTGGTAGCAACATCATAAACACCAGCTAGCCAAACTGAAGCTTCTATTGGATAAATAGTATTTACATTAAATTTAAAACCACAATAATCAGCAACTTGATAAGTTTGACCTTTGGGGAGAAATTTTACAAATTTACCTCCTCCTTTACCCGTTAAATAACAGAGTGGTCTAAATATTCCTTGTAATAACTTGCTATAAGTCCTTGCCAAAAATCTATATACTATTAATTCCACTACTATGTAACTCCAGCAGAAGCAATATGATTATTTTTTAAACTTTAAGAAAGGCTAGACAAGTATAGCAAATTGTATTAACTGAGGTGAAAGTAAACTATGTCAAAAGCTACTCCTGCAAATACGTTATTAAATCAATCGCTGCCAATTACCGAGCCTGCCGAGCCATCGGACAATAAGAGACGAATTGGTGTAATTGGTGGCGGACAATTGGCGGGGATGATGGCAGAGGAAGCCCCGTCATTGGGGGTAGAGTTGGTGGTGCAGACACCAAAACCCACTGACCCTGCTGTGGCAGTTGCCTCTGAAACTATCTTTGCCCCTATTGATGACGCAGCGGCTACTGCCCAGCTAGCGAATCGCTGCGAGGTGATTACGTTTGAGAACGAATTTATCAACTTGGAGGCTTTACGCCCTCTAGAACAGCAAGGTGTTTGTTTTCGTCCGCGTTTAGAAGCGTTGGCTCCTTTGTTAGATAAATACGAGCAGCGTTGCTATTTAGAAGATATCGGCTTACCCACTCTCAGTTTCATCGCCTTAGATGGGGAGGTTGGGAAGGATGGCTCCTCCTTTCAGGAAGCCATAAAGGCGACAACTCTCAATCAACTTGATTTTCCCCTGGTCTTGAAGGCACGTCGTCATGGGTATGACGGGCGAGGGACGTTCATTGTTGAAAATGACGAGGCGCTACAAGATATCTGGAAGAAACTAGACTATCAACCAGTGCTGCTGGAAGAATTTATCCCCTTTGAGCGCGAACTGGCAGTGATGGCGGCGCGTTCTAGCTCTGGGGAGGTGGTTGTTTATCCGGTGGTGGAAACGCAGCAGGAAAACCAGGTGTGTCGGCGGGTAATTGTACCAGCAGATGTTAGCCCGTCGGTGGTAGCGGAGATTGAGGCGATCGCCCGTAAGCTCCTCAATCAGTTACAAGTGGTGGGTATCTTCGGTATTGAGCTATTTCTCACCCGCAGCGGTAAGGTTTTAATCAACGAAATTGCTCCTCGCACTCACAACTCTGGACACTACACTCTTGATGCCTGCGAAACCTCCCAGTTTGAGCAACAATTGCGAGCTGTGGCAGGTTTCCCCTTGGGGAGTCCGGCAATGCGCTGTGGCGGTGCGGTGATGGTGAACCTGCTGGGATTTGAACATGCCCAGGACGACTACTTGCCGCGCCGACAGCAGCTACAGATTGCCCCTAAAACCTATGTCCATTGGTACGGAAAAACCGCATCCTATCCGGGTCGTAAGTTAGGTCATGTGACGGTGCTTTTGGAGACAGCCAGCTCATCCCAGGCGCAGGCGATCGCCCAAAAGATAGAATCTATTTGGTACGGCTGAGAACACCTGCCCAATCCTCTAGAAAAATTATTACAATGAAAAAGGTTCTACTGCGGCGTTGGTGACTGCCAATATTGTTTTTTGATCTATGTCTGTTTGAAAATGGGAACCAAATGGTTTCGTGGCAGTAAACCGGGCTTGTACCCGGAAACTTAAAACGAAAACGATCGGTACCCACCTGGTTAATCCCAGGTCATAAACTGAGGTAAGACGGCGTTGCGGGGAATCTTAAAGCATAAAAGCCCTTTGGTCTTGTAAGACTGAGGGGTTTTTAATATTTGTGGTGAAACAAATGCCAAATCAGCGCTGGGGCGACTGCGGCTTCAATGGCATAGTAATTATCGCGGCTGTAGCAACTGGGAAGCCGATCTAAGGTTATCTGTACTCCAATTTTGTGGCGCGATCGCATTCATCTTTACAACTCTCTAAGCTGTTTCTGCTTTCGGCAAGCTAGTCTCTAGCTTTAGGCAGTTACGACCATTCACCTGCAAGCGATACTCGACTCGATCCATCAGGCGGTTCATAATTAGCCAACCATAACCGCTCTCTTGCTTATCATGGGGGTTTGGCGGTAGGTAGGTAGAAAGATCAAATCCCTTACCGTAGTCCCAAATTTCCAGGGCAATATCTTGATTCTTCAGTTCCAGGCGAATCAACACCGGGATATTCGGTTGGTCGCGATGGGCGTGGCGTACCACATTGGAATAGGCTTCTACTAGTGCCAGACGTAAACGATTGGACTGACGCGACCAATCAACCGAGTCACCTATCTCAGCTTCCAAACTGCCTAGCAGCCATCCTTCTACAATGGTCAAAAACTTTAAGTCACTTGGAACGTGCAACTCTGTCTTCATTGACTACAAAACCTCCAGTGAGAGAATAGTTTGATCATCTTCCTGAACATTGTTGGTGTGTTCGCGAATGCAAGCCAACAAGTGATTGAGGTCAAAAGGGCTTGGCTCTTGCCGCAGAAGTTGCCAAAGACCCGACTGATTTAGCATTGAGCCAGGATTGATGCTGTCGCCAGTAGCGGTAGAAATTACGGTGTTAACCGTTGCCTCCGTAATGCCATCACTTGTTAGCAACAAGACTTCTCCAGGTTCTAAACTAAGCTGTCCTGCTTTGGCTTTCCACACGGGCAAAATCCCGATAGGAACCCCACGTACCTTAAGATAGTTCGGTTCAATATTAGCTAACTCATTTGCCATAGCCTGTTTTTGCACAACCTGACTATGAGACCACACCATCGGGTAGATGTGTCCCGCATTTGCATAAACTAACTGCTGCGATGTGGGAGTGTAACGTGCCAGAACTATCGTAATAAAGCAGTTGGCACCCACCAGATCGTCGAACATGATGCTATTGAGATTTTGCATCGCGACCTCTGGTTCTGGAGAGGTCTCCTGAGCCAGCTCTCGGCGCAAGACAGAAATGGCACTTGCCATAAATAACGCGGCGGGAACCCCCTTACCGGAAACATCGCCCACGGCAATCCAGATATCACCCTGAGGATGGACAAAGACTTCAAAGAAATCGCCGCCCACTTCACGAGCGGGGTAACAGTGAGCTTGCAGTCCCACCGACTCGACAGCGGGCCAACTTTGGCGTAGCAGGTTGTTTTGGATTTGCCGTGCCACTTCTAACTCAGCCCGCATTTGCTGCGCTTGTAACTGAGTGCGCTGGTAGAGTTTTGCCTGGGAGAGGGCTAACGCCGCCTGCTCGGCAACTAGCTCCAAAAGGTGTACATCGGAGCTAGTCCAGGAACGCTGACCCTCTATTTGGTAAAGCGCCAAAATCGCTAGGAGCTGTTGTTGGCAAAGGAGAGGCACCACTAACTGCACCAGAGTATTGCCTTGGGTATCGACTCTAGCTGATTGGGTCTGACGGGTCTCCAAGGCTTGTTGCACTAATACTTCCGCGTCGAGGAGTTGTAGCGCGTCTGTCTGGTTCCCTATCTGATAAGAGAAAGATTCGTTTAGGAGTTGTAGTCCCTCTACTGGTCGCAAAACACAACTGGCGGCTTCAAATGCCTGACCAATAGTTGTGACAACCGTTTGCAGCATACTGCTGTAATCGAGAGACTCACGAATCGCTGTTGTCACCGCATTGAACAGTTCTTCTCTTTTGAGGGCGCGACGGAGTTCGTTCGTTCTTTGTTTAAGGACTAGATAGGTTTCAGAGGCTTGTTGGACAACGGCTTTGAGGTTTTCCGGGTTCCAGGGCTTAGTGATATATTTAAAAACTTTGCCGGAGTTGATCGCTTCGACCAAATCTTCAACATCGGTGTAGCCAGTTAGTAAGATGCGGATGGTTTCTGGAAAGCGTTCCACCGTCTTACTCAAAAATTCTGTCCCATTCATGACGGGCATCCGCTGGTCAGAGATGATGATCGCCATCTCCCCTTCTGTGTCTAACAGCTTCAAGGCATTGACTGCCCCGTCGGCTTTAAAAACTAGGAAATCACGGCGAAAGGTTCTGTACAGCAAATCTAAGTTGTCAGGCTCGTCATCAACTACCATCAGTTTTAGTTTGGTGCGCTCTGCCTGACTCATGAAATCACTCCGGTTCGATTCCTAGTAAAGGACGACAGCTTGAGAGTCATCCAAGTAGTGTAGCTGACCAGCATACACTGTTAACAGGCATCCCATCTAAGTACACTTTTATTTAAGTAGAGGTTGACCTGATGCTGGAGTCATCCAACTACTATCATCTAATAATCTGCTATTCAACCAAAACTATCCTAAATCAGGTAGTTCCTAACAAGCTAGAGAATTTTCACTAAAAAGCCAGCGAAAACATCTTTCCCCTGGCGTTTTAGTTGAGTTGAGGGCGAAGGGAGATTGGGGCAAAAATATTCACCTCCTCTCCCCAGCCCAGGTAGAAACGTTGAACAAACTAGCCAATTAAGCCAGAACGAAGGGCGCGAACGGCGGCTTGGGTACGATCATCAGCACACAGCTTGTTTAAGATGTTGCGGACGTGGGTTTTAACCGTACCCACTGTGATGTAGAGCTTTTCTGCGATCGCCGCGTTGCTACAGCCTTCAACAATTAACTGTAAAACCTCCAATTCCCGTTCTGTTAGGGGATAGGCTTCGATGAGTTGACTGTATTCCGGTTCTGCCGCGCTAATTGTCACGGTTTTTACCACCGCCGCATCAGCACCCGCGCTAGTAGTTCTTGCCTGCTTCATCACAACCCGCGCGATCGCCGGATCGATCCAGCCATTCCCTTCGTGGGTGACTTGGATGGCTTCGAGCAACTTATCAAAACTAATATTCTTCATGCAGTAGGAGTCTGCCCCCGCCGCAAATGCCGCTAGTACTGCCTCTTCGTTATCTTGTAGCGTCAACACCAAAATTTTGGTATCGGCTTCTTCTGAGGCGGCTTGGGCTTCTTTAAATCGTCTTGTTAGTTCGATACCATCTATGTCCGGAAGTCCGATATCTACAATGCCGACATCGGGGCTGGACGTTTCTAGTAAATCTAAACCTTCTGTGCCATTAGCCGCTTCACCTACGAATTCGATCTCACTTCGCTGTTGTAGCGCCGTGCGGATTCCAACTCGAGTCAGGTCATGGTCTTCAATCAGAGCAACGCGAATCTTACTCATCGTCAACGTCCAGGGAATACAGTTTTTTGTGCAACAGTTTCAAACCAGAATTTTATGAAATTTTGGCAAAAAATGAGGGATGTCTCCCCATTGATAGGGGTAGGGATTTCTGTACTTCCAGTAAATTCAAGGTAACACCATCTTTCAAAACCCTTTTAGTAATAGCTTAATCTAAAGCTCGGACACAGACATCCTCGCATCAGAGGTGTGTCTGGTGCTCGGGCATGATTTAGAACGCATGATGGATAGATGCTCTGACTCAAACCAAACTACGGCTGGCTTCAATAGTGAATCCTCAAAGAAGATCCAGCACCTCAAACAACGCCTCTATACCAGTGAAGCACGCGCTCATTGTTTGTTAGCAACTCTCCCCCAAATTGTTTGGGTAGCAACCGCCCAGGGAAAAGTTACCAATCTTAGCAAACGCTGGTATGAGTATACGGGTTTAACGGCTACACAATCCGTGGGTTGGCGATTTCTTCAAGCCTTCCATCCCGAAGATCGCGATCGCGTTGTGCGCTACTGGGAGGAGATATCCTATCCTCCTCAACATTATCAAATCCAGTGCCGAATCCAGGATGCCGATGGCAACTACTGCTGGTTTGAAGGACAGGGGACGCCTATATGTAGTCCTGACGGTGAGGTTTTAGAGTGGATCGGCACCTACAGCCTGATTGAATCTAGTACCCAGGTCGCCGAAACCTACGAGCAAAAGCCCCCAGCCGCCCGTTTGGATTCTCCAGAAAGTGACACGCTCCAACGTTCCCAAGAGTTAACCGAACCATCCCAGCTTTCTCTTCTAGAACAGGAACTTCCCCAGGCGATTATTTGGGAAGCGGAGGCAACAAATCGGCAATTTACCTTTGTCAGTCACAATGCCGAACGAATTTTGGGCTATCCCATCGAGCGCTGGCTTGAGGAGCCTGATTTTTTGGCAAAGGTAATTCACCCCGACGATCGCCAGTGGGTGCTGGAGCAGTGGCGTCAGGAAGCCCAGAACAACCGCGATGGCGAGATTAAATACCGCTGCTTGAGTGCGGATAACCGCGTTGTCTGGTTCCGCGATCGCGATTTTGTTGTTGAGGATCAGCAAAGGCACTTACGCAAGCGGCGCGGCTTGATGATTGACATTACCGCAACTCAGCAAGAGTCGGGTCAGCCTGATAGCTACGGCTACACCGCCGCCTTAACTCAATTGGGAAAACAAGCCATCGATAACACCAATGTCTCGGTGTTGATGCACAGCAGCGTCAGGCTCGTCAGCGAAATGATTGGGGTGGAGTGCTGCCATATTTTCGAGTGGCAACCTGAGGAAAAAAGACTCCAGCAGAGTGCCAGTGTGGGCGAGCAACAACCGACCCCAGCACTGGAAAGCTTGGCAGTGGATGCCCAGTCTTTAATGGGTTGTACTATGCGATCGCCTCAGCCAGTAATTATGGATGACGTTCACCCGGCGACTCACTTCCACGACGCCAGCTCACTCAAAAACCAAGGCTGGGTTAGCGGTGTCAGTGTGGTAATTGGCACCGCTTTAGGTCAGGAGCCTCCGCCTCAATCTCCTACCGACGAGGGCAAGGCTTCTTGCTTTGGCGTACTCGCCGCCTACAGCCACAAGCATCGTTGCTTCATTTCGAGGGATGTGGAATTTCTCCAAGCGGTGGCGAATCTGCTTGCCCTAGCAATCCGTTCCCAGCGTGCCTTTGATGCTTTGGGCAATCGCGACTATCAACTGAGTTATATGAGGACGAGTTTAGCTAATCGCAATTCGGAACTTGACCACTTTACCTATGTCGCGTCCCATGACTTAAAAGCACCCCTGCGGGCGATCGCGAATCTATCTCAGTGGATTGAAGAAGATATTTCCGAGCAACTAGAAGCTGAGAACCTCTACCAAATGCAGTTGATGCGCGGGCGAGTCTATCGCCTTGATGCGCTGATTGATGGGCTATTGCAGTATTCCCGCGCCGGACGGAGCAAAACTCCACCCGAACAGGTGGCTGTGGAAAAATTACTAGAGCAGGTGATTCTTGCTCTCGATCCACCAACGGAATTTACAATTAAGCTCGACTCAATGCTGCCCACCCTGGTGACAGAGCGGTTGCTGCTACAACAAGTTTTTACACACCTGCTGAGTAACGCCATCAGACATCATCCTCGGCAAGACGGAACGGTAGTGGTTCGCGCTCAAGACTTGGGAGACTGCTACGAGTTTGCCGTCGCTGATGATGGTGCAGGCATCGCGCCTTGCTTCCATCAGAAGATTTTTGTCATTTTTCAAACTCTGCAAGCGAGGGATACTACTGAAAATACTGGCGTCGGTTTAGCGATCGCCAAAAAAATCGTTGAAGGTAAAGGAGGTACTATCCGATTAGAATCTCAAGAAGGTCAGGGAGCAACGTTCTACTTTACATGGCCCAAGCTATGTTAAAAGCGCACTGATCCGGCTGGACAATTTTCCCTGTAGGAAGATTGTTGATGTGATTGACTAATTAGTCGAGCGCTTAACACTTTTCGTGCCGCAGCCAGGGTCAAATAGTAGCGTTACAGCGCGATGCCTCAGGAGAATTGCCAATGGCAGTCTACACAAATCAATCTGCACGCCCTATCTGGTCAGAACTTGCCGTCCGCCGACGGGGGGTTCTAATTATTGCCATCCCCATTACTTGTTTAATTATTCCCTTGGTAGGTTTTGGCTTGCTGCAACGCAGTACGCTTCAGACTCAGGCGTATATCAAACAGACGCAATCGGTGCGGTTTGAAGCTAATACCTTGCTCGCAGAATTGACGAAAGCTCAATCGAGTATTCGCGCTTACGGCTTAACAAAGCGCCCTGAGGATTTAGAACTCTACCAAGAGTCAGCCACGAAGCTTCTGGAAATAACGGATAAGCTCGATGCCTTGGTAGAAGACGATCCCGAACAATTAGAGCGTATTCGCCAAATTCAACAACTGACTGAACAACAGCTCTTGATCCTAGACAAAAATTTGGCACAGTATCGCTTAATAACACCAGGAGCAGCGGCAACTGTTGAACTAAACCCTTCCAGTCGGGAACTCTCCGACACTCTGCGATCGCAAATTGAGCAATTCTCTACCGAAACAAGGCAGCAATTGGACATTCGCCGCGAAACCCTAGAGTATCAGCAGGGTATTACTACCCTTGTGCTGGCTGCTAGTGCGGTGATTGGGATTTTAGGGTCTTTGGCGGCGCTGTATTTGTTTGACCGCCTCGACCAAGAACTTTCCCGGAGAGCTGGATATCTTCGGGAAAGTCATCTCCGCACTCAAGCTGTTTTAGATAATGTGGTCGATGGCATTCTCACCTTAGATCGACGAGGTTATATCGAGTCGGCGAATGCTGCTGCTGAACGAATTTTTGGCTATGAGAGTGCAGAATTTCAGAGCAAGCATCTCCAGCGGTTAATGGCAGAGCGGATCACCGAAGATAGCGGTGAAGCGATGAGCAATCTTGTCGGAAGCGATCGCCACAAGTTACGACGGCAACAAGCTACTCTAGGTCGTCATAAAGATGGTCATATCTTCCCGATGGAGTTTGCCATTAGCGAAATGCGTTTAGATAACGAGCGTCTCTTCATTGCCATTTTGCGTGATATTACGGAGCGGGAAGAGTCAGAAGCCGCACTCCGCAAAAGTGAAGAATTGTATCGAACGCTTGCTAAAAACTTCCCGAATGGCGCAGTTTTTTTATTTGACCATAATTTGCGTTACACGATTGCGGAAGGGATGGGGCTGACGGCGCTAGGCTTAGAAAGCGAGGCGATCGCCAAAAAGACACTTTGGGAAACCTTCCCTCCTGAAACGTCTGCCATCCTAGAGCCAACTTATCGCGATGCCTTAGCCGGAAAGACGACGGTAACGGAAGTTCCTTTAGGCGAGCAGATCTACCGTTTACACGTCTTACCTGTGAAAAATGAGCGCCGGAAAGTCTTTGCGGGGATGATGATGACTCAAGACATCACCTCCATTAAGCGCAATGAGGAAGCTTTGCGGCAACGAGCCGACGAGCGGGCAAGGATGGCGGCGATACTGGCGCAAACCACCTCAATTCTGGAAAACCGCAATACAGAGCTGGATCAGTTTGCGTATATTGTCTCCCACGACCTCAAGGCACCTTTACGGGCGATCGCTAATCTGTCAGGGTGGATTGAGGAAGACATTGGGGCACACCTTACCGAAGACACCAAGCATCAAATGGATTTGCTGCGGGGTCGAGTTCACCGGATGGAATCAATGATTGATGCACTATTGCAATATTCCCGTGTTGGGCGTCTGAAAACAGACACAGTACCTGTCGATGTGGAGCAGTTAGTAACTGAGATTATTGATTATTTGGCACCACCACCGGAAGTTACTGTCAAAGTGATGCCGGGAATGCCAACACTGATGACCGAACGTTTACCCCTAGAGCAAGTATTTTCTAATCTAATTAGCAATGCGGTTAAACACAACGACAAACCCAATGGAGAAATTGCGATCGCTGCCACTGATTTAGGCGATCGCTACGAGTTTTCTGTTGCAGATAATGGCCCCGGCATTGCCCCGGAATATCATGAAAAAGTTTTCGTGATGTTCCAGACTTTAGTTCCCCGCGATCGCGTTGAAAATACGGGGGTTGGCTTGGCGATCGTCAAGAAAATTGTTGAAGATAAAAGAGGAACAATTTATCTAGAATCTCAACTCGGTCAGGGTACAACATTTCGGTTTACTTGGCCCGCAGATGTTAAGGAAAGGAGCGAATAATTATGAGCGGTAAACTCGTAAATTTATTGCTAGTTGATGATGATGAAGTTGATGTGATGACCGTTAAACGGGCATTCAAAAAAAACAGTATGAATAATCCGCTTTTTGTTGCCTCAAACGGCTTAGAAGCATTAGATGTTCTACGAGGTAAAAGTCTACCCTTAATGCTTGCAGAAGCACGCCGGATTGTTTTACTCGATCTGAATATGCCGAAGATGGGCGGCATCGAGTTTCTGCGGGAGTTGCGCTCTGATCCTGAGCTGCGAGCTACCCCTGTGATTGTATTAACCACTTCCAATGAGGATAAAGATAAAGTTGAAGCCTACAATTTCAATGTGGCAGGGTATATCATTAAACCTGTTACCTTTACCAAATTTGTAGAAGCCCTAGCCACCTTTAATAAGTACTGGGCTTTGAGCGAAATGCCTTAGAGAATCACTGATACTGTTTTAAAAAGTCACTGTTATATTTCCTCAGGAGATAAAAATCTCTACTTTAAACAAATCAATCCTAAAAGGAAGCAAATTCATCCTAAATCGCGATGATTTGCTCGCTTAGTCAGTAATCCCCGAAGTCAGAGCAAAAAGGTGTGATTTTGGATGTCTACTATAAACCCTTTAGCTGGTGACGATCGGTCAATAGCTAACTATGAAAGAAATTATAAAAATCTTAGTTGTAGAGGATGATGAAGTCGATCGCATGGCAGTCCGCCGAGCCTTGCAAGCCGGTGGCGTTGCCATCGAAATGGCGATCGCCGAAGACTGCAAAAGTGCTCTAAAGCAGCTTAGTGACGACATCACCTCCCCCGACTCCCCAGACTTTGACTGTATTTTTTTAGACTATCGTCTGCCAGATGGTGATGGGCTGAAGCTCGTTCGAGATGTTCGCGATGCGGGGATATCAATCCCCATGATTGTTTTGACGGGTCAGGGCGATGAGCAAATTGCCGTTGAACTGATGAAAGCAGGCGCGTCCGACTATCTGCCAAAAGCCAAAATCTCATCGGAAAATCTCTCCCGTAGCCTCCGCAATGCGGTTCGCATCTACCGAGCTGAACGAGAAGCGGCTCTGGCACAAACCCGGCTGAGGGAAAGCGAAGAACGCTATCGCCTAGTGCTAGAGGGTTCAAACGACGGCATTTGGGACTGGGATCTAATTACTCACGAAATTTATTGCAACGATCGCCTATTTGAAATTGCGGGTTTATTACCCACGGAAATCAAAGCCAGTTATGAGTTATTTTGCCAGTTGCTGCACCCAGAAGACCGTATGAAAGTCAGTCAGGCGGTGACAGCTCACCTGCAACACAACGATGAACTCGATGTAGAATTTCGGCTGTTAAATACGTCCGGTGAATACCGCTACTGTATTGCCCGTGGGAAAGCCCAGCGCGATGCTAGAGGCAAGCCCTTGCGGATGTCTGGGCTGATTAACGATATTACTGAACGCAAGCGTGCCGAAGCTTCTTTGCGCTTTTTAGTAGAAGCGAGTTCCTTGCTTTCCGCTTCCCTGGATTACGAAAAAACCCTTGCTAGTCTCGCTCAACTAGCGGTGCCGTTCATGGCGGATCTGTGTGTGGTCGATATTGTCGAAAATGGGGTGGTGCGTCGAGTGGGAGTTGCCCATGCTGACCCCAAACGTCGGGAGCAGGTGCAGCAACTACGCGATCGCTTCGCTCCTGAGCTTAACAGTTCCCACCCCGCCATGGAAGTAGTGCGGACAGGCGTGGCGTCTTTGGTACCGGAGGTGAATGAGCAAGAGTTGGCAGCGATTATCCAAAATGCGGAACACCTGCAAATTATCCAGGACATGGACTTCAAATCCTATACAATCGTGCCGCTATTGGTACGGGGGCGGACGTTGGGGGCGATTTCCTTTGTCTCCACGCAAACAGAGCGTCGCTATGGCCCTGCGGATGTGGCGTTGGCAGAGGAATTGGCGCGTCGAGCCGCGTTGTCGATTGAAAATGGGCAGCTTTACCGCGAAGCACAAGAAGCCAGTGAAAATTTGCGTCAAGCGATTTTGATTTTGGGAGAGCAGCAGCAGCAACTGCGAACCCTACAGCAGCTCACCAATTTACTCAACCAACGCTTGACAAATTTACCGGGACTGTTACGGGAAATGGTTAAGGCAGTTTGTGATGCGATTCCCGGTGCCAACTTTTGCTTCATCATGTTGCAAAATCCCCAATGTAATAGCTTGATTTTGACGGTGACGGCAGGTATTGATACAGAAAATCTACGCCTAGAAGATACCTTCGATCCTGGGAATGGTTTACTGACTCAAGTATTTGCCACGGGGGAACCTCAGTTGATCCAACTGCAGACCTACCAGAGCCAAGATGGTGACGATCCATTACCCGCTGCGATTTATGCGGTGGCGATCGAGTCGGTGCAAGGGCGTTTGGGAGTGTTGGCGATCGGGAATTGGGATAATCCGGCGGCGTTTGATGAGGAAGACCGACATTTGCTGAATGCTGTCGGCGAACAGGCGGCGATCGCTATTGATAACGCCCGGATGATCAAAGCCTTGGAAGAACAGGAAGAACGCCTGGAATTCCAAAACGAAATGCTGGCAGACCAAAACCAGGAACTGGAAAAACAGCGGCAACAACTGCAAGTCCAAAACCTGCAACTCCTAGAAGCCGCACGGCTAAAGTCTCAGTTTCTTTCCACCATGTCTCACGAATTGCGTACCCCGATGAATGCCATTATTGGCTTTTCTCAGTTGCTTTTGCGTCAACGCCAAACTCAGTTTTCGTCTCAGCAAGTCGATATGATGAAGCGCATTCTCAGCAATGGCAAGCATCTGCTGACGCTGATTAATGAAATTCTTGACCTGAGCAAAATTGAAGCCGGACGCCTGGATTTGCAGGTAGAAGAACTGGACTTGCGGAAGTTGGTGGGGTCAACCATTGAGGAACTCCGCTCTTTAGCCGATGAGAAGCGTTTAGTCTTAAACTTCCTGAGTGAATTGCAAAATTCTTATGCAATCAACGATGGCGTGCGCCTGCGCCAGATTCTGGCTAATTTGATCTCTAATGCGATCAAGTTTACTGCCCAGGGCAGTGTTGAGGTAAGTATCCGCGAAGTGTCTCCCGATCGTTTAGCGATCGCGGTTAAAGATACAGGAATTGGCATATCTCAAAAGGAACTCAAGCATATTTTTGAGGAATTCCGGCAAGTCGATCAAAGCCTGACGAAAAAATATCCGGGTACAGGTTTGGGGCTGGCAATTACTAAGTCCTTAGTGCAGTTAATGCAGGGAACAATTTCTGTAGAGAGCGAACCCGGTAATGGTTCTACGTTCTGCATTGAATTACCTCGTCAGGTACAAGGCTTTCCTCCCCTTGGCAATAACACCGCCAACGTTACCAATCAGCCAAGTGCAGAGAACGCCAGTACCCAACTTCGACCGCAGCCTTCTAAAAATTCTCACTCCGGAAGGCAGTTGTATTAGTTATCCATTGGCAATTATCCAGGCTTAAAAAAAGCGATCGCGCGAGTTAGTGTTTCTACGCGATCGCTAATCGTTAAAACCTGAAAAAAGATTTTTGAATCTTACTCATTCACATCCGCCAAACGGGAAGTCAAAAACCGATCCATCCAATTTCGCAAATACACTTCATTTTCTGCCATTTGCTCTGGATCAGTTGTATCAAGAGGATGGGGAGCCAGTCCTAAAATCGTAGCGGTTGTGACACAGAACATCGACTTTTGGAAACTGATGCAAATTTGCACCAGCAAATCATCTTCTTGCCGCAAACGGCTATGGTACAGGGCTTGCAGGTAGTCGGGGATGAAGTGGGTCATATCCTGCATCAGCAGGGTTGGTGGAATCCCCGCCCCCCCAATGGGTAAGGGGTCGGCATATAATGCTCCGTACTCAAACCGACTCAAATCGGGGGAAATTTGGTGAGCTTGGGCATTGTAGGAAACAGTCCCTGGAAACGGTGTTCCCCGGAAGAAAACTGCTTCGACGTAAGGGATGGCTGTATCTGCTAAAAACGTTAGCCCTGCCGATTTGGGGATGATGTCGTGGGTTTTACCCTCAATCTCCACCGAGAAGGTAATGGGCAAAGCTGCTGCTGCCACTAATCCGGCTTTGATATACTCGACGACATCGGGAATTGTTTTAATTTTCCCTTTGTCATAGTCGTCGGAGAGATCTAGGAAGAGATCGCTCATCACCCGCCAAAATTGCCCCAAACCGCTGTAATACGCCTGTTGCCGTACCTGTTCGATCAAAAAGTCTGGAAACAAGCGGCTCAAGCCCCGTATGGGCAAATTACTCTGGATTTTGGCTTGAATCGCTGCGACGGCGCGTGCGGCAAATTCTGGCGAGTCTAAGTAGGCATCTAAGCCGCCACCCCCATGCCAGAGCATCGTTTTCATACAATACTCGGCGTATTCGTAGTTGATGCGGTCATGCCACCAGTGACGCAGTAGCTTTTGCAGCGTCACTTCCCCATTGAAGTATTTAAAGAAGGGGAAAAGCACCAAAAATTGCTTCTCGGCAATATAAATCAAGTTGATGGAGTAGGCATCCAATACAACACCGTAGCTTTTGAGAATTCCCACCACCTCAAGGACATTTTCTGGCGTATCCGGCAGTAGTGCATCGCCAGCGTTTAGCCGCTTCATGTACTCGAAAAGAGGATGGGGGGATTTTTTCAACATTGTGCTTGACACGGCGAAGACTTCTTGAAATGGCGAAAGTTAAAAGACAAAAGGCAAAAACACTTTTCCGGCTGCCTCGAAGATGTTTTACCTGAGGGGGCTAATCCCGATTTCAGAAAGAGCAGGAATAGAGGCAGAAGTAGCGATCGCGTCTCGTTTGGCGACAACCGAGGGCGTTGGTAGTAGGGCGGTGGTAGTGGTTTCACTCCAGCGCACCATCCAGTTGGGCTGCACTCCCAACAGAACAATCAGGACGGCTAAAATTATTGACGGGATGCGATCGCCCCACTCCACTTTTGGTAAATTTTCCACCTGTGGCGACAGCCGCCCAAAGAAAACCCGGTTCACCAGCAGTAAGAAGTACACCGCTGTTAATCCTGTCCCCAACATGCACAGCAGGGTTTGGGTCGGATAGGCAACAAAACTGCCCCGGAACACCAGAAATTCTGAAACAAAACCAACCATTCCGGGAATTCCAGCACTTGCCATCACCCCCAACACCATCAAGCTGCCAATTAACGGTAAACCTCGTTCTGGGTTCAACAATCCGCGCAAGACGTCGATATCCCGCGTTCCCGTCTTTTTATATACCACGCCCACCAGCAAAAACAGCAAGGCAGAAATCAAACCGTGGCTAATCATCTGCAAGACCCCTGCCAAGAGGCTAATGGGAGTTGAGGCAGCGATTGCTAGTAGGATGTAGCCCATGTGACCGATGGAACTGTAAGCGACCATCTTTTTCATATCACTTTGGGCGATCGCGTTTAGCGAACCATACACCACGCTGACAACTGCCCAACTCGCCAACCAGGGAGCGACTATCGCCCAAGCATCAGGAAACAACCCCAACCCGAAGCGGATTAAACCGTAGGTTCCTAACTTCAACAACACCCCGGCTAGCAGCACAGAAATCGGCGTTGAGGCTTCGACGTGGGCATCCGGCAACCAAGTATGGAAGGGCACCAAAGGCATTTTGATGCCAAAACCGATCAGCAACGCCCCTAACAGCACCAACTGGGTTCCCATCGGGAGAATCTGACCCAACTGCGGCGTATAGGCAAAGCTGTGAGCCTCGGATAGCCAAACCAGACCAAAAAAGGCTGCCAGAACCAAAATTCCCGAAAGGGCAGTGAAAAGCAAAAACTTAGTAGCCGCATAGCCCCGTCGCGCCCCGCCCCAAATCGCAATCAGTAAATACAAGGGAATCAGTTCCACCTCGTAAAACAGGAAAAACAGCAGTAAATCCTGGGCGAGAAAGGCACCTGTGACACTGGCATTTAAAATCAAAAGCAGAGCGTAATAAAAGCGGGGGCGCTGAATTTCTTCGTCACTGCTGTAAATGGCAATACAGGTTAAAAGAGCATTTAAAATCAGTAACGGCAACGATAGCCCATCAACACCCAGGTAATAGGTCAAACCTAGGGTGTCAATCCAGGGAAGGAACTCTGTAAACTGCAATCCCGCCTGGGTGGCTTGAAACTGGCTCATCAGTACAACTGACCAGAGAAAGACAGCAACGGCAACCACAAAGGCAATTTGACGAGCCGTTTTCGCGAGGGTTTTCGGTAAAACTCCGATGATGATTGCGCCTAATACTGGCACCCAAATGAGCGTACTGAGCATAGTAGGGACTAGGGAGCGGGGTGTTTAAGGATAAAAGCCAAAGAAATTAACTAAATAAACCGGGAAAACTCAAGATTCAAAACGCTAATAATCGGCCAGAGTATGAAGAAACCCAGCACGGTGGCTCCCACAAGGATGGTGAGGAGATAAAACTGCGACTGACCGGAAGCGCTGTACTTTAAGCTTTGTCCGCTGAAAATTGTGGCAAGACCGAGAAAGTTGACCAATCCATCTACCAAGTAGCGGTCAATCCAGGCATTCAGCTTCGAGAGGCGATCGACGGCAAACACGACCGTCAGATAGTACAGTCGGTCGATGTAAAAGTCGTACCCAAATACATCTTGGAGTAATCGCCAGGGGAGGCGCAGCGACCTTGACCAGGCTTTGTGCAGATAAATATTGGCACCGACACCGCAACCGACTACGCCGGATAGCCACAGCAGGAGCAACGCGGGTTTGTCGATCAGTGCCCACGTTGGCAGCAAGGACAAACGCTGCATCATCACGGGAACTAAGAGGGTGACAATAATTAACGACACCATTGGTACTGCCATTGTCCAGGGAACTTCCGGTGCGCGTCTAGTTTTCGCCTGCGGCTCTCCCCAAAATACCAGGCGAAACACCCGCGTTAAATTCAAGGCGGTCAGGGCATTAACAACAAGTAATACTCCGACAATCCAGGGGTGAGAGTGCCAATAGATATCAACGCCTTGCCGCAACGCCCAGAAGCCTCCTAAGGGGAGGAGTCCAATCAGTCCCGCCGCACCGACAATAAAGGCGGTGGTAGTGGCAGGCATTCGCGACCACAGACCCCCCATTTCTGTTATGTCTTGGCTATTCGTGGTGACGATGACGGAACCGATACTCATAAACAGGAGAGCTTTAGCGATCGCATGGGCAAAGAGTATCAATAGGGCAAATCCTGTCCACTGCGTCCCCACAGCAATAAACACTAACCCCAAGTAAGCACTGGTGGAGTGGGATAAGACTCGCTTGATATCAATCTGGGCGATCGCGACTAACGAAGCCCCAATCGCTGTCATTGTCCCAATCACCACCAACGCCGTTGAAGCTACTGGCGATAGCACCAAGATCGGTTGCAGTTGAATCAGCACGTAGGCTCCACAAGCTACCACCACGGAGTTCCGCAAGATGGAAGCCGGGTTTGGCCCTTCCATCGCCTCATCGAGCCACAGGTGCAGCGGAAATTGAGCGCATTTCCCGGTTGGGCCAGCAATCAACGCCAAACCCAGCAACGTCGCTGTTAGTGGTGAGAGTTCAGCCGTTTCTGCCCATTCATACAAGTCAGGAAAGTCTAAACTTCCCCCTGCCATCGTTGCCAGCGCTACCACTCCCATCAACAGCAGCAGGTCTCCTACCCGTTTTGTTAAGAAGGCATCTCGCGCCGCGGTGACCACCAAAGGCTGGGCATACCAAAACCCCACTAATAAGTAAGTAGAAAGGGTGAGCATTTCCAGCAAGGCGTAGCTCAATAACAACGAGTCACTGAGCGCCAAGCCCGTCATTGCCCCTTCAAAAAATCCCATCAAGGCAAAAAAGCGGGCCAGTGCCCAGTCTTTCTCCATGTATCCCAGGGCAAACAGTTGCGCCAAAAGACTCATTCCCGTCACCACTAGCGTTGCACCAATGCTCACGCCGGAGACTTTGATTGTAAAGGTGAGGTCTAAATCAACGGCTTGCAGCCAGTGAAATACTAATTTTTGAGGCTCTTGTCTCCAGGTATTTTGGAAAATGAATATGCCATGAACAAACGCCAAGACCGTCATCAAGAGATTAAAGTAGGCGGCTGGTCGCGGCCCTGTACGGCGAATCATCCCAATCGACCAAGGAAGCGTCAAAACGCCCCCAATCAATCCATAAAAAGGCACCCACCAACTTGTCTGGGTGAGAAACTCTGTCATCTCAGCAATCCCCTGCTATCTCATCTTTAAAATGAATGGCTGACTCAAAGGCACCCTAAGACAGTCTCAAGGTTTTGCAATAGCAATAGTCTGATTAATATTTTAGTTAAACAGTTTGATCGAGAAATACCGTTGAACATCTGCCAGTTGGTACTTAGGCAGTCTAAAGAAGACTAATGGCTATTTCAATATTGTAATTGTGAGTTGTAAAATCAAGTACTAGGTATACCTACAAAGTTAAAATCTATCAAATCTGTTTAAAACAATTATCTTCAAAAATAAACAACATTTTGGATTTCAGCGGGAATGACCTGACTTCATTTAAGCCGCTTTCCCTAAGCTGAAACCTACCCGAAACAAAGAGTTGCAGGCAGAAAGGGGACCTTCTATAGCTAAACTTAATAAAAAAATTATAAAACATAAGTGAGCGTTCGAGAAATCGCTTCACTACTGATGCACAAAATAAATATTTTTTTGATTGTTAAGTTTTTTTAAACACTCTCATCTAAAAATATCATAATACTTTATATTGTCAAGGGAGCCTCGGTTCCCTATGCTTAATGATGCAAGGCTAAACCAATAGTTCTTGAGTAAAAAAAATGGGGATCGCCGTCCAAATTTTGTTTTCAGTCCGATTTGGACGCTGTAGTTTAGCCATCATCTAGGAGAAAATTCATGCCAATCGCAGTAGGAATGATTGAAACCAAAGGCTTTCCGGCGGTGGTAGAAGCCGCTGATGCTATGGTGAAAGCCGCTCGTGTCACGCTCGTCGGCTACGAAAAAATTGGTAGTGCTCGTGTGACGGTTATTGTCCGAGGTGATGTCTCCGAAGTACAAGCGTCAGTTTCGGCTGGCGTAGAAGCCGCCAAGCGGGTTAATGGGGGAGAAGTCCTCTCTACCCATATTATTGCCCGTCCTCATGAGAACCTGGAATATGTTCTGCCGATTCGTTACACCGAAGCGGTCGAACAATTCCGCATGTAAAGCGTGCTGTGCAGACGTTGCAATAAGCAAGCTTCGGTGTGCTGTGGGTAAAGTCTAGGTGCGGCAAAGAAATTGCGGCAATACCACAAGGTCTACGCCAGCGCCCGTTGCATCTTTAAACAACGTTCAAAAATCAACAAGTCAGATTATTTTATAAACGAAGGAAGATGTGTCATGGCAATTGCAGTTGGAATGATTGAAACTTTAGGCTTTCCTGCCGTTGTGGAAGCCGCTGATGCAATGGTAAAAGCGGCCCGCGTCACGTTGGTTGGCTATGAAAAGATTGGTAGCGGTCGTGTGACGGTTATTGTTCGGGGCGATGTCTCCGAAGTGCAAGCATCAGTCGCCGCAGGCGTTGACTCGGTGAAGCGAGTAAATGGTGGACAAGTCCTCTCTACTCATATCATTGCGCGTCCCCACGAAAACCTAGAGTATGTTCTGCCGATTCGTTACACCGAAGCCGTCGAGCAGTTTCGCGAGAGCGTGAGCGGCATTCGCCCCTACAACAGACCGTAAAATTAATCTTGTTTAATTAGGCAGGAGGTAAGAGGCGAGCTTAGAAGGAAGAAAATTTTTCGGCTCTTGCCCTCTCGCCTTTGTACCCTCTCCCTCTCCCAATTCCATCAATCTAGACTATTCAATGCAAATTGCCCAAGTTCGTGGCACGGTTGTCAGCACCCATAAAGAACCCAGTTTGAGGGGTGTAAAGTTACTGTTATTGCAACTTATCGATGAAGAGGGGCACCTACTTCCAGAGTACGAGGTCGCTGGCGATCAGGTAGGCGCGGGTTTAGACGAGTGGGTTCTGGTCAGTAATGGTAGTGCCGCCCGTCAAATTGAGGGTCAGGAAAAGCGACCGATTGATGCAATGGTGGTGGCGATTATTGATACCGTAACGGTTAACAACCAAATGCTTTACAGCAAGAAAGAACAGTATCGTTAGTCAGTTGACTTTGTTCAGTTAGCAAGGAATTTCAGCTATGGTTGTCCGCAAATCTGCGGCTCCCCCGACCCCTTGGTCAAAAAATTTGGCGGAACCGCAAATTCATGAAACGGCATATGTACATTCATTTTCTAACATCATTGGCGATGTGCATATTGGCTCGAAAGTCATGGTCGCTCCAGGAACTTCGATCCGAGCTGATGAAGGTGCGCCCTTTCATATCGGTGCAGGAACAAATATCCAAGACGGAGTGGTTATCCATGGCTTAGATGAGGGCCGGGTAATCGGAGATGACAAAAAGGACTACTCGGTTTGGATTGGAAAAAATACTTCTATTACCCACATGGCGCTGATTCATGGGCCTGCCTATATTGGGGATAATAGCTTTATTGGCTTTCGCTCAACGGTATTTAATGCTCGCGTTGGGGAAGGCTGCATTATTATGTTACATGTCCTGATTCAGGATGTAGAGATTCCCCCCGGTAAGTATGTTCCTGCGGGTTCTATTATTACCAATCAGCAGCAAGCTGACCGTCTGCCGGACGTGCAATCGGTAGATGCAGAGTTTAGCCGCCACATTGTAGGTATTAATGAGGCGCTACGGGCAGGGTATTTATGTGCCGGGGATACCGCCTGCGTTGCCAATATCCGGAACGAGCCGTCAGGCAAGACGAATGGCAAGGTTCGTGCCATTTCTCCATCTACCAATAGCCATACTACTAACACTATAGACATGAGCGTTGAAGTTTCCGAGCAAGTAAAAAGCTTGTTGTCCCAAGGTTACAAGGTTGGTACTGAGTACGCCAATGAGCGTCGTTTCCGTACCAGCTCTTGGCAGAGCGGGCCAACGATTCAATCGAAAAACCCCTCAGAAGCGATCGCGGCTTTGGAAGCGACGATGGCAGAACATACTGGGGAATACGTGCGCTTAATTGGCATTGACCCGAAAGCCAAGCGTCGCGTGTTAGAAGAAATTGTTCAACGCCCCGACGACGACGCGCCAGCTCCTAGCCGTCGCCAGAATACAACAGCAAGCCGCAGCAGCAATAACTATTCTGCCGCTGCTTCCACAAGCAATGGTTCCGTAAGCGGTGATATTGTCGAGCAAGTAAAAAGCTTGTTGTCCCAAGGTTACAAGGTTGGTACCGAGTACGCCAATGAGCGTCGTTTCCGTACCAGCTCTTGGCAGAGTGGGCCAACGATTCAATCGAAAAACCCCTCAGAAGCGATCGCGGCTTTGGAAGCGACGATGGCAGAACATACTGGGGAATACGTGCGCTTAATCGGCATTGACCCGAAAGCCAAGCGTCGCGTGTTAGAAGAAATTGTTCAACGCCCCGACGACGACGCGCCAGCTCCTAGCCGCCGCCAGCCTGCTCCTGCTGCCAAGAGTCGCCAATCTAAGGCTTCCCATACAGCTTCCCAGAGTAACTATCGTCCCAGCAGTGGCTCTTTAGATGCCGATGTTGTTGAACAAGTGCGTAGCCTCTTGTCTCAGGGATACAACATTGGTACCGAACATGCCGATCCGCGCCGTTTCCGTACAGGCTCTTGGCACACTTGCTCTCCGATTGAGTTGAAAAACCAGTCAGAAGTCCTCCAAGCGTTAGAAGCTTGCATAAACGAGCATCAAGGTGAGTACGTGCGTCTGTTTGGCATTGACCCGAAAGCCAAGCGCCGCGTTCAAGAGACACTGATTCAAAAACCGTAGTCTAAGCGCGATCGCTGCAAATCGAGAAGGACTTGTGCCTTGCGGGACTAGAAGTAAAGAGCCAAGAGCAAAAGAAAGCTCTGATTGTTGGGTGAATTTAACCTTCAGCTTTCTTCCCAACTCTAGCTCTAGTCCCCATGCCTTAGTCCCTAGTTCCCAGTCCCTAGTCCCTACTTTCATGCACGCGCTGCCCCTGCCGTCGGTTAGCAATTCTGATGTTTATGTCAAAGGCGATGTGAGTATTGATCAAAGTGTTGCGATCGCACCAGGAGTTATCCTACAAGCCGATCTAGACAGTCGTATTATCATCGCCCCTGGGGTTTGCCTGGGTAGAGGTACCATTATTCACGCTCATAATGGCACCGTAGAGATTGAGTCAGGAGCAGTTTTGGGAGCAAGTGTCCTAGTCGTCGGTCAATGTAAAATTGGAGAAAATGCCTGCATTGGTGCCGCTACAACGATTTGGGACACTTCTGTAGAACCACGGCAAGTAGTACCTGCGGCGTCCCTCCTGGGAGATACCGGGCGTCAGCTCGCTGACATCGAGCCTCCTATCCAGGAAGAGGCAACTGTCACCAACAACGGTCATTCCCCAGAAATGCCTCCAGAAACCTCCCCCCCAACACCTGAGGCTAACCTCACAACTGCGCCGATACCAGAACCCCCTCCTACTCCCATAAGTGGTGCCATTTACGGGCAAGCCAATCTCAATCGACTGCTGCTCACCCTATTTCCTCACCGTAAGACGCTAAATCCCTCCCTCGAAGATGAACAACGCCCATAGTTTTTACGGTTGTCGGATGTGATAACTTACATCAACCAGCGATTAACTTCTGACTGTAGGCATACTTAGAATAGGCAGTCAGTATTTTTCACAGGAGGTTACAGGTGGAGCTACAAAAGCCAGGGCTTGTCCACTCCCAGCACTCGCATCAAACAAGAAAAGATTTCAGGGATACGGCTCTCGGTATGGTTTCGACCCAGAGTTTTCCTGCGATTGTCGGCACTGCCGATATGATGCTGAAGTCGGCGGGTGTCACGTTGATTGGATTTGAAAAGATAGGCGACGGTCATTGTACCGCAATCGTGCGGGGAGCTTTCGCTGATGTCCGTCTCGCCGTCCAAGCTGGTGTTGACACAGCCGAACAGTTTGGTCAGTTTGTTTCCTCCACTGTGATTCCCCGTCCCTTACCGAACTTGGAAGTCATCCTGCCGATTAATAGTCGCTTGATGGATTTGGTTGATGAGAATAGACGCAGCCTCTTGAGCAATCAAGCGGTGGGTTTACTAGAAACGCGGGGATTTCCGGCGTTGGTAGGGGCGTGCGATGCCATGCTCAAATCCGCCGAAGTGTATCTTGCCTCCTATGAAACTATTGGTGACGGGTTATGTACCGCGATTATTCGGGGATCTGTTGCTGATGTTGCCGTAGCGGTCGATATCGGGATGCAAGAAGCCGAACGGATTGGCGAGTTTCATTCCCTGATGGTGATTCCTCGACCTTTGGACGACCTAGAAAGGGCGATACCTGCCGCAAGTTGCTGGTTAGAGGAAAAACCAAAACCACTGAAAGTGCCTATTTCTGTACAGGAAACGGAACAAGAGTTAGAGTTGGTCGAACTGCCCGACTTAGCGCAAATACCTATTCCCATGAAAGAAGAGATTTGACAATTCCCCTGCTTTTAGGTGAGGGGATGCTTCCTGCACAACAAAGAGGCACAAGACCCCTGCTATTGCGGTAATAAAACCTTGTAGAGACCTGACGGTGGTAGGTCTCTACAACTATTGATGGGGCTACAGGCAGAAAAAAGCATTGCACATTCAGGATTGATGCTTTGAGGATTCGGTCTGTGCAATACACACAGATCAGGAGGAATGGTAACTTCCCCGATCCCTCGCCTGCTAAATGTACAATGCCGCTTGGAAGGAAGACTGTGACTTTGTTAAGTAATTAGATGATAACCTCAAACTATCTTAGAGAGAAGACATTGTTTTTGATGGTTGTCATAGAGCCTTATCTATGATTAGTGAGTTGGGAATTGAGGAAATTTCAAAGTGTACCGCTAATGCGATCGCTACCCTCATCTCTAGCACTGATGGGGAGAGGAGGCAGAGAAAACTTGGTAGGAGTACAGCAGGGTTTGCTCCTACAACTCAGGACTTTTATTTTTCATCCTTTGGAAAGAGCCATGCTGCGTTTATACGACTTTTTACCGTCTGGAAATGGTTACAAAGTTCGACTTTTACCAAAAAAATGGGTTTAAAGCCCCGTCCTTCGACAGGAGTTCGGCGAGGCTCACTCGAGCCGCTCAGGAACACCTTCTAGCACGGCTTTCTAATTCTCCGGTTCAAAGACCGGATCAATTCTCTCAATACTTCCGTTTGATTCCTTGCTTCTTGTTCGCAATAAAGTTTCAGTAAATCTTTTTCCTCTTGAGTCACGCGAAAGGTGATAAATATTTCCGGCTTGGACATTGATAGCTACCTCAAGGTGTGGTATCTTGATTGTAGTGGATAAGGTAATCAACCACTTAAAACACCTTGTAGCCGAGAGGCACACTGAACCTTGGCAATTAAATCTATGCGGTTCTACTGCATTGTTCTAGTTTCCTCCTAGCAGTAGGTAAAAGATTTATAGGAGCTAGACGACTCAGAATTTTGAAGCATGTTTGTTTCAAACTAAACAGGACTTGCAAGAATGCAACAAGGGTAGGGCATACCCGAAGTAACGCTTGAGGAGAGCCTCACCTCTGGCTTGGATGACGCAAGGACTCCGAGTTAAGTGATCTCATTGATTCAAGAATCCTCGTCTCTTTAGAGCGAGGAGTGTCAATGACACAACTCAACATTCCCTTTGAGCTAATCGAACTGGATATTACTCAGAAGGAAACTCGGACACCAGAATTTTTAAACAAAAATCCTAATGGTCGCATTCCACTTTTAGAACTTGAATCCGGTCAATTTCTTTGGGAATCGAATGCGATTCTTTTTTACCTGAGTGAAAATACTCCTTTCTTCCCCACCGAGCATTTTGAACGAGCAAAAGTGCTGCAATGGTTGTTTTTTGAGCAGTATAGCCACGAACCTTATATTGCGACGACTCGCTATTACTACCACATTGGCAAAGCCGATGAATACCGGGAGACTATTAATCAAAAACGCGAACCGGGTTATGCGGCTTTGAGGGTAATGGAAAAGCATTTAAGCGATCGCGCTTTCTTTGTTGGCGAACGGTACAGCATTGCTGATATTGGGCTATTTGCTTACACTCACGTTGCAGAAGAAGGAGAGTTTGATTTGACCAAATTTCCAGCAATTCAGGCTTGGATAGAGCGAATCAAACAACAGCCTGGATACATTCCCATCACAGCACGAAATCTATAAAAATCTATTCAAAAGTTCAGCTTTACCCATAACTACCCCACCTTCCATCTGCGGTTAATAACTCCTCAAACCTAACTTTTTGGTAAGTTATGCCGCGTTTTTTTAACCTACAGGTTTTGCTTAGGGCTTGACACTGCGCCTTTTTCCTAATGATGAATGACTGTGGTGTATTCATCTAAAAATTGCTGTAACTATTATTGACAGGAAAAAGATAATTTCTCTATCTGAAGGCAAGCGACTTGCTGAAATGAAGTTGATAACATTGTCAAAAAAATAGCGGAGGAGAAAGCAATGACTGTGTTAGATGGATGGCAGCACGAGTACATTACCAGCAACGGCATCAGGCTGCACTATGTCACTCAAGGTGAGGGACCGCTGATGCTGATGTTGCATGGGTTTCCGGAGTTCTGGTACTCGTGGCGTCATCAAATCCCAGAATTTGCTAAAGACTACAAGGTTGTTGCCCTGGATATGCGTGGTTACAACGAAAGTGACAAGCCAAGCGAGCAGTCCGCCTATGTGATGGAGGAGTTTATCAAAGATGTTGAGGGAGTCATCGCTGGCTTAGGGTACGAAAAGTGCGTGCTGGTTGCTCATGATTGGGGAGGTGCGATCGCCTGGAATTTTGCCTATGCCCATCCCGAAATGGTGGAGCGGCTGATGGTGCTGAATATGCCCCATCCAGCAAAATTCGCGGCTGGCTTACAGACTCCTCAGCAACTGCTAAAAAGTTCTTATATATTCCTCTTTCAGTTGCCAATGCTGCCAGAGTGGTTGTTGCAGATGAACGACTACGCTCTACTAAGGAATGCGTTTCGGGAAATGGCAATCAACAAAAACGCCTTCAGTGAAGCGGATATAGAAGCCTACAAAAACGCCGCCGCCAAGCCGGGTGCCCTGACAGCAATGCTCAACTACTACCGTAACGCCATCGGTTCCTTTGCTCAAGAATGGGACTTGCTGACGGTGCCGACTTTAATGATTTGGGGAGAAAGCGATCAGGCTTTGGGTAAAGAACTCACCTACGGTACAGAAGAGTACGTTCAGGACTTTCGCCTCAAATACATCCCCAATTGTAGCCACTGGGTACAGCAAGAACGGCCGGAACTCGTCAGTCAGTACATGCGAGAATTCCTAGCCCTGAAGTTTGTCGGTTCTTGACACTCAATGCCTTAACAAGAGGCTGATTCTTGGGTGGGATAGAGGAGCGATCGCCTAAGCATCTCAGGTATGCTCTACTTAGTATGTAGAGAACCCTTTAATTCTTGTCCCTACAATTTCTGCTATGGTTTAGGCTATTGCTGCCAGGGTTTTCGCATTGTAGTAGTGACCCCTACCGAGTCGCTTTTTCGATGCGCTCTACCGCTGACCGGGGCAACTTTAGCCATTAACGCTGACTAAATGCAGCTACCCGCTTATCCGCCGAATTGAATTTGGCGGCTTTATGCATCACGACTCGTAAGGCTCCATGGATTATCAAACTGCCCGTAGCTTTCTCATTAATCAAGGAACGGCATCAGATCCCAATGTCGAGACTTTCCTGATGCGTCTAAAGCAGGGCAAGGCACCTGTACCGGGCCAAGTGACAAATATCTTGCTAGCACTCAAGCTGGTGTTTGAAGGGTTGAGGGGTTCTCCTAGTGTTGACCGAGAACTGATTTACTCTCTCTACCTCTTGTCCTATGAGAGTCGAATGCATTTTGAAGCAGGTGGTCAGTCGGGGATAGACTGGCCACCACTACTGGATGAAGACCTGAAACGCATTGCCAGGGCGGTCAAAAGTATTTTCGCTGGCGTCTGGCACAGTTCCTGAGGTATTGGCGGTTAGCGATCGCGTATTTCAGCTTCTAGCTTGTCTAAATCCTCTTTGAGGAAAATGGTCATATGTCCGTTGAATGCCTTGCCGCTGTCGGTTTCAGTAACTTCCGTCCAGTAGGCGTAGCGATCGCCAACTCGTAGTTCTCCCTGTTGCGCTGCCAAGAGAGGTCGATTCAGACGCCGTGCTAACTCTTTAGTCTCTGGGCTAGGATAGGCGTAGGTAACGTTTGCTCGTTGATAATCTTGATAAATCGGTAGACCATAGATGACTCGCAACGATTCCTGAAGTCGATCAAGCGTCACGCCGTTAATCATGTCATAGAAAGAAAAGCGCTCAGTGCGAATGATGCCTCGGTCGCGGGTAAAGGTTACCCTTCCAGGCGGAATAACTGTGGCTTGAAAGGTAAAGCGTTGCGCGGCGGTGTCGCTTTTGGTGACACGCAACCCATCGCCGATTCCAGGTCGTAGGGTGGGGTGACCATTAATCCAAGCGGCTACTTGTTCTGTTCTTTGCCCCGGTAGGGCAACAGCATCGGGTGTGAAAGAGCAAAGGGCAAAAGGCAAAAGGAAAAGCGCTCGTTTTAGCATTTTGGACTTTGAGTGTTTAGTGTTGATGTCCCGGTTCAATCGCCACCTTGATGCAGCGGCGATTTTTCATGTCTTGAAAAACCTGCTCTAAATCTTTGAGCGGTCGGTAGTCACTGACGAGTAATTCAAAGGGGATGTTGCGGCTTGCCAATAGAGAGAGGGCTTCGCGCACAAAGGTGGGGGTATTGTGAAAGACGCCCTTGAGGGTTAGCTCATTGTAGTGTAGTTGCTCAGTATTGACGGCGATCGCGCTATCACGAGGACAACCACCAAATAAGTTGATTGTCGCACCCGGACGTCCGCAAGCGATCGCGGTTTCCCAAACCGTAGGAACACCAGTTGCTTCGATTACCACGTCTGCGCCCCAGCCCTCGGTGAGTTGTCGGACTACAGTTGGGATATCGCGGAGTTGATGGTGATTAAAGGTATGCGTTGCCCCGAACTGCTTCCCGATTTCCAGGCGTTTATCGTTACCACCCACTAAAATAACCTCTGCCGCCTCTTGCTGCACCAAAACGGCAACAAACATCAAGCCAATCGCTCCATCCCCCAAAACCACCACTCGCTGACCCGGCTTGACACCGGAACGGGAGACACCATGCAAAACACAAGCAAGTGGTTCCGTCATTGACGCCAAAGCAGCAGGCAACTCATCGGGGACGGGTAGCAAGTTTTGCTGCACGATGGGAGCGGGAATTTTTAGGTACTCTGCAAACGTGCCGTTATTCCAGGTCAAGTTTGGGCAAAGGGAGTACTCGCGAGCCTTGCAAAAAAAGCAGGCATTGCAGGGGGCGGAGTTATTGGCAACGACGCGATCGCCAATTTGCCAACCCGTCACACCCTCCCCAATGGCGACAATGCGACCGCTGGCTTCATGCCCAAACAACGTCGGCGGCGTCAGCATCCGGGCATGACCTCCCCGACGCCACACCTTCAGGTCTGTGCCACAGGTTGTTGTTGCCTCGACAGCGATCGTTACTTCTCCAGCAGCAGGTATCGGTTCTGCCACATCTTCTAGGCGCAAGTCTTCTTGACCGTACAGTAAGACTGCTAGCACACCATATTACCTACAATCCTCAATTAAACCGATTGTATCAGGGCAGTCTCACCTGAAAGATTATTTATTGGGTTATGGGTTTCGCCCTACTTAGGAATAACCCCTAACCCAAAATTGCCACGTTATTGGCGCTACAACTCAACTGACAACTTGTAAAGTCCGCACCACCTCTTGCAAGCTAGGACTAAGGCTGGGAAGAATTCTGGGAGAGGGAGTATGTGTTTGCTGAGGAACTGTTTCCTGTCGGCAAGACATACAGAACCAGTACATTCCTTGGCTTCTAGCGTGACGTAGCATCCGACCACTACCACAGCAAAGACAATAATTAGAATTCATGATTTTATGTCTCCAATGCTCAAAAAAAATGTCAATAAAAAGGGAAATTTCAAAACTATGAAGCTGCTGATTAATAAAAAAGGCAGTCTTCGGTTTGTTGTTAGTAAAGTGTTGTGTCTTTATGCCCCATGAGGCACGATGATTGCCAGGACTTAAAAGAAAGGGAGTGAAACCCCGTTCATCTAGCATTAATTTTGCTGAGTAGGGGATCAAATCGGTGAAAGTTCCTTAAGCCAAATCCCTAGCCTACATATAGTAATTTTAAAGATTTCATAAACTCATCTATCCTTTGGAATAGGGGATTACTGAACTAAAAAAATTAGTAATTCTACCTATCCCCAGCAGCCGTTAACGTTTGAACTCATGCCTAAAAAAGCAATATAGAGCTATTGAAAGACGATCCCCGCTTAGAGGGATAGAAAATTATGCTGGATTAAACTAGCAACTCAAGAGTTTTAGTTAGTACTTTTTATCCCCAGGTTTTTAACCCTTTCTACCCTGTTGCGTTGGCTAGAAAGGGCACGAGGCATGTTTATTTACAGCTTATTCTTTACATTTTGAAACGTACGCCAACCTTTAAGTAAATTTCCTTGAAGTAGAGCAGCAGCACCATCTAAAGCTTGAATTTCAGGAAGATCGGGATTGATAGCAAGAGCAGGTTGCAACGCGGCGGCAGCGGCTTTAGGACGCCATTGATAGAGGTAGACAAAGCCTAAATAGGCGTGAGCATAAGGGTTTTGCGAGTCTAGTTGAACGACCCTTTGCAACGCCGCGATCGCCCCTTGAGCATCCTCCTGTAACACCCTCGAAAAAGCGAGGGCATACGCCCAATCCAGGTTATCCGGTTCCTGCTGCAAGCGATAAGCCAGCGTCAGTTCTGCCTGCTCGGTGTAATCCTGAGTCGGGTCATACTGATTAATTCGTCCAACTTCTTCAAACACCAAATCAAGCGCCTCTCGTCCCTTGGGTAAATTAGTTGCCAAGTTCCGCATCTGGGTCACTAAATCTACTTCCGGTGCCGGGGTGGCTACCGCATCAGGGGCGATGTTCAGTGTGACAGATGGCACATCTAACGGATAGCTTTCACCCGTTTCACGGTTGAGGTAAGTTGCCGTGAGGGAGTAAGTACCAGGAGTAACACTCGCCGGGGGTAGCATTGCCAGCCGTTCAGTGACGCGGAATGTGGCATTTCGCTGCTCGTCCCGCAATTGTCCCGGATGCAGTCTGCCTTCACCGATGCCGTGGTCGTGCAACCACCGGGGGGGAGTTTCGAGTCCTGAGTCCTGAGTCCTGAGTCCTGAGTTCTGAGTTCTGAGTTTTGAGTCCTGAGTCCTGAGTTCTGAGTCCTGAGTTCTGAGTCCTGAGTCTTGAGGGAGGAGTCCTGAGGGGGGAGGGGGGAGGGGGGAGTTAGGTTCTAAATTATTCTTTTGCCAAGTCAGGAGAACTAAGCCGGAGTGCAGTTGCTCCCAAGAACCTGACCACTGATAAGTTACTGGAACAGGAACGCCAGGAGGAGATTGCTGGGGTACGATGACTTGTTCGAGTTGGATAGGTGAAGAGAGTCCTGAGTCCTGAGTTTTGAGGTGATTACTCTCCCCTGCTCCCCTGCTCCCCCGCTCCCCTGCTCCCCCGCTCCCCCGCTCCCCCGCTCCCCCGCTCCCCCGCTCCCCTGCTCCCCTGCTCCCCTGCTCCTCAACCTCAACCTCAACCGAAGCTGGAGTCCGATGGTGCAACATCAGGGTGCTGTTGTCGGGTAACAGCCAGGTTTGCTGAACTTTAAAATCTGGGCTTTGCTCGACTAGTTGCACTATTTGGGGCTGTACAGGTCTTACGGGGCCTTGATCGCCAGTTTTTGTGATGAACCAATCTAGCGATCGCGCATCTTGAACAAGCTGATGTTCGCGGATACCCACTTCCCGCCCATGCACCTGAAAGTTATTTAAAGCACCGTAATAATTGATGTTGTTGTGGTTGATCTGTGGGGGTGTTGGCAAGACGCCGATATTGGCACGCAGGAAGGGTTCGGTTTGCAGAATTTCCTCAATCACTTGAGCATGGGGCCATTCTTGTCCTAAATAAGCGTGGCGTTGCGACTGAGGGCTGAGGAGTGCGGTGAGTTTTGTGCCAACAACTCCCCCAATGGGAAAAAGATTTAGGTACATCAGCACCAATGCCAAGCCTAACGTCACCCAGGGTACGACTGCCAATCGTCTTTGCCATAACGTCATGCCATAGCCAAGGATGACCGAGAGCATCGGTAGGTAGGGCATGATGTAGCGCAGGTCTTTATTCACAATTGCCGAAAAAATCAAATAAGACCCAGCGAAATACAACATTAGCCAGCCTAGAGAGGCGGCGGGATGGGGTGTAATCTGGTCAACTTCTGATTGAGGCGATCGCAACGAGGGGAATAACCGCAAGCCATACAGTAGCAGCCCGACCAAAGGCACTAAAAGCAAGGGCCAAGATATGGCGCGGGGGAGGTCGTACCAGTAGTAAGTCCAAGCTGCCAGGGTGTTGAGGGGAGGGTCGCCTTCCGCTAATCCGGTGTTAACGCTTGTCTCTTGGAGGCTGAAGCTATAGATCCAATTCGCTCGATACCAGGGCCCAAACACGAGGACAGATACCAGCAAAGCACTAATTAGCTGGGCGAGCTTTCCCCAGCGACGCTGCCAGAGGATTGTCCCCCCCAGCCATAACAGCGGCACAAACAGAAAAAATACAACACTCTGCTTGACTAGCATTGCCAGCCCCAAGCAGATGCCAAAGGCTAAAGCCCAAAGCCATCCCCGGCGTTGGTTTTTTGCATCTTTCCAGACGGTCAAACACCAGAAACTGGCAGCGACGATTGCCGTCAGTGGGTAGTCAAGGAGGTAATCAATCCGATTAATGTAGAGTCGGGGGAGCAAGACACAAATAGCGGCTGCCCATAAGCCGACTTGGGTATTGAAGAGGTGTTTGCCCAAGCCGAAGACGGAGATGAGGAGAACCGCACTAAAAAACAGATTGACGAGGCGAGCTGGATCTGGTCCGGTGCCAAACAGGAGCTGAAAGGGAGCCGTGGCAATATAGGTTAGCGGCGGATATTTACTAGAAAGTTGCCAGAAATTCCACCACCATTCCCCCGAAAACCACTGAGGGTTTTGCAAGGCGTCCCAGTAACTCAATGATCCTCTGAGGTGATTGGTGGGGTCCCAGGAGAGGATGGCATGGTCGAGAGTAATCCACAGGCGATCGCTAAATGCCCCAACTAGCCAAATCACCAAAAGTATTAGCGGGACTCGAAACCGATGACGCAGCTCTTTATTCACCTTCAACCCACCAGCAAACTTTACCTGGACGATTCTAACGGTTTGTTCGCGGGTCTAGGGCATCGCGTAGACCATCGCCTAAGAGATTGAACGCCAGGACACTCAGGGTAATAAATAAACCGGGAAATACAATTGTCCAGGGAGAGGAAAGGGAATAGCCGCCTTTAAACGCATCGGACAGCATCGTTCCTAACTCTGGCGTTGGCGGCTGTGCGCCTAAGCCTAAAAAGCCTAAACCTGCGGCTTCTAAAGTGGCAGTTCCAATGGAAAGCGTTGCTTGTACCACCAAGGGGGCAAGGCTGGCGGGAAGGATATGGAAGAAAATGATCCGGCTTGGCGTTGCCCCAAAGGCTCTTACGGTTTGTACAAAATCCTGTTCCCGCAAGGAAAGCACCATACTGCGGGTGAGGCGGATAAATATGGGGATTTGGACAATGCCAACGGCAAACATGACGCTTTGCACGCTGGGGCCTGTAATTGTGACAACGGCGATCGCTAATAAAATTGAGGGAAATGACAACAGGATATCCGTCAGCCAACCGATTCCTGTTTCCAGGTAGCCGCGAAAGTAGCCCGCCACCAATCCCAAAAGCAAGCCAATCATTAGCCCCAACCCCACCGCCACTAAACCAATGACTAGGGAAGTCCGCAATCCGTACCACACCAAATTCAGCAGGTCTCGCCCCAAGCCATCGGTGCCAAACCAATGTTCAAAGCTGGGAGGATTGAGACGGGCAGCATAGTTGCGATCGGTTGCTGGATTGTAAGGATTGACAATCGGCGCAAGTAATGATAATAAGACAATAAAGAGGGTCAAACCCAGACCAATCTTTCCGGAAGTCGATTGTAGGAAGCGTTGAACGGCTTTCTGGTCAAAGAGATTGTTCATCCAACTACTGATACTGAATTCTGGGGTCTAAAAGGGCGTAGGAAAGATCGACTAAGAGATTGATTAAGACAAAGGCGATCGCCACAAAAAATACTCCCCCCTGCACAACCGGATAGTCTCTCGCCAGAATCCCTTCGTAAATCCAAGAACCAATTCCGGGCCAAGAAAAGATAGTTTCGGTGAGAATTGCGCCGCCGAGGAGGGTGCCAAATTGCAGCCCAATAATTGTCACTACAGGTAATAGAGCATTTTTTAGGGCGTGCTTGAAAATCACCCAGCGTTCTAGCTGTCCCTTGGCTCTAGCGGTGCGGATGTAGTCTTGGGAGAGGACTTCTAGCATGGCACTACGGGTGATGCGAGCCAAAATTGCCAGAGGGATGGTGCTGAGGGTGATGGCAGGTAAGACTAAATGAGACAACACATCTTGTAATGCCTGGAAGTCCAGTTGCAGCAACGCATCTAACACATAAAAGCCAGTAATCGGTTGAAAGCTAAATCCTGCATCAATGCTGAGGCGTCCGCTGGGCGGCAACCAGCTCACATTGACGGCAAATATATAGACAAGTAGTAGTCCTAGCCAGTAAACGGGTATCGAGACACCCACTAAAGAGCCACTCATTGCCAGGTTATCCACCGCACTATTTTTCCGCACAGCAGCCAGTACACCGACTGGAATCCCTAAAATTACGGCAATCAACATGGCGGCTAAGGATAACTCAAAGGTAGCTGGCCAACGGATGCTAATTTCTTCAATAATAGGGACGCCACTAATGATGCTGGTGCCGAAATCGAGGCGAAGGAGATTTCCGATAAAGGCGAAGTATTGTACGGGTAGGGGTTGATTGAGTCCCAGGCGTTCTCTAAGTGCCTCAACTTGATCGGGACTAGCGCGATCGCCTAATAATGCCACAGCAGGATCGCCGGGAATTAGGTGCAGAAAGATAAACACCAACAGCGTAATCCCAAACAGCACGGGTATTAAGTTCAACAGGCGTCTGAAAATGTATCGACCCATAGCTTTTTTTTAACGCAGAGGTTTCGGTGCCAGATCTGAGAAGCAACTTCTAGCCTGTGTTCGGCGTAGCCCTCAAAGAGTAGGCAGGCTTTAAATGCAGTAGCATCAGTGTTTCGGGAGGTTACGGCTTTCGCCTAACCCACCCTACGAAGGGATGAAGCTATGAAGCTAATTCTTACTTACTTCCTCAAAGGGTTCTGAACCTAAGGGACTGGGAGTCCAGCCGCTAACGTTGCTACGTTTGGCAAGTAGTGGCTGGGAGTGAACGATTGGCAGACGCAATGCTTCCTGGAAGAGAATTTCGTCTACTTGGGCATAGATTTTTTGCCGTTCTTCCTCATCGGCAACTTCTCGCCCTCTATTTAGGAGTTGGAAGACTTCTTCATCTTTCCAGCCTCCTATATCAGAGGTGGAACCGGGGCCAAAGTGGGGGTAGTAGAAGTTATCCGGATCGCCGTAGTCCCCTGTCCAGCCCAACATGAAGGATTGAAAGCCTGGGGGTTTGTTGCGATCTTCCAGGTAAGCTGCCCAGTCTTTGGTTTGCAGATTTACTCTAATCCCCACTGTAGAGAGTTCTGCTGCTAAGGCTTCTGCAATCGGCTTCGGGTTGGGGAAGTAGGGGCGACTAACGGGCATGTACCATAAATCTAGATCGAAGCCATTGGGGTAACCCGCTTCTGCCAAAACTTGTTTCGCCTGTTCTGGGTTGTAGGGGTAGTCTTGAACTTCCTTTGATTGAAATTCAGCTAGGGAAGGTGATGTAAAGTGGGCGTCGCTTTGCCCTAGTTTGCCCCAGAAAGCATTGACGATCGCTTGTTTATTAATGGCTAGGGCGATCGCTTGCCGAACTTCCAGTTTAGAAAGGGGTTCGTAGCTAGGGTTTAATGTCAGATATCCCACATTCAACGACGGACGCAGGACGGCTTCTAGGTTAGTGTCGCCTTCAATTTCCGTTAGCTGATCGGGGGTGAGATCGACGGTAAAATCAACCGTTCCTGCCCGTAACTGCGCTAATCTGGCAGCAGGGTCGGTAATGAAGCGGAATACTAACTGATTCGCCTTGGGAAGTCCCTCTTTCCAGTAGTTGGGGTTCTTTTCTAAAACGATGCGATCGCCTGTACGCCATTCTTTAAACACAAACGCTCCCGTTCCCACAGCTGTGGATGAGGGAGTGCCGTAACTCCCCTTGGCTTGCTTAATCGCCGTGGGACTGGCAATGCCAAAATAACCCGAAGCAATAGCAGAAGGAAACGCCGCAAAGGGTTGCTTGAGGACAAACTTTACTGTTGAGGCATCTTCTGCCACAACATCTTGCAGCAAGGAGGCTTCCGAACCTTTGTAACCGCCGAACAAATTCGCCCAAATCTCGTAGATTTTGCCCGCATCCCGATAGCCAAACTCAAACTCCGGGTTCCACCACCGCTGGACGTTAAATTTCACCGCCTCGGCGTTAAAATCCGTACCATCGTGAAACTTTACTCCCTCTCGCAGCTTAAACGTCCAAGTTTTACCATCTTCTGACGCCGTCCACTGGGTTGCTAAACCGGGTTCCAATTCAGTCGTACCGGGTTTGATATCCAGCAGGCGGTTGTAAATTTGGTGCTGAACAACAATGGAGTTGCCGTCAGTAATATTCCCCGGATCTAAATTTGCGGGTTGTCCCCCCGAACCATACACCAAGGCTCCCGCCGGGGCAGCAGCAGGGCTAGCAACAGGTTGACTCGTCTGGGTGGCGGGGCGACTACAATTTGAAAGAACAATGGTTAAGGCAAAAGCCACAATAGCCAAAAGTATTGACTGCGATCGCATCCATCGCCTCATCGCGCTAACTCCTTTTGCAAGTCGTTCTTGAGCCAAATTATTAATCGATTGGCGGTGCAAATTGTCCAAATTTTCAGCCTATCTATATATCTATACTCGAATGTCACTGACTTGAGCAGAAAATAGTTGTTCTTGAGAAAAATCCAGATTGAGGGGAAGCCCCCCTGCACAAGGATTGCTCGGTTGTGATGAATTTTCTTAAGTCAGAGTATTCATCTATACTCTGATTCTGCTTCGCGTTCTTTGCGTCTTTGCGGTGCAATAAAATTCTTTATTTCTACAAAACTTTAATCCAACCACTATTTCTCAACCCCTAACCGAACAGCAATGAGCAATCCTCTCCTAGAAATCCGCCATCTCTCCGTAGAGTTTCCATCCCAACAGGAAATTGTCAGCGCGGTTAAAGACGTTTCCTTCACCCTGGCTTTAGGAGAAACCCTCGGCATTGTCGGGGAATCGGGTTCGGGAAAATCAGTAACTTCGCTCTCTATTATGGGACTTCTCCCCCCACAGGCGCGGGTAACCGGAGAAGTTCTCTTGAGCAATCCCCAAAACCCAAATGCAAGCCCGATTAATCTCCTAACTCTTCCCGATAGCCAGAGGCGAAGGTATCGGGGTGGACAAATTTCGATGATTTTTCAAGAACCGCTAACCTCCCTTAATCCGGTTTATACCTGCGGCGATCAGGTGGTAGAAGCAATTTTGTTGCATAACGCAGTTTCCTATAAAGAAGCTTATAGAAAAGCGATCGCCCTATTTGATGAAGTTAAATTACCTGACGCCAAGGGGATGATGAAACGCTATCCCCATCAGTTGTCTGGCGGACAGCAGCAACGGGTAACGATCGCGATCGCCTTGAGTGGTAATCCGGCGGTACTGATTGCTGATGAACCAACGACGGCGTTAGATGTAACCATTCAAGCAACGATTCTGGATTTGCTGCGGGAATTGCGTGACGCTAGGGGGATGTCGATTCTCTTCATCACCCACGACATGGGCGTCATTGCTGAAATTGGCGATCGCGTTGTTGTCATGTTTCGGGGAGAAGCCGTCGAAACGGCTGATGTCTACAGCTTATTTGCTAACCCGCAACATCCCTACACCCAAGCCTTGCTGAACTGTCGCCCCCGTCCCCATCGGCAACTAAAACGCCTCCCGACAGTTGCTGATTTTATGCAGATAACGACAACGGCGGCGGGGAAGTTAGAAATTCAGCCCGTCACCCGCGACAGAGATAAACGTAACGCTTTAGCGGAAGTAACGACTGAGGAAATTCAACAACACCGCCAGAATTTGCTACAGCAGCAACCGTTGTTATCTGTACGGCACTTAATCAAAGAATTTCCCCTGCGTCAGGGATGGTTTGGCAAGAAAACCGCTTTTAAAGCCGTGGATGATGTCAGTTTTGATGTTTATCCAGGGGAAACCTTGGGTTTAGTGGGGGAGTCGGGATGTGGCAAATCAACCCTCAGTCGCTGTCTGTTGCGCTTAATTGAACCGACTTCAGGGGAAGTTATTTTTGACGGTGATTCGGTGCTGGAACTCGATGGCGGACGAATGCGCCGTTTGCGCCGCTACATGCAAATTATTTTCCAAGACCCCTATGGTTCTTTGGATGCCAGACAAAGTATCGGTTCAGCGTTAATCGAACCGATGAAAATTCATCAGCTTGGCGGTACACAGCAGCAAAGACAACAGCGGGCGGCAGAATTATTAGAACGCGTCGGACTGCCCAAAAGTGCAATGAATCGGATGCCGCATGAGTTCTCAGGGGGACAACGGCAACGGATTTGCATTGCGCGTACCCTAGCCTGTGAACCGCGATTTATCATTTGCGATGAGTCAGTTTCCGCGCTAGATGTCTCGGTACAGGCGCAGGTGTTGAATTTGTTAAAGGATTTGCAAAAGGATTTTGGCTTAACTTATATCTTCATCTCTCACGACTTGAGCGTGGTGAAGTTCGTTAGCGATCGCATTATGGTCATGAATCAAGGACGCATTGAAGAAATTGGCCCCGCAGAAGAAATTTATAACAATCCCACTAAAGAATACACGCGTCAGTTAATTGCAGCGATTCCCGATTCTGAGTTAGAGGATATTCAAGCAAGGCAATCAAAGCGTCGGCTGATGCTTGCAGAATGAGGAGGATGCGATCGCCTTATCTAGAAGGACGTGTCACCCGAAGTAGTTTCCCTCCCAGGGATTATTCCGCAGAAATCGTCTCATCAATGTCTCGCCAGCCTTTCCCAATTGCGATCGCTTGTGCAGACAATGATGCCAAAGTGCTGAGGTTGTAAACGGTGCAGTCGAATAAAATCGCGTCGATTTTGTGTCAAAACTGCGCGATTGTTACTTTCGCAAATGCCAACACGTCTGGATCGGAAGATCCAGTATTGCCTGCTTCTTGAACTGTAAGGACATCGTGACCTAAAGTACGCAGCAATTCACTCACTTTGCGCGGAAATTGTTCATCTGCATAAAGGCTTGCCACAGATTATGCTTCGTACTCCATTGTTTCATCTTGCTCTCGGAGTGCTATTTCAATTTCATCCGGATGTGCATCAGCATAAGCCCAGACATTCACCAAATCGGCAGCACTGAGATTCGGATAGAAGTTGAGAAGTTCGGAATCACTCGCACCTTGACGCCGCAAACTAACGAACAGCCAAACGGGAAGGCGAGTTCCCACGATACAGGCATCACCACCCATGACACCAGGAGTCTTTGTAATTCCTTGCGAAGGATTACTTAAAGTTTGAGTCAAAATTTGTAGGGCTTCTGCTTTCTCAGATGGAGTGAGAGAAAAGAGTTGAGTTTCTAATTCTTTAAGTTTCATAAAGCGATCGCCAACAACTTTTACAGAAAAGCGATGCTGAAAGCCCACCTCTTTTAAGGGTGGGATGAAAGAAAGCGAGGCGTCCAGCTAGAAAACGCAGTTTTTAAAAAGCGCCCACCTGTTTTTAAGCCATAATTAGAGAATGTT